>ENA-OPAC01000058-OPAC01000058.1-human-gut-metagenome-genome-assembly--contig:-NODE-58-length-55804-cov-4.018207_pt1 | contig 55804 bp, 49 predicted proteins | sample MGYA00241052_ERZ501420 | MGnify/ENA primary metagenome ERZ501420 (study PRJEB25962, sample SAMEA2042513) | human gut metagenome | biome: human gut; feature: human-associated habitat; material: faeces... | reverse complement strand
CACGCCGATGGTACTGCGTAACAGTGGGAGAGTAGGTAGCCGCCGTTTTAGAAAGTGTGAAAGCCGGTTCAACAGCTGTTGGATCGGCTTTTTTCGTATAAAGCTATTTATTTTTTATTTGTATTGAGTGAAGTGAAGCTTATCTCTGCTTTTTTTATAATTTTGTAATTCTCTATTCTGTTGTATATAAGCGGAAGAATTTATTAGTTTACAAATCATAAAAAACGGAAGAATGGAAACAATAGCATTATTAGCCCCACTCTTTTTTGTAGTAGTTTGTTTGGTTTTAGGGGCAATTTTAAAATCCTTATTAAAGAATACAACTTTCCCTTATACAGTGGGTCTGTTTGCTATTGGTATACTCATTGGACTTTTGGATCGTTTTGGAGTTTTTCCGGAAACAGGAGTTTTGAAATCTGCTGTAGATTTTGCAGGAAATATGAATCCTGATTTAATCCTATATCTTTTTCTTCCTATATTGATTTTTGATGGAGCTTACGAATTGGATTTGCATGTATTCCGAAAATCTTTGTTGAATTCAACATTGTTGGCAGGTCCAGGTATGGTGATAGCCATGTTACTCACAGGCCTTTTTATTATGGGGATGGCTTCTTTTATTCCTGCTTGTGAAGGCTGGAACTGGAGTTATGCTTTCATGTTTGGAGCACTGATCAGTGCCACTGACCCGGTTGCGGTAGTTGCCTTGCTAAAAGAGTTGGGAACAAGCAAGCGCTTTTCTACCCTGGTAGATGCAGAATCAATGTTAAATGATGGAACGGGCATCGTTTTATTCATGCTGTTTTTTGGTGTATATACTTCAGCAGGGGCGACAGAGAATCCTTTTGTGAATTTCCTTTTGGTCGTTTTTGGTGGTATGCTGTTAGGATGGATTATTGCTCATTTTACCATCTGGTTCTTAGGAAAAGTTGGAGGCGATGAAGCAGTACAGAATAGTGTGATAATAGTGTCGTCCTATATAACATTTATATTAGCACAAAGTTTCTTGGATGTTTCTGGAGTTATTGCTTTGGTCGCTTTCGGTTTGGCTATTACATATACCGGAAAACCACGGTTAAAACCTGAAGTTAATCAGTTTATGGATCAGTTTTGGGAATTGATGGCATATATGGCAAATACTTTAATATTTATTATAGTAGGAGTTGTAATTGCCATGAAGATAGAATTATCATGGACAAGTCTGTTGCTGGTTATTCTGGTCTATGTAGGTGTTAATATCGTACGAATGTTGGTGATAACTATTTTATATCCTATCATGAAAAAAGCCGGTTATGGTTTGACGAGACGTGAATCATTCATTTTGGCTTGGGGCGGTTTGAGAGGTGCATTAGGTTTGACTTTGGCTTTGATGGTTTCTTATACTTTGGAGATCCCGGAAGATATCCGGAGACAGGTTTTGTTGTTTACGGGCGGTATTGTGACTTTGACATTGGCTGTCAATGCTACAACAATGCGTTGGTTGTTATTAAAACTTGGATTAACAAAAGTCCCTTCAGCAAAGATGTTGTTGGATTATAGCCTGAAAAAGCAGATTGTGGATAATTCAGAGAACTACCTGGAAAAGTTGAAGAAAAGAGAAGCCTTGGAAATTGCCAATTGGGCCTTGGTTGAGAAATTTCTTCCCGAGACAGAAGAAGCTCCTGATGTTACTATCCGGACAAAAGATGTGTTAGCTGACGTCCGTCTGCGAGTAATAGAAAAAGAACGGACATTATGTTGGAGCTTATATAACGAAGGTATTATTTCTAATATATCATTGAAGAAGTTATTGGTCTCGTTGGATGAATTATATGATCGAGACGGGCATGTGCCGTTGTCTTATCGTAAAACTATTTTTGCCTATTATGATTATCCCTTTTATATCCGTTGGATTAAAAACTGGGATGGAATAAAGAAGTGGGTAGACCGATATGCCCATGAGCGTGTAATTAGCGGATATGATTTAGGACGAGGCTTTATTATCATAGAGAAAGAGTCTTTGAAATTCGTGAATGATGTTTCTAAAGCTTCAGTTTTATCAGATTCAAAGAAGGAAGCTTTGCAGCAATTGGTTAATGAGATAGAAGAGAATATCCGGCAGATAGATTATTCGATCACAAGTTTATCCAAAGAATACCCAATTTCGTATCGGTGCGCTGTAACGCGTAAGGCTATTCGTATGTTGCTGGCCAACGAAAAACGTCAGGTTGAGCAATTCCAGAAAGATGGTTTGATTTCGGATGCAGAGGCCAAAGTCATGACAGAGGATTTAGATGAACGGAATTTGCAGTTGCGTACGGCACAAATCAATCGTTTGCTGGATAAGTTTAAGTTGTCGAAATAATAAAAAGTCGTGTTAAAAATTTGGTTCCTGGGAAAAATATTCGTACAAAGAAAAAAATAATCATTAATTTTGCATTCTTGATAATTTAATGTGTAAAGGCTAAAAACAATGACTGCAACAAAACGAATTAAGCGTGCACTTGTTTCTGTGTACCACAAGGATGGTTTAGATGAGATTTTAAAGAAGCTCAATAGTGAAGGTGTTTCTTTTGTTTCTACAGGAGGAACGAAATCTTTTATAGAGTCGTTGGGCTTTGCTTGTGATGCAGTAGAAGATTTGACAGGTTATCCTTCTATTTTGGGTGGACGTGTAAAAACATTACATCCGAAAGTATTTGGTGGAATTCTGGCTCGTCGTGAAAACGAAGGAGACCAGGCTCAGTTAGCCCAGTATGAAATTCCTGAAATTGATTTGGTGATTGTTGATTTGTATCCTTTTGAAGAGACAGTAGCTTCAGGTGCTGATGAACAATCTATTATTGAAAAGATAGATATAGGCGGTATTTCATTGATCCGTGCCGCTGCAAAGAACTTTAAGGATGTTGTTATTGTTGCTTCAAAGCATCAATATACTCCGTTGCTGAATTTACTGAATGAAAAGGGTGCGGAGACTTCTTTGGAAGATCGTAAAAGGTTTGCTAAAGAAGCATTTGCTGTATCTTCAGGTTATGATTCAGCTATCTTTAATTATTTTGATAACCGTGAAGGATCTTATTTCCGTGTAGCTGTTGATCAACCGATGCATTTGCGTTATGGTGAAAATCCTCATCAGAAAGGTTTGTTCTATGGTCGTTTCAACGACATGTTCGAACAATTGCATGGTAAGGAAATTTCATATAATAATTTGCTGGACATCGATGCTGCTGTTAATTTGATCAATGAGTTTGATGAATTGACATTCGCTATTTTGAAGCATAACAATGCTTGCGGTATTGCTTCACGTAGTAATGTGGTTGATGCCTGGAAAGATGCGTTGGCAGGTGATCCGGTTTCTGCTTTTGGTGGAATTTTGATTACGAATACAACGATCAATAAGGAAGTAGCTGAAGAAATCAATAAGATTTTCTTCGAAGTGATCATTGCTCCTGCATACGATGCAGATGCGTTGGCTGTTTTGGAGCAAAAGAAGAATCGTATTGTATTAGTACGCAAAGACTGCAAAACTTGTCCGATGCAGTTCCGTTCGCTGTTGAATGGCGTATTGATGCAAGAAAAAGACCTGAGCATTCAGACAGAGGCTGATTTGGTACCTATGACTGAAAAGCAACCGACAGCATCAGAGATTGAAGATTTGTTGTTTGCTAATAAGATCGTTAAGAACAGTAAGTCGAATGCCATTACCTTGGTTAAGAATAAACAGCTTTGTGCCAGCGGTATCGGTCAGACTTCACGAGTAGATTCTTTGAAGCAGGCAATAGAGAAAGCTCATTCATTCAATTTTGACTTACAGGGAGCTGTAATGGCTTCAGATGCATTCTTCCCATTCCCAGATTGTGTGGAAATTGCTGATAAAGCTGGTATAACAGCCGTTATCCAGCCGGGTGGTTCTATCAAAGACGGACTTTCTGTAGATTATTGCAATGAACACAATATTGCTATGGTGAAGACGGGCATACGTCATTTTAAACATTAATCATTAAGGAAGAAAGAAATTCAAACAATGGGTTTGTTTTCGTTTACTCAAGAAGTAGCAATGGATTTGGGAACTGCCAATACCATCGTAATCTGTAATGGTAAAATGGTAGTGGATGAACCTTCCATGGTGGCTTTAGACCGTAGAACGGATAAAGTATTGGCTATTGGAAAGGCTGCCCGAGAGATGGATGGAAAAGTACATGATAATATCCGAACCATTCGTCCGTTGCGAGAGGGAGTTATCGCCGACTTTTATGCAGCAGAGCAGATGATGCGTGGTCTGATTAAAATGGCAAGTAATAAAAGTCGTTGGTTTACGCCTTCATTACGTATGGTAATTGGTATTCCTTCAGGTAGTACGGAAGTAGAGATTCGTGCAGTACGAGATTCTGCTGAGCATGCCGGAGGAAGAGATGTATATATGATATTTGAACCTATGGCGGCTGCTTTAGGAATTGGTATTGATGTACAGGCTCCAGAAGGAAATATGATAGTTGATATAGGCGGTGGAACCACAGAAATTGCAGTGATTTCTTTGGGTGGTATCGTTTCTAATAAGTCGATCCGTATTGCGGGTGATGATTTGACCGCTGATATCGTTGATTATATGCGTCGTCAGCATAATGTAAAAGTAGGAGAAAGAACAGCTGAGCAGATCAAGATTCATGTGGGTTCGGCCTTGACTACTTTACAAGATCCGCCAGAAGATTATGTTGTACATGGACCTAATCAGATGACGGCCTTACCGATGGAAGTCCCGGTTTCTTATCAGGAGATTGCACATTGTTTAGATCGTACTATCTCCAAAATGGAAGCTGCTATTCTAAGTGCCTTGGAGCAGACTCCTCCGGAATTGTATGCCGATATTGTACATAACGGCATCTATTTGACGGGTGGTGGTGCTTTGATGCGAGGTTTGGATAAGCGGTTGGCTGATAAGATGAATATCGCTTTTCATGTAGCTGAAGATCCACTTCATGCAGTAGCTCGTGGAACAGGAGTTGCCTTGAAGAATATAGATAAGTTTAATTTCCTTATACGATAAATCTTGCAGGTTGGATATTAAGTAGAAAGTCTTACTTAATATCCAGCTTTTATTTATAAGGCTTATGAAGAAATTGCTTGACTTTTTATTAAGGAAAAAGCATTGGTTTTTATTCATTGTATTTGAGGTAATTTCTATCGTATTAGTTTATCAGAATAATTCCTATCAGCGGAGTGTTCTGATTAATTCGGGTAATATTGTTTCTGGTTATTTAGGTTCTATATATGGTGATATCACCTCCTATTTCAATTTGAAGGAAGTTAATCGTTCCTTGCAAAAGGCAAATGGTGAGATGGAAATGAAAATTCTGGAATTGCAGGAACAGTTGGATGTCATGCAAGCCGATACTGTCATATTTCATGGTGCTGTATGTGATTCTATCCATAATTTCCCTTACCAATTCATCATGGCAGAAGTAGCAAACAACAGTTTTGTCCAGCTGTCAAATTATATTACCTTAAATAAAGGTCGTGTGGATGGTATTTTGCCCGATATGGGTGTGGTTTCAGACCGAGGTGTTGTGGGTGTTGTTTCTCAAGTTTCAGACCATTTCGCTGTTGTTATACCTTTGTTGAATCCAAAATCCAGATTAAGTTGTAAAGTTTTTGGTAATAATAATTTTGGCTATCTTACTTGGGATGGGCGGGATGCTTCGTATGCCACTTTGGAAGAATTACCAAAACATTCAGAATTCAATAAAGGCGATACAATCGTTACAAGTGGTTATTCTGCTATTTTCCCTCCTGGACTAATTGTTGGAACAATAGAAGAGTTTTATACGGGCCATGATGATAACTTTTATTCTTTAAAGGTTCGGCTTGCAACTTCGTTTCAGACTTTGCAGCATGTGCGTGTTATTCAGAATTTCAGACAGGAAGAACAAATCAACTTAGAAAGAGAGGCGAAGAAAAATGATCAATAATATATTGCGTAGCATCATCTATTTTGTCGTGTTTGTTTTATTGCAGGTACTGTTTCTGAATAATATTCATTATCTGCGTATTGCTACACCTTTTTTGTATTTGTATTGTATTATCAAGATGCCGATAGGTGTTTCGCGCACGGGTGTATTGATCTTTTCATTCGCTACCGGATTGATTATTGATATGTTTTCCAATACGCCGGGAATGCATGCAGGAGCGTGTGCTTTAGTTGGGCTTTTAAGAGAACCGATTATTCATTTCCTGCAAGGAGAAGATATAGCTGACGGATTATATCCTTCTTATAAGTCTTTTGGTTATGCGGGCTTCATTCGATATGTAGCTTTGTTTGTGCTGATTCATCATGTCACGTTGTTCCTGATAGAAGCTTTAACTTTATTTGATCCTGTCTTTTTGCTGGTGCGTGTTGGTGCCAGTGTCATTATGACGATTTTGTCGATCTGCGCGGTTGAGCTGTTCAATTTTGAATCACAGAAAGTTGGAGAATAAATTAAAATATAAATATGAAAACAGACGCTATGTGATTGGTGGCGCTGTGATTGCTTTGGTCGCTATTTTCATTGTCCGATTATTTTATCTACAGATTATCGACAGTGATTATAAAGCGTGGGCCGACAGTAATGCCTTTCTGAAGAAGACAATCTATCCTTCTCGGGGCATTCTATACGACAGAAATGATAAACTGTTGGTTTATAACCAGCCTTCCTATGATGTTATGATGATTATGCGTGAAGTCCAGCCTTTTGATACTTTGGACTTTTGCCAGATATTAGGTATCACGATTGAGCAATACCGGAAGCGGATTACGGATATGAAAAACCGTCGGTTGAATCCGGGCTATTCTTCTTATACTCCTCAGTTATTTATGAGTCAGTTATCGGCTGAAGAATGTGGCATTTTGCAGGAAAAATTATATAAGTTTCCCGGGTTTTATGTGCAGAACAGGACAATTCGGGAATATGCTTATCCGAATGCGGCCTTGCTTTTGGGAAATGTCGGGGAAGTGAACGCGAAAGATATAGAAAAAGATCCCTATTATGTCCCGGGAGATAATTCAGGCAGAACCGGTATTGAAGGTTCGTATGAGCAAGTCCTTCGTGGAGAAAAAGGAGTTGAGATTCTTTTACGGGACGCTCATGGGCGTATTAAAGGCCATTATGAGGATGGAAAATATGATTCACCGGCTGTTTCGGGCAAAAACCTGAAGCTGTCTATTGACATCGACTTGCAGGCTTATGGAGAAAAGCTGATGAAGAATAAGTTAGGTGGTATTGTGATGATCGAACCGGAAACTGGTGAAGTGCTGTGCATGGTTTCATCTCCAACCTATGATCCGAGTCTGCTGGTGGGTCGTATTCGGGGAAAGAACTATAAGAAACTGCAGGAAGATCCGTTGAAGCCTTTATTTAATCGTCCGTTGATGGCGCAATATCCGCCGGGTTCTACTTTCAAGCCGACGCAGGGATTAATTTTCCTGCAGGAAGGAGTAATAACTCCCGAGACTCGCTTTACCTGTGCTCACGGGTACACGTATCGTGGCGGAAAGCCGGCCTGTCATGGTCATCCTTCTCCTCTTCCTTTAGTCGGTGCCCTGGCTACTTCGTGTAACTCTTTCTTCCCATGGGGCTTGCATTATCTGCTGGATGACCGCTCCCGCTATCCGAGTGTTCAGCAGGCGTTTGATGTGTGGAAAGATTATATGGTATCGATGGGCTACGGATATAAACTCGGTATTGATTTGCCGGGAGAGAAACGTGGTTACATTCCTAACAGCAAGGTGTATGATAAGATTTATCGGAAAAGATGGAACTCGAGTACGATTATTTCCATTGCGATCGGTCAGGGAGAAATTTTGGCAACTCCGTTGCAGATCTGTAATCTGGCTGCTACGGTTGCCAACCGCGGTTATTTTATCACACCCCATGTAGTGAAAGAGATTCAGGATACAGTTTTGGATACGTTGTATACAAAGAGGCGCTACACGAAAGTTGATCCGAAATATTATACCTATATTGCGGAAGGAATGCGTGGAGCCGTGATGGGTACAGCTTATGGCGCGACGTGTCGGGGCGCTAATCTGCCGGATATTGAAGTCTGTGGAAAAACCGGTACGGCTGAAAACCCGCATGGAAAAGACCATTCCATCTTTATGGGATTCGCTCCGTATCAGCAGCCGAAAGTAGCGATTGCCGTGTTTGTAGAAAATGCCGGATTTGGTGCAACCTATGCTGTGCCGATTGGACGGTTGATGATAGAAAAGTATCTGCGGGGACATATTCTTCCGGAGAGTCAGGCTATCGAAGATAATATTGTTAATGCAGTTGTTTTGCCGAATGGGTTATAGTAGTAGAGATAGTTGGAAGTCGATCGACTGGATAACAGTCCTGTTATATGTGATCATGATTGTGGCTGGCTGGGTTACTATCTGTGGTGCCAGTTATGAATATGATATGGACAAACTGTTTGCCTTATCGAGCCGTCCGGTGAATCAGCTGATCTGGATGGGAATTTCTTTATGTGTCGCTTTCGCTATTCTGATGATAGAGCGCGACTTCTATGAGGTCTTTTCCTATTTGATTTATGGGGGTATCATTCTGTTGCTTGTGGCGACGATTTTCCTCGCTCCCGATATCAAAGGCTCGCGATCGTGGCTGGTACTAGGACCCATCCGGTTGCAGCCCGCCGAATTTGCCAAGTTCGCTACGGCTTTGGCCGTCGCCCGACTGATGGGAACGTACGGGTTTGAATTGACCCGGTATAAGAACTTTCTGATGGTATTGGGATTGATTTTCCTGCCGATGGTCTGTATTCTCTTACAGAAAGAAACCGGTTCTGCTTTGGTGTATTTAGCTTTCTTCCTGATGCTTTACCGGGAAGGAATGTCAGGCTATTTCCTGTTGGCCGGGGTTTGTGCCGTTGTCTATTTCGTGACGGGAATGAAGTATGCAGATGTCATGATGGGGGAAACGCCGTTGGGTATTTTCCTGGTTTCTCTTTTGGTATTGTGTATTACCGTCCTGCTGGTCTATATTGAAAAGAAAAACAAACTGGCTGTACAGATTATATCGTACACTTCGTTAGGTGTATTGGGTGTGTCCGGTCTGGTTTCCTATTATTTCCCGTTTAATCTGAATTGGGTCGTGCTGTCATTGTTGGGACTGACAGTGCTGTATCTGATTTATCTTTCCATACATTCTTGGGTATGGAATTACGTGCTGATCGGCTTTTTTGCCTTGGCTTCAATCGGTTTCCTCTTTTCTGTCAATTATGTCTTTACCGATATACTGGAGCCACATCAGCAGATTCGTATCAAAGTATCTTTGGGTTTGGAAGATGATCCCAGTGGCGCCGGCTATAATGTGAATCAGTCGAAGATAGCCATTGGCTCTGGAGGCTTTTCGGGAAAAGGCTTTTTGAATGGAACGCAGACCAAGTTGAAATATGTGCCGGAACAGGATACAGATTTTATCTTTTGTACAGTAGGAGAAGAGCAGGGCTTTGTGGGTGCGACGGCCGTATTGCTTTTATTTGCTGTCTTTATTCTTCGTCTCGTTGCGCTGGCCGAACGGCAGGACAGCGTTTTTGCCCGTGTATATGGTTACTCGGTGGCTTCCATCTTTCTTTTCCACCTGGCCATTAATATCGGAATGGTAACCGGACTGACGCCGGTCATCGGCATTCCGTTGCCTTTCTTCAGCTATGGCGGATCTTCTTTACTGGGATTTACGATTCTGCTCTTTATCTTTATTCGCCTGGATGCGACCCGGAAGGAACATTAGCCGGGACGACGCGTAAACCTATTTCCTGAATGCCTATTATCAGGCTGTCGCGCATACCCTGACGGAAACTGAATGTATATTGTCCGGGATTGGCAAACCGATAATTCTGCCGGATCGGAAAGCTGGATTCATACAGCGAGATGCCACTTCCGTACCATTTCCCGAACTCATCGGCCAACATGCACTCGATGGTGTCTTTCTGCAGAGGACCAACAGGCGGTTCTTCGTTGCAGAAAAGCCATAAGTTCTGATAAGGATATTTATTGCTGTTCCGAATGTCGAGCGTGACGTCATAAGGAATCGAATTATCTGTCACCATAAAGGTAAAATAATAGACCTTGTCTTTTCCCCAGGCCGAATTATCAATGACTTGATACTGGTAGTATAAAGCCTCGTAATCGCAGGAAAAAGACAAGGTACAGATAATTATAGCCAAAACTGAATTAATTGTCTTTTTTAGCATCCTTCGGTTTGTTGTTATTGGGTTGCTGCGGACGATTAGCCGGTTTGTTGTTGGCCGGTTGCTGCTTTGCCTGCGGCTGTTGTTTCTCTCCGTTGGGCTGCTTGTCTCCATTCGGCTGTTGCTTATCGGGAGCTGCTGCTTTCGGTTTTTGTTTCGGCCGGTTGTTGTTATTCTTCGGTGGCTTTTGAGTCGTATTGCCATTGTTCCCGTTATTGCTGTTGTTGCCCGGAGCGACATTCGGCTTCTTAGCTTCTTGCGGCTTGTCGGCTTTCTTCTCGTTCGCCGGATTCGGGTTCTTGGCCGGTTGTGCCTGCTTAGGCTGATTATTGGCAGGTTGTGTCTTTTCGGCTGCCGCTTCGTTGTTGTTGGCCGCATTGCCGTTACCCCGTTTCTTCTTCTTTTTCTTCTGTACGTTGTCAAAGCGGGTAACACTGTCTTGCCCTAAGATATCTTGCGAATCCCGTTTATTCTGCTGTTTGATATCAGCCTCCAAGGTTTCCGGTTTGATTCCTTTCTTGTTCATGTTAATGATATCAAAAACACGTTGTGCCGGGATGGTTACCAGATTGGCGGCAATCGACTTATCTGTAGAATAAGTAATTTCCCGCTTGAAGATGTCCGTCTTGAAATGATAATAGGTATTGTCTTTCGTTTCCAACGGAATCTCTCTGGAAGGTAAGCGTTTTTGTGCTTCCACATAGGCATCCACTTCGTAGTTGATGCAACATTTCAATTTAGCGCACTGGCCGGCCAGCTTCTGCGGATTCATGGAAATGTCCTGATAACGGGCCGCACCGGTTGCTACGGATACGAAGTTGGTCATCCAGCTCGAGCAGCAAAGCTCGCGTCCGCACGGACCGATACCGCCGATACGTCCGGCTTCCTGACGGGCGCCGATCTGTTTCATTTCAATACGTACCCGGAATGCTTCGGCCAGGACTTTAATCAGCTGACGGAAGTCTACACGTTCGTCTGCAATGTAATAGAAGATAGCCTTGTTGCCGTCGCCTTGATATTCGACATCACCGATTTTCATATCCAGTCCCAAGCTGGCAGCGATCTGACGCGAACGGATCATGGTGTCATGTTCCTTTGCCTTTGCCTCTTCGTATTTCTCGAGATCAGCCGGACGGGCTTTCCGATAAATCTTTTTCGGTTCCTGGTCTGTCCGGACGTTATTCTTTCTCATCTGAAGCAGAACCAACTTTCCTGTCAGGGTCACCATGCCGATGTCATGCCCCGGCGCCGCTTCGACAGCAACCATATCACCTTTTTCCAACGGGATATGTGCTTGGTTCAGATAATATCCTTTTCTTGTATTTTTGAACTGTACTTCTACAAAGTCGGTTGCATTCTCCGCATCCGGAACGCCGCACAGCCAGTCGTATGTATTCAGCTTGTTGTTCTGGATTTTGCTGCAGCCTTTGGCACGCATACAGTTACTTCCTTTATCTAGTTTGAAATCCATAAATCAAAATAATCAGTATATAATTTCTACAATTACGCAAAAATACGGAAATATTTTAAGAAAAGCTCCAAGTCTTAATAGAATGTCAGTCTCCCTAAACGATTTCTTTTTCATTATTAACCGATAGATTATTGAATATGTTTAAGGAAATTGTCTTTACCACATACGTCGAAAAGCTTTTCCATATTTGTCATAAAGCTTTTCGATATATATGCTAAAGCTTTTTGACAGATGTCAAACAATTAATTTGTAACGGGATTTATACTACTTCCTCGTGACTTTTAATGGCAAAGTCCGTTTATTTCAGCCTGGATTGTCTCGTAAAAGCGCTAAAAGTGTATTAAAAACACAAATTATGCTCCATAACATATATAATAGGTATTCAATGAATTAAAATAAATCCTACTTTCGCTACCGAGTCGGTTGAGTAAGAACTGTAATGGTTTAATAAGCATTTGGCCGGCAGGAAGTGACATTTATAAAGTGAAATAAGATGTTAGAAGCGCTAAAGGAGAAAGTTTTTCAAGCGAACTTAGATTTGGTAAAACATGGATTGGTCATTTTTACCTGGGGAAACGTGTCGGCCATTGACCGGGAAAGTAATTTAGTGGTTATCAAACCCAGCGGAGTTTCTTATGAGACCATGAAGGCCGAAGATATGGTAGTGGTCGATCTGGAAGGAAAGGTAGTAGAAGGAAGTTTGAATCCTTCGAGTGATACGCCTACACATGTCGTGTTGTATAAGGCTTTTCCTGAAATAGGTGGCGTTGTTCATACCCATTCTACATTTGCTACTGCCTGGGCACAGGCCGGCAAGGATATTCCGAACATCGGAACGACTCATGCCGATTATTTCCATGATGCGATTCCCTGCACGGCAGACATGACTGCCGAAGAAGTGAAAGGTGCTTACGAACGGGAAACCGGCGAAGTGATCGTCCGTCGCTTTGAAGGCTTGAATCCGGTGCATACACCGGGTGTTCTGGTGAAGAACCATGGCCCTTTTGCCTGGGGAAAAGACGCGAACGAAGCCGTTCATAATGCCGTCGTGATGGAACAGGTAGCCAAGATGGCTTGCTTCTCTTATCTGATCAACCCGCAACTGACGATGAATCCGCTGCTGGTTGAAAAGCATTTCAGCCGCAAACATGGCCCGAATGCTTATTATGGACAAAAGAAATAATCAATTTATTAACATAAATACGTAATACTATGAATTCATTTGATCAATTTGAAGTTTGGTTTGTAACAGGTGCACAATTATTGTATGGTGGCGATGCTGTAATTGCCGTTGATGCACATAGTAATGAAATGGTAGCCGGCTTGAATGCCAGCGGAAATCTGCCTGTCAAGGTGGTTTATAAAGGAACCGTCAATTCAGCAAAGGAAGTAACGGCTGCATTTAAAGCTGCCAACAACGACGATAAATGTATCGGTGTAATTACCTGGATGCACACGTTCTCTCCAGCTAAGATGTGGATTCATGGATTGCAGGAATTGAAGAAACCGCTGTTGCATTTCCATACGCAATATAATAAGGAAATTCCTTGGGACACGATGGATATGGACTTCATGAACCTGAACCAGTCGGCTCACGGCGACCGCGAATTCGGTCATATCTGTGCCCGGATGCGTAAGAACCGTAAAGTAGTCGTAGGCCATTGGCAGGATGAAGCTGCTCAGAAGAAAATCGCTGCTTGGATGCGTGTCTGCGCTGCCTGGGCTGATGCACAAGATATGCTGATTCTCCGTTTCGGCGATCAGATGAATAATGTAGCTGTAACCGATGGAGATAAGGTAGCTGCCGAACAGACTTTGGGTTATCACGTTGATTATTGCCCGATCAATGACCTGATGGTTTACTATCGTGCCGTCGACGATGCTGATACGAAAGCATTGGTTGAACAATACTGGGCAGAATATGATCATGATCCGAAACTGGAAGAACCGGGAACGGAAGCTTATACCAAAGTTTGGAATTCGGCTAAGGCTGAAATCGCTTTGCGCCGCCTGTTGAAAGATAAAGGAGCCAAAGGTTTTACGACCAACTTCGATGATCTGGGTGAATTCGATCAGATCCCTGGCCTGGCTTCTCAGCGTTTGATGAAGGAAGGTTATGGATTTGGTGCTGAAGGCGACTGGAAAACAGCTGCTTTGTACCGCACGATGTGGTTCATGAGCCAGGGCATGCCGAAGGGATGTTCGTTCCTGGAAGATTATACTTTGAACTTCGACGGCGAGAAGAGTGCTATTCTGCAGGCTCACATGCTGGAAGTTTGTCCGCTGATTGCTGAACACAAACCGAAACTGGAAGTACATCGCCTGAGTATTGGTATAGACAGTGAAACAGCTCGTCTGGTATTTACCAGCAAGCAGGGCGAAGGTGTTGCTGCTACGATTGTCGACATGGGCAACCGCTTCCGTATGATCGTCAATGTAGTAGATTGCATCAAGAGCAAACCACTGCCTAAACTGCCGGTAGCTTCGGCTTTGTGGATTCCGCAACCAAACTTCGAAGTAGGTGCTGGAGCCTGGATTCTGGCCGGTGGTACACATCATACCAGCTTCTCGTTCGACTTGTCGGTTGAATATCTGCAGGATTATGCTGAAATAGCCGGCATTGAAATCGTTGTCATCGACAAGAATACAACGATCGAGAACTTTAAGAAAGAACTTCGCATGAATGAAATATATTACATGCTGAATAAATCTCTTTGCTGATAAAATTTCGTAGTATGAAGGATCCGTTAGTTATTGGGCTGGATTATGGAACTGACTCTGCCCGGGCTGTCATTGTGGAAGTCCGGACAGGGAAAACCATAGCTACAGCTGTTAAATATTATCCGCGTTGGAGCGAAGGTAAATATTGTAATCCGTCGATTAACCAGTATCGTCAGCATCCGCAGGATTATATCGACGTACTGGTCGGTACGGTTCGTGAGGCACTGGCCGCTTGTCCGGCGGGTGCAGCCGAAAGAGTTGTCGGCATGGCTTTTGATACGACCGGTTCTACGCCGGTGTTTACCGACAAGAGCGGAACTCCGCTTTCTTTATTGCCGGAGTTTGCCGAGAATCCCAATGCGATGTTTGTCTTGTGGAAAGATCATACAGCGGTAAAAGAAGCTGGAGAAATCAATGAGCTTTGCAAGAAATGGTCGGTCGACTATTCTGCTTACGAAGGAGGAATTTATTCTTCTGAGTGGTATTGGGCAAAGGCCTTGCATGTCTTGCGTGAAGATGAGGCTGTCCGGAAGGCGGCTTATTCCATCGTAGAACATTGTGAATGGTTACCGGCATTGCTGACGGGCGTTACTTCGTCTGATAAGATCGTTCGCAGCCGCTGTGCTTGCGGGCATAAGGCCATGTGGCATCCGAAATGGGGTGGACTGCCTTCCGAAGAGTTTCTGGTGGCGTTGGATTCGCTTTTGGCCGGCTTTAGAGACCGCCTGTTTACGGAAACCGAAACGGCTGATAAACCCGTCGGTCATCTGACAGCCGAATGGGCTGAACGTCTGGGCTTGACAACCCAGGTGGTTGTAGCAGGAGGAGCCTTCGATTGTCACATGGGTGCTGTAGGAGCCGGTGTAACACCACATACATTCGTACGTGTTATCGGTACTTCAACTTGTGATGTGATGGTAGCTTCGTACGAAGAAATCGGCGATAAGCTGATCAAAGGTATTTGCGGACAGGTGGATGGTTCGGTTATTCCGGGCATGATCGGTCTGGAAGCAGGCCAGTCGGCTTTCGGAGATGTCTACGCCTGGTTTAAGCGGGTACTGGAATTCCCGTTGAAACAGATTGTGGCAAAGACCGAATGTATCGATGAGGCAACGAAAGCCAAACTGATTGACGAGGCGTGTGCACAGATTATTCCGGTGCTGACGGAAGAAGCTGAAAAGATTCCGATGGAAGAAAGTACGGTGATTGCAACCGACTGGATGAACGGACGCCGCACGCCCGATGCCAACCAGCTGTTGAAAGGTACGATCACGGGCATTACGTTGGGAACAACCGCTCCGCGTATCTTCCGTGCCTTGGTAGAAGCGACAGCCTTTGGCGGAAAAGCCATTGTAGACCGTTTCCGGAGTGAGGGTGTAACGATTGATACGGTAATCGGTATCGGCGGTATTGCCCTGAAATCTCCGTTTGTGATGCAGACACTGAGTGATGTCTTGAACATGCCGGTGAAAGTTTGCAATACCGATCAGGCCTGTGCCTTAGGTGCAGCCATGTTTGCCGCTACGGCAGCAGGCGAATATGCCCGTGTAGAAGACGCGGTGGCAGCCATGAATTCCGGTTTTGCCAAGGAATACCAGCCTGATCCGCAAAGAGCAGCTGCTTATCAGTCACTTTATGAGAAATATTTGTGCGTAGGCAGTTTTACGGAAAAAGCATTGTTCCATAACTAAATAAAATAGTGGTTGTATATGAAGAATAAGGTTTTGGTCCTTATCGGCAGCGTAGCCGTTGCCGGGTTCTGGTCTTGTTCGGCTCCGGTTTATCAACAGCCGGATGCTCCGATACAGGAAGTACCGTTTACTGAGGTACATATTGACGATCAGTTCTGGTCGCCGCGTATAGAAACAAACCGGACGGTTTCCATTCCTTCGGCTTTCAAGGAATGCGAGAAGAATGGCCGATTCGACAACTTTGCCTTGGCTGCAGGCATGATCAAGGGAGAACATCAGGGGGATTTCTCGTTTGATGATACCGATCCGTACAAGGTAATCGAAGGAGCTTCGTATTCGTTGGCCGTAAAGTATGATCCGAAACTGGATCATTATCTCGACAGTGTGATTACCATCATAGCGGCAGCACAGGAACCGGACGGTTACCTGACGACCTGTGTTACCAATAAATGTACGCGTCTGTCGGGTTGGTGGGGCAGTTCCCGCTGGGAAAAGATCAACAGCCACGAACTGTACAACAGCGGACATCTCTACGAAGCGGCTGTCGCTCATTATCGGGCAACCGGAAAACGGACATTGCTGGATGTGGCAATCAAGAATGCCGATCTGGTTTGTCAGGTATTCGGACCGAATGAAGGGCAGAAGCACGTTCCGTCTGGTCATCCTATCATTGAGATGGCTTTGGCAAAACTGTATAAAGTCACCGGTGATGAGAAATACCTCAATATGGCGAAGTATTTCGTAGAAGAAACGGGACGCGGAACAGACGGACACAAACTGAATGCCTATAGTCAGGACCATAAACCGATTCTTCAACAGGATGAGGTCGTAGGCCATGCCGTCCGTGCCGGCTATCTGTATTCCGGAGTGGCCGATGTGGCTGCCCTCACACATGATACGGCTTATTTCCATGCTTTGACCCGTTTGTGGGATAATCTGGTGGGTAAGAAACTGTATATTACCGGTGGGATGGGTTCTCGTCCGCAGGGCGAAGGCTTCGGCCCGAATTATGAGTTGAACAACCATACGAACTACTGCGAAACTTGTGCTTCCATTGCCAATGTTTACTGGAATTACCGGATGTTCCTGGCAACAGGTGAAGCCAAATACATGGACGTCTTGGAACGGGCCTTGTATAATGGTGTGATTTCGGGTGTATCATTGAGCGGAGATAAATTCTTCTATGATAATCCGCTTGAATCAATGGGCGAACATGAGCGCCAGCGCTGGTTTGGTTGTGCCTGCTGTCCGGGTAATGTGACTCGTTTCATGGCTTCGGTGTCCAACTATGTCTATGCAACGCAGGGCAATGATATCTATGTCAATCTGTATATTCAGGGCAAGAGTGAGATGAAGACAGCCGACAATCAGGTGCAGCTGATTCAGACAACTGGTTATCCGTGGGATGGAAAGGTCTCTATCGCGGTAAAACCGGAGAAGGAAAGTGAGTTCGCTATTCGTCTGCGTATTCCGGGCTGGTTGCAAAGTACACCGGTTGCTTCCGATTTGTATACTTATACAACACCGGCAGAGAAATATACTTTGAAGGTGAATGGTTCGACGGTAAAGCCTGCTGAAGGTGACGGCTATGCCACCATTGTCCGTACTTGGAAACCGGATGATGTAATTGAACTGGAGCTGCCGATGGAAGTTCGCCGGATCAAAGCTAACGATCAGGTTGAAGATGACCGGGGCATGTTGGCGATGGAACGCGGTCCGATTGTCTATTGTCTGGAAGGTATCGACCAGCCCGACAGTGTCGTGTTCAATAAGTTCATCCCTGCAGATGCCAAGATTGATGCCGCCTTCGATGCCAATCTGCTGAAAGGTGTAATGGTATTGACCGGAACAGCCAAAGAAGTAGAAAAAGACGGATCGATAAAGGATGTACCGTTCAAGGCTATTCCGTATTCAACCTGGAATAACCGTGGCGCCGGACAGATGGAAGTCTGGGTAGCTGATTCGAAAGACCGGGCAGTCCCGACACCCGAACCAACTATCGCTTCGAAGGCAAAGACGTTCAACATTCAGGCTCCTATCCAGAAGGATGCTCCCGAATCTGCTTCAGTTGAAACACCGGCTTGGGGCGTTAATGATCAGTGGGAACCGAAGCGTTCATCTGATATTTCCAAACCTTACTTCTACTGGTGGCTGAAGACTGGTTCGTTGGAAACCTTGGCATACGAGTTCGATCAGCCTTATACCGTATCGAATGTACAGGTATATTGGTTGGATTTCGATCATTACGATGGTAATTACCGGGTTCCTGCCAGCTGGAAACTGTATTACAAAGACGGCAACAGTTGGAAGGAAGTAGAAGCCCTCAATGAATACGGCGTGAAGAAAGACTGCTACAACAGCCTGGACTTCAAACCTGTCAAGACAACCGGACTGAAGATTGCCGCTCAGTTGCAAGAAGGAGAATCTGGCGGTATCATTGAATGGAAAGTGAATGAGTAAATAAGTAAAGGGACAGACACGGGCAAGACAAGAAGTCCGTGCCTGTTTCATGTTTTCCCGGATAAATCCTTACTTTTGCAGCCAGAAGAAAATGCTTGACAAATGATTCCGATTGTCCGATATGTGTTGGTGGTGTTGGGGATTCTCTCTTGTGCTTTGGGAGTGATCGGGATCTTTGTACCGCTTTTGCCCACAACGCCTTTTCTATTGCTTTCGGCTGCTCTGTTGTTTCGTAGTTCTCCCCGTTTATATAATCATTTGTTGAATCATCCGCAACTCGGACCTTATATCCGTAATTTCCGTGAACACAAGGCCATTCCGCTGCGGGTCAAGATTATTTCCGTATCACTCGTCTGGATTACCATTCTTCATGCCGTCATTTTCCTCCTCGATCATTGGGTGTTGGAGTCGCTTCTCATCTTGTTGGCGGCGGGCATTACGGCCTATATCCTGCATTTCAAGACACTCCGGTGAAAAGGATGATGATTTACTCCGGCCAATTGAATTGACAATTGACAATTATAGACACAATATTAGGCACGGATTTCACGGAAAGCACGGTTTAAAATAAATATTTACCGTGTTAATCCGTGAAATCCGTGCCTATTTATTAATTATTAATCTCAATTCTCAATTATCCGAGTCCGTGCCAGGATTTTTATGCCAGTTAACCGATCTCTGCAAGGACATGCTCCAAACCTAAGGCACGGGCTATGCCGAGGCCATAATTCTTGTCGGCTTTTGCGCAGTTGCGGATGTGGCGAACCTTGATGAATTCAGGAATGTCGCCCATCGAACGAGCCGTGTTCTCGAACAAGACTTGCTGCTGTTCGGGTGTCATCAGGCGGAATAGTGCTGCCGGTTGTGAATAATAGTCGGCATCGTCTTCCCTGAACTCCCACTGATAAGCACTTCCATCCAGTTCCAAAGGTGGTTCTTTGTATTCATGCTGATCTTGCCATTCGCCATAACTGTTGGGTTCATAGCCGAGAGTCGCTCCATGATTTCCGTCCACTCGCATTTGTCCGTCCCGATGATACATGTTAAGGAAAGGACAACGGCTCCGGTTTACAGGTATCTGGTAATGATTCACTCCCAAACGATATCTTTGCGCGTCTCCATAAGAGAATAAGCGGCCTTGCAACATACGGTCGGGCGAGAAGCTGATACCCGGAACAACGTTAGCCGGATTAAAAGCTGCCTGCTCTACGTCGGCAAAGTAATTCTCCGGATTCCGGTTCAGCTCTAATACGCCCACTTCTATCAGCGGATATTCCTTTTGCGACCAGACCTTCGTCAGGTCAAACGGATTATAAGGCATGTTCTTTGCTTGTTCTTCAGTCATGATCTGCACATACATGGTCCATTTTGGGAAATCTCCTTTCTGAATGCTCTCAAAGAGGTCGCGATGATGACTTTCCCGATCTTTCCCAATGATGGCTTCCGCTTCCTGATCCGTAAGATTCTTGATGCCTTGCTGCGTGAGCAGATGGAATTTTACCCAGTTCCGTTCGCCGGCTGCATTGATAAACGAGAAAGTATGACTACCATAGCCGTGCATGTGGCGGTACGAATATGGAATGCCGCGGTCACTCATGGTAATCGTTACCTGATGAAGCGCTTCGGGCAAAAGCGTCCAGAAGTCCCAGTTATTGCGGGCACTGCGCATGTGCGTATGCGGATCCCGTTTAACGGCATGATTCAAATCAGGGAATTTCAGCGGATCACGCAAGAAGAATACCGGTGTGTTATTGCCTACCAGATCCCAGTTCCCTTCTTCTGTATAGAATTTGATGGCAAATCCGCGAATATCTCTTTCCGCGTCAGCAGCTCCCCGCTCTCCAGCGACAGTAGAGAAACGGACAAATACTTCGGTTTCCTTACCAATCTGAGAAAAGACAGCCGCTTTGGTGTAACGGGTGATGTCGTGCGTAACGGTGAATTTTCCAAAAGCACCGGAACCTTTGGCATGCATACGGCGTTCGGGAATGACTTCACGGTCAAAATGAGCCAATTTTTCCAGAAACCACACGTCTTGCAGAAGCATTGGTCCTCGACGGCCGGCAGTGGCTACATTCTGGTTGTCGGCAACAGGTGCGCCTGAGGCGCTGGTCAGTTTCTTTTCTTCCATAACAATTGACTTTAGTTTATTGATGAATAGTTGAATATATCAAAGCATCGAGTATATATCTGTCGTCGACAGTCAGCATACCGGTTCGTGAACGAAGTTCGTTCGACTGGGCATCCGGTGAAATCTCCATCACCTTTTTCATGCGTCGGAACATGCTTCCGGTACGTATCTTGTAGGTGGTGAAGAACAAGGTTCGCTCTGGCGGAACCATGCCCGCTAACGGTTTGCTCAGTTCACACCAGGTCTGATGCGGGTGTTGCCCAACGACAAACCATCCGCAAGTCCAACATCCGGTAATGAGAATGTCGGCCTCTTTGATTTTGGAGGGTTCAAAGTCGGAAAGTGAACTCAGGGAAACATGCAATCCTTTAGACCATAAGTACAAGGCTATTTCTCTTGCATACCGGGCTGTCTTGCCTTTATGACTATAATATAGAACGATAGCTTTCATATCCGATTGGCTTTTGCGCAAATATAATGTCCGTACGATGAATGAATCCTGTTTGTATTTCTGTATTTTCCGATAAGTCATATAGGTAAAAACGATAAAGCACGGTGATATTCCGTCAACGGATGTATTTTATGGAGTTGAACTTTCAGATGAAAACTCCTATCTTTGCTAATCCAATAAAATGTGTGATTATGAGATTAAGCGATAAATGGTTTACGGCATTGTCTGAAAATGACAACGGTGATTTGGTGACCATCTATGGTCGGGACGAACTAACAGAGTTTATGCAGAGTGGTAAGTTGAAGGAACGGGTGGAAATCACTTGGAAATATATGCCGGCCGAACAGGGTATGCCTTCGGAAGCCGAGGCCGAACGGATGGAAGCGGTAGAAGAAGCATTGCGCAAGGCGATGGAGAAAGATAAGCTGGCAATCCAGACCAGCGTTTATACCGGTGGCGGCGAAAAGATCTGGGTATATTATACGCGTACCGTCCGGGTTTTTGGTGAACGGTTGAATGACGCCTTGAAAGACTTCGAACAGTTGCCTATTACTATTTATACCGAATTAGACCCTGAATGGGAGGAATATCAGGATATGTATGAGATGAAGCAGTGGGCCGCAGATGAATAAATGATTGGCCGAGCGGGTTAAAGTTATCGAAAAAAGTATATCTTTGTGTCCTATCAACGGATGAGTATGGCAAAGAAAATAAAACTTAAAGTGCAAGGATTGACGGGAAGTCAGGTACAGTCGGGCGCCTATGCCCTGATCCTGTCGGAAGTAGACGGACCGCATCGTATTCCTATTATTGTAGGCATGGCTGAAGCTCAGTCGATTGCCATGGCTTTGGAGCATCTGACTCCGCCCCGGCCGTTAACACATGATCTGTTTGTGACGTTTACCCATTCATTTGGTATTTTGCTGCAAGAAGTATATATCTACAAATTCCTCGACGGCGTATTTTATGCCGAGTTAGTCTTGTTTGATGGCGAGCGGCAGGTTCGGATTGATTCCCGGACGTCGGATGCCATTGCGATCGCTCTGCGGCTGAAAGTCGATATTTTTACATCAGAAGAAGTATTGAATGAATGTGGATTGATATTTGACAAGAATGGAGACAACAGTCCGTCGGAAAGAGATGAAGATGAGGATGACGACGATGAGGACGACGAAGATGAATCATACGATCTGGTAGATGAAGACGAGTTTGAACAGCTTTGGAAAGATAAGTCGCCCGACGATTTCCATAATGCTGCCGATTTGGATCTGTGGTTAAGCTATATGCCTTTGGATATTTTGGAACGGAAGTTTCAGGAAGCGATCGATTCCGAACATTATGAACATGCGAAGATTTATAAAGACGAATTAAAACGAAGAGAAGATTTAGAATAGTATGATTGAAACAGGAGGATTTGGATGGATGTCTTTGGGAAGAGGCATCGCGGGCATATTGGTTGTAATAGCCATTGCCTATTTGTTTAGTTATGACCGGAAGCGGATCGACTGGAAGTTAGTGGGTGGTGGTTTGCTGATTCAGCTGGTATTGGCCTTATCCATTCTTTATATCCCGATTGTGGGAAGTTTATTTAAGTCATTGGGAATTGTATTTGTCAAGCTGATGGACTTTACAAGTGCGGGACTGAATTTCCTGTTAGGGCCGTATGCTTCGAAGTCGGCGGGATTCAGTTTCTTGCTTCATTCATTGCCGATCGTTGTTTTCTTCTCGGCTTTGGTCTCTATCTTTTATTATTGGGGAATTATTCAGAAAGTAGTCGGCGCGTTGTCGTGGCTGCTGCGGAAAGTGATGAATATATCCGGAACAGAAGGTTTGGTTGCGTGTGGAAATATCTTTTTAGGAATGACTGAATCGCCGGTGTTGATCAAGAATTATTTACCGACGATGAACCGTTCGGAACTGTTTCTCGTGATGGTTTCAGGAATGGGTACGATTGCCGGTTCGGTGATGGGCAGTTATGTTGGAATGTTGGGCGGACAGGATCCGATGGCGCAGCAGATGTTTGCGACTCACTTGCTGTCTGCTTCCGTCATGGCAGTTCCGGGTTCTATTGTGATTGCGAAGATCATGTGTCCGCAGACCGAACCGATCCAGAAGGATTCGAAGGCTGAATGGGGCGACGAAGGACATAATAATGTATTGGGAGCTATTTCATCCGGAACAGTAACCGGTGTGAAGCTGATGACGAATATTGCTGCCATGTTGTTGGTGTTTATTTCCCTGATTGCGATGGTGAATTACTTTACCAATAATGTCATAGGTCATTATACCGGAATAAACGACTGGATTGTCAAGATAACAGACGGTAAGTCAGACGGACTGACGTTCCAGTTTATATTAGGGGTTATCACGGCTCCGTTTATGTGGCTGATCGGTGTTCCTTCAGATGATATTATGCTGGTCGGTTCTTTGCTGGGGCAGAAGACGATTCTGAATGAGTTTGTGGCCTACTTCCAGTTGCAGGAATGGCGGGATGCCGGATTGTTCGTTTCTCAGAAATCGGTGATCATGTCTACTTATATCTTATGTGGATTTGCTAATATCTCTTCAATCGGTATATTGTTGGGCGGATTGGGTGTTTTGGCTCCCGAGAAGAAAGAAATGATTTCCCGAACAGGGTTCAAGGCGATGGTTGGCGGAGCTTTGGTTTCTGTCTTGTCGGCCACCATCATCGGTATGATTTTAGGATAAGAAAGAACAGGTTATGCAGATATTTTATACTCCGGATATTGCCGTAAATCCGGAATTACCAGAAGAAGAAGCCGGACATTGCATTCGGGTATTGCGTCTGACGGAAGGAGATGAAATCCTGTTGACAGACGGAAAAGGTTCGTTTTATAAGGCGCTTATCGCAAGAGCTCATCCGAAGCATTGCGAAGTGACGGTGCAGGAATCATGGAAGCAGGAAGATTTGTGGCCGTTTTATGTACATATCGCAGTGGCTCCCACGAAGAATATGGACCGGATGGAATGGTTTGCCGAAAAAGCCTGCGAGATCGGTATCAACGAAATTACTTGTCTGAACTGCCGTTTCTCAGAGCGGAAAGAAGTAAAGCCGGCCCGTCTGGAAAAGATTCTGGTCAGTGCCATGAAACAGTCGCAGAAAGCAACGCTTCCCATTTTACATGGAATGACCGACTTCAAGGCATTTGTCAGTCAGCCTTTCAACGGACGGAAGTTTATCGCTCACTGTGAAGAAGGCGAGAAGCCTTTGATCAAGGATATTTATCATCCGGGTGAGAATGCGTTAATCCTGATTGGTCCGGAAGGCGATTTCAGTCCGGAAGAGATTCAGTGTGCCATGCAGCATGGCTTTGAAGCGATTTCTTTGGGTAAAAGCCGTCTGCGGACGGAAACGGCGGCCTTGGTTGCCTGTCATACCTTGCATGTATTGAACCAGTAGCAGACTTTTAACGGATAAATTATACATAGAAATGAAAAGACTGATTGTTGTATTGGCGGCTTTGTTAGCAGTAGTATACGCCCAGGCCGCAAAGGTGGATACGGTGTTGGTGAAGAGCCCGAGTATGCAGAAAGACATTAAGACGGTAGTGGTACTTCCGGATGTTGCCGCGCAGAAAGCTTGTCCGGTGATTTATCTTTTGCATGGGCATGGCGGGAATTATGCTACGTGGATCAGTGTTAAACCGAACTTACCTCAGATAGCCGACGAGAAAGGAATTATCTTTATTTGTCCGGATGGCGAGAACAGCTGGTATTGGGACAGTCCGCTGCATGCGAATGTACGTTATGAAACCTTTATCTCCTCTGAACTGATTAATTACGTAGATCAACATTATAAAACGGTAGCCCGTCGGGAAGGAAGAGCCATTACCGGATTAAGCATGGGCGGACACGGCGCGATGTGGAACGCCATTCGTCATTCCGATGTATTTGGTGCTGCCGGAACGACCAGCGGTGGTGTAGACATCCGTCCTTTCCCGAAGAACTGGAATATGAGTGATCAGTTGGGCGAAGAAACCAGCAATCAGTCTGTTTGGGATGCTCATACCGTCATTAACCTGGTGCCTTCGATGAAGAAAGGTCAGCTGGCCCTGATTATCGACTGTGGTTATGACGACTTCTTCCTCGAAGTGAACAAGAATTTCCATGAAGCCTTATTGAAGCAAGGCATTGATCATGATTTCCTGCTCCGGCCAGGCGCACATAACGGCGATTACTGGAATAATTCCATCGATTACCAGATACTTTTCTTCCAGAAATATTTCCAGAAAAACGGAACAGGGAAATAACAAAAGAAAGATAATAAAGCAAATTCTGAAAATAAAGATAGCGCATCATCGGTCAGTTTGTCGGTTATGCGCTATCTTTGCAGAAAATTTGAGCTTATATTAAAATGAGAAGTTTTGCAAGTGACAACAATTCCGGTGTCCATCCGTTGATTATGGATGCTGTGATCAAGGCAAACGACAATCATGCCGTTGGCTATGGTGATGATCCTTGGACCGCTCAAGCAACGGCTAAGATTAAAGAAGTATTTGGAGAAACGGCTTCTCCGTTTTTCCTGTTTAACGGAACGGGCGCCAATTCGGTAGCTTTACAGGCTGTGACCCGTTCGTATCATAGCATTCTGTGTGCGGAAACAGCTCACATCAATGTGGATGAATGCGGTGCTCCGGGCCGGATGAGCGGTTGCGCGCTGGTAACCATTCCGACGCCTGATGGTAAATTGACTCCTGAATTGATCAAGCCGCATTTGCATAATTTCGGGGTTTGCCATCATTCGCAGCCGAAGGCCGTTTATATTTCCCAGGTTTCTGAATTAGGAACTGTCTATACGATTGATGAAGTGAAGGCAATAGCCGACTTGTTGCATGCTCATGATATGTATCTTCACATGGACGGTGCCCGCTTGGCCAATGCCTGTGCTTACCTGAACTGCTCCATGAAAGAGGTAACAGTCGATGCCGGAGTAGATATTCTGAGCTTCGGCGGAACGAAGAACGGTATGATGATGGGTGAGGCAGTGATTTCATTCCACCCGGAACTGACCGAGGCTCTTCCGTTTATCCGTAAGCAGTCGGCTCAGCTGGCTTCTAAATTGCGGTATATGTCGGCTCAGTTTATCCCTTATCTGGAGAGTAACTTATGGCTGGAGAATGCCCGCCATGCGAATGCCTGTGCCAAGCGTCTGGCTGATGTCCTGGCCGAGTTCCCTCAGATCCGGATGACACAGAAGGTTGAATCCAACCAGCTGTTCTTCATTATTCCGGACGAGCCGCTGAAGAAATTACAGGAGAAATACTTCTTCTATATGTGGAACGAAGAGACGAACGAAGCACGCTTCGTCACTTCCTGGGATACGACGGAAGAAGATATTCTGGATATGGAGAAATCGTTGCGTGAGGTCTTGAAATAAAACCGACGATGCTGAAGGATTCGCGATATGGAATCTGGTGCCTGTTGTTGGGCATTGCCGCCTGTCTGTTCTCGTGCCGTCCTTCCGTGAAAGAAACCTGTCTGATGAGTTATAATATCCGGAATGGAAGAGGACTGGATGATTCTATTTCCTATACGCGGATAGCTGAGGTTATCAGACGGGTAAATCCGGATTTAGTGGCGTTGCAGGAGCTGGACAGTATGACGCAGCGAAGCGGACAGACGTATGTCTTGGGCGAGTTGGCCCGGCTGACAGGCATGTATGATGTCTATGCTCCGGCGATTGATTACGACGGGGGAAAATACGGGATAGGCATGTTGGCCAAAGAGAAGCCGCTTCATGTCTATTCACGGGCTTTGCTCGGTCGGGAAGAGGCTCGTCGATTACTGATGCTGGAATATCCGGATTATGTGTACGCCTGCGTTCATCTTTCGCTGACGGAAGAGGACCGGATGGCCTCGCTTCCTGTCATCTTGGAAGAATTCGGGCGGTTCAGGAAACCGGTATTTATTGCCGGCGACTGGAATGCGACTTCTGAGTCCTTGTTTATTCAGGAAGTCCTGAAACATTTTGTCCTGCTGACGGCTGCCGATGAATATACTTTCCCGGCTGATACGCCGAATTGTACGTTAGATTATATTGCCGTGAGCAAACTGGTTCCGGTCACCTTCAGGAAACGGGAAGCTGAAGTGGTGGATGCGCCTGTCGAGTCAGACCATCGTCCTGTGGTTGTCCGCACGCAATGGCAATACGAAAGAAAGAAATAATGGTCTTACCTTTTCATTTATAACGCATGAAGATTAATACGGAAGAACTGGAAGAGACGATACAGCCGGTCAAGCAGACCGATCTGATCTATGGAATAGAAGATCGTCCGCCTTTTAAGGATGCTTTATTTGCCGCCGTGCAGCATCTGCTGGCTATATTCGTAGCCATCATTACACCTCCTCTGATTATCGCGAGTGCCTTGAAGCTCGATTTGGAAACCACTGGTTTCCTGGTTTCAATGGCCTTGTTCGCCTCGGGTATTTCTACCTTCATTCAGTGCCGCCGCTTTGGTCCGATCGGGGCGGGACTGCTTTGTATTCAGGGCACGAGCTTTTCATTCATCGGTCCGATTATTTCGGCCGGACTTATGGGCGGACTGCCTTTGATCTTCGGTTCGTGTATGGCGGCCGCACCGGTTGAGATGATTGTCAGCCGGACGTTTAAGTATATGCGCAACATCATCACGCCTCTGGTTTCCGGTATTGTCGTCCTGCTGATCGGTTTGAGCCTGATAAAAGTCGGAGTCGTTTCTTGCGGCGGTGGCTATGGTGCGATGGACGACGGCACGTTGGCAGCATCAAGCACATCGGTGTAGCGGCAGCTGTTCTTTTAAGTGTCCTGTTCTTCAACCGTTGTAAGAATAAATACCTGCGGATGAGTTCGATCGTGTTGGGCTTGTGTGTGGGCTATGCCCTTTCGTTTGCTTTGGGAATGGTCGATATGAGTGCTGCTTCTTCCCAAAGTCTGACCAACTTGAATATTCCTGTCCCGTTTAAATATGGCGTAGAATTCAATATCTCTTCCATCATTGCCATTGGCCTGGTCTATCTGATTACGGCCATCGAGGCAACCGGTGATGTAACTGCCAATTCCCTGATTTCCGGAAAGTCTATTGAAGGAGACAAATACTTGGAACGGGTGTCGGGCGGAGTGATGGCTGATGGCTTCAATTCGTTGCTGGCCGGTATCTTCAATTCCTTTCCGAACTCTATTTTTGCCCAAAACAACGGTATCATTCAGCTGACCGGTGTGGCCAGCCGCTACGTGGGTTACTACATTGCTGCCATGCTGGTACTGTTAGGCTTGTTCCCTGTTGTGGGAATTGTCTTTTCGCTGATGCCGGATGCCGTATTGGGCGGTGCCACCTTGCTGATGTTCGGTACGGTAGCAGCTGCGGGAATCCGTATTATTGCGGCACAGGAAATCAACCGGAAGGCCACATTGGTATTAGCTGTCAGTCTTTCCTTGGGTTTGGGCGTTGAACTGATGCCCGATATCCTGAAAGCGGCTCCGGATGCTATTAAGGGTGTCTTTGCCTCTGGTATTACAACCGGCGGATTGGCGGCTATCGTCTCGAATATACTCATTCGGGTGAAGGAAGATAAAGTAGAAGATTGATCCGGCATCAGGCTGCTTTTGGGCGATAAACGGACTGTTCATACGTTTCTGTCCGGAAAGTAAGGTGCTTCTGCCGGGAAATTATTATTTTGCTGCCTGGAAACAGACTTTCCGCCGGTCGGCGGAAGCATGTGCGTCGATCGGCGGAAACCCTTCCGCTGATCGGCGGAAAGGTGTACGGCGGATGTCGGAAAGACAATTCTTCGCTGGATTCGGGTTAATGGACAGGCAGCTGCGCGATAAGAATCCGGCTGAGACCGGTTAAATGCTGTCGGGTGAATTGACGAGTGGATACGAATTAAAATTGGAAACATACATATATGGAACTATTAAAACAACGCATTATGCAAGACGGCCGCTGCTATCCGGGCGGCATCCTGAAGGTGGATAGCTTTATCAACCATCAGATGGATCCGATGTTGATGTACAAGATCGGGGAGGAGTTCATCAAACGGTTCTCGAATGAGAATATCAATAAGATTGTTACCATCGAAGCCAGTGGAATTGCTCCGGCTATTATGGTGGGATATATCATGCAGCTTCCGGTTGTCTTTGTCAAGAAAAAGAAACCAAAGACGATGGAGAACATGCTGACGACCGTAGTCCATTCTTTTACGAAAGACCGGGATTATACGGTTTGTATCAGTAATAATTTCCTGACACCTGACGACCGTATCTTGTTTATCGACGACTTCCTGGCCTTCGGTAATGCGGCATTGGGTATTGTCGATCTGGCCAAACAGTCGGGTGCACATATCGCCGGCATGGGATTTATCATTGAAAAGGCCTTCCAGGATGGAGGAAATGTACTGCGGAAAATGGGAATCCATGTAGAAAGTCTGGCTATTATCGACAGTCTGGACGACTGCAAGATCACGATTCGCTAATTATTGTTGGTTTAATCATTGACAAATGCTTCTATGAAAAAGCTGGTTTTATTGGTAATGGGTGTTCTTATGTTGAATATGGCATTGGCACAAGAAAAGACAATCCTGCTGTTTCCGAACGGCGCTCCCGGCGAGAAGGTGAAACTGACCGAGAAGAGTGATGCTACGGGCGGACAGGTAGGAGGTATAAATGTAACACGGATTACAAATATCAGTAGTCCGGAAATAACGATTTATCCGGCAGATAAAGATGTGGCTTCGGGCGCAGCCATGGTAGTTTGTCCGGGCGGTGCTTATAATATCTTGGCGTATGATCTGGAAGGAACCGAGATTTGCGACTGGCTCAACGAGTTGGGCGTCACAGCCATTCTGCTGAAATACCGGGTTCCTCGCCGCGAAGGCCGGCCAAAGCATGAAGCTCCTTTACAGGATGTGCAGCGGGCCATCAGTTATGTACGTGCCCATTCGGAAGAATATGGCATTGATCCGGATCGGATTGGTGTGATGGGCTTTTCGGCTGGAGCACATCTGTCCGTAATGGCTTCGACAGCTTTTAACCAGCGCAGTTATCCGGCTGTGGATGAAGCCGACAAGGTCAGCTGTCGTCCGGATTACTGTCTGTTGGTTTATCCGGCTTATTTGGATGGAGAAAACTTCGGCCTGGCTCCGGAAATTAAAGTGACCAAAGACGTTCCTCCAACGATGATCATTCAGGCAGAAGACGATAAATCGTTTATCAACAGCAGTCTCTTCTATTATTATGCGCTCAAGCAGGCCGAAGTTCCGGCTTGGATGCATTTATATAGTACGGGCGGTCATGGATACGGCTTGCGCGACACCGGCTGTATGGTGAACGAATGGCCGAACCGGGCAGAAGACTGGTTCCAGGAAATCGGCGTCTTCGATTAAAGAACGGAAGAAATAAACGAAAGAAACAGCCGTCATCGGCAGGTCAGTCAACCGATTGGATGACGGATGTTTCTGTAGTACTGAAAACAGTCGGCGAAAAAAATTCCGATCATTGGCTTGCAAAGAGAAAAATAAATCGCTACTTTTGTAAACCGAATGCTTATTAAGGAAAGGGGCTGACCGGTTTTGACAGCGGGTAGAAGCGGTTTGTAAGCATGTAGTGCGTGGTCGGCTTGCACTTAAATCTCAGACGGCGAACAATTAACTGGCGAAAACAATTACGCTCTCGCTGCTTAATCGAAGAATAGTAGATTGAAGCTTAATCCCTGCAAAAGTTGCGGGGACGTGACATCACCCGGATGCTGTTGCTCCGAAGCGTTCCGAACCGGTGGTGCAGCAATATCGGAGATAGTCTGACGCACGCCTCGGGCGGCAGATGAAGTTTTAGAGGATAAGGTTCAAGTGGGTGGCTTCGGTCTTGCTTGTTCCCGACAATCGAAGGCGAAGATAAACATGTAGAAAGCAGATTGGTTCCTCGTTTGGACGAGAGTTCGAATCTCTCCAGCTCCACAAAGGCCACTGATTCATTCAGCGGCCTTTTTTTGTCTAACTTTATTCTGAGTGAATGTATGAAAAAGTTGTTGTATATACTCTGTGCTGCCATTGTAAGTATGGGATTGTCATCCTGCTCGGTTCATCATCATGCGCATAAACCGCCGAAGCCTCCCAAGCATCATCATAAGGCTCCGAAACCTCATAAAGGTCCGAAGCCTCCGAAACATAAACATGATACATATTATCGTTGGTAAGAACGGAAGATGAAGAACAGCGGATTTACCTGGCGGAAAAGGTTGCGGAGTTTTAAGTATGCCTTCCATGGAATCTGGTTATTGGTGCGGTATGAGCATAATGCCTGGATTCATTGTTTTGCGGCCGTCTGCGTCGTCGTTGCGGGTGCTGTGCTGGGGCTTTCGGCAGCCGAATGGATTGTCATAACCTTTGCGATTGGATTGGTGTTGGCGGCTGAGGCCATCAATTCGTCGATCGAGGCATTGGCCGATTTGGTCTCGCCGGGATACAACGAAGCAATCAAGCGGACGAAGGATCTGGCTGCCGGAGCTGTTCTGATTTTGGCCATAGCTGCTGCTGTTGTAGGACTCATTGTCTTTGTACCTAAACTTATTATATTCGTTAGATAGTCATGTATCGATATGTATTGTCAGCCCTATTGGCTTTTAGCCTGTTCGCGTCTGCGGCAGGGCAGGAGCTGCAAGTTACTGGAAGCCGTAAAGCGGTACGTACTTCGGGTGATGTATTGGCTTTTGTTACGCCGGTGGCCAGTCTGGCAACCGTCTTGGCTTTGCAGGATTGGGAAGGATTGAAACAGGGAGCGTTGTCGGGTGTGACAACCGTCGGCCTGACGTATGCCTTGAAATATATCGTCAAGAAAGAACGGCCGGATCGGAGTGATATGCATTCCTTTCCGTCGATGCATACTTCTATCTCTTTTGCCGGAGCTGCTTTTATCCAACGCCGCTATGGCTGGAAATGGGGCATTCCGGCTTATGTCGTTTCTACCTATGTCGGCTGGAGCCGTGTTTATGGCAAGAAACACGACTGGTGGGATGTGGCCGCCGGTGCGGTGATCGGAGCCGGCAGTTCGTATCTGTTTACTCGTCCGTTTGCCAAAGAACATAACCTGACGATTAGTCCGGTAGCCGGCAACGGCGCTTGTGGCATTTACCTGTCAATGCACTTTTAGTCGGTCGCTTAAAGATCCTTCAATAGGATTTTGTCGTTGTTCTGCATCATGTCTTCCCTGATTTTGAGCAGCGTTTTCCATTCATTGTTGAACAGCTTTTCAGTGTCGATCTTGAAATTCTCTGATCCGTGCTGATCCAGTTTGCTGAAAAGATAGCCTACACTGATCTTGTTGATGTCGACGGCCGGCTGATAATGGATAATCCGGTTGTCATTCCCGATAACCACTTCTGAAATAATGCCTAATTCCGTCAGGTTATAAAGAATCTGCGTGGTGATTCGAATCGGAATTTTATACATGACAGACAATTTGTCGGCCGTGTATGGATGTCCGCCTTCCGCAAAGCGTTTGATGATAAGCGTTGCGATCAGCAGTGTAAGGAAATCTTTGTAGCGCCGGCTGATGTGCGTGCTGTCACGTTCGAAGCTGAACTTCTTTACATTCTGTGAAGCGTATGACAGTTCCGCTCCAAACAGACAGATCAGCCAGGACAACTGCAACCATAAAAGCAACAGCGGCAAGGCGGCAAAACTACCGTAAATGGCATTATACTTACTTACCCAAATCTGTCCGCTGATGTATAGCAATTGGAAGAACTGAAAGGCACAGCCAGCAATGATTCCTGCAATCAGTCCGTTCAGGAATTTTACCTTGGTATTGGGCAAGGCGATGTAGAGTCCGGTAAATGCCAGCGATGTAAATACATAAGGCGTAATTGTCAGAATCAGTTCGACAATAGGCGTCAGAAACAGATAATGCTGCAGAAATGAGTTTTGCAGCGTCGAGAGGAAGATTGATATACCGCTTGAGGAAATCAACAGAATCGGCATGATGACGAACAGAGCCAGATAGTCTGTTACTTTGCGTAGCCATGGGCGTGATTTGTTGATTTGCCAGATGTCGTTGAAAGTATCTTCAATTGACGAGATCAGACTGATAACAGTATAAAACAGCAGGATTAAACCGATTCCGAGAATAACGCCTCCCTGTGCCTGGGCTAAATAACTGTCTACAAACTCGAAGGCTTTATCGAGTTCTATTTGATGTCCGGGGAAATAATCCAGTAAGGTGCTCCGCACCGTGTTCTGAAAACCGAATCCTTTCGCGATGCCTAATAATACAGCCAGTAAAGGAACGATGGCTAACAGCGTGTTGTAGGTCAGAGCCGAAGCTCTCGTCTGCAAATTCTCGCTCTGAAAACCACGGACTGCTAAAATAATCGTTTTGATCGCGTTGATATAGATTACTTTCAGGCCACTCACTTCATTTTCTGTAATTCGCCAGATATCGTAAGTAACGAAATGAATCGCCCAGTTCAGGAATTCCTTTATTTTTTGGATACGTGATTTTACTTCTGTCATGATGCTGAAAAACTCTTGATCGTTGCCAATAAAGATAAGGATTAATTGATTAGGATGGTTCTATTTTAGGAGAAAATAAAAATGCAGTTTGCCGATAAGCCGGGTTCTGTCCTTTATACCAAGATATAAAGTGTCTGCCATTTATCTAATCCTGCTGTCACCAACAGGCTCAAGCGGTCTACCCCTCGGCATCGGACGAGCCATCCTACGTGCGCCGATATACATGACCTTACAACCTATAAGACGTACGGCATCTCTTGTTGCCAAAAGACCCGGTGAGCTCTTACCTCACCTTTTCACCCTTGCCGGGCCGAAACCCGGCTGTTACGTTACTCAAACCTCGCGGCCTGCTTCCCGTTAGGAAGTATAGTGCTCTGTGTTGCCCGGACTTTCCTCACATCTGCTGAAGCGGATGAGCGACAGACTGGCAAACTGCATGGCTACAAAGATACGTTAGTTTTGGGAATAAATAGGAGGTTTGGAAGATAAAAACTATTTTTTCCAGAGAACTTCTGGCAGTATAATAAACCTTTTCTGCCATTTTAGGTCTGTTTTTATGATGATACAGAAAGAATGGCAGGAAATGGACTGTTAAAAAGGTACTTTGCATCACAAAGTACTGTTAACCCCGGTTAAGCCTGAGATATTGGTCGTTAAAAGTGATAAAAAATGGAATGGAAAAGAAATACTTGTACATTTTTTGCTCTTTCTTTGTCGTAACGAAAGTGTTAAAATTGAATGTTGAACCTAATTAGATAGAATGATTATGAATACAATTTGGAAAGGAGTCTTGGGTGTTGCCTTAGTTGCAGCCGTAGGTTCGGGTGCCGCAATCGGTACAAGTGCTTATATGATGAATCATCAGCAGTATTTGGTATCAGGCGACAGTACATCGAATGTGTTTAGTCAGCCGGTACGCATGGTGAATTATGCTTCGGTAGCTGCCGAAAATACTGATTTTACCATGGCGGCCGAAAGTGCGGTTCATGGCGTGGTGCATATCATGGCAACACAGAATGCTGATGAATCAGCTTCGCAGAGACAATATATAGATCCGTTTGAATATTTCTTCGGATTTGGTGGCGGTGGAAGTTTCCAACGTCCGAAAGCACAGCCGCGTGTGGGTGCGGGTTCGGGTGTGATCATTTCAACCGATGGATATATCATCACCAACAACCACGTGATTGAAGGAGCTGACGAGCTGGAAGTAACATTGAACGATAACCGGAAGTTCGACGCCAAGCTGATAGGAACCGATCCGGCTACGGATATCGCCTTGATTAAGATCGACGCAAAAGATCTGCCAACCATCCCGTTTGGCGATTCTGAAAAGCTGAAAGTCGGTGAATGGGTTTTGGCTGTCGGTAATCCGTTCAATCTGACGTCTACGGTGACTGCTGGTATTGTAAGTGCCAAAGGCCGTGGTATTTCTTTAGGCTCGGGCGACAAGAGTAAGATTGAGTCTTTTATCCAGACTGATGCGGCTGTCAATCCGGGAAACAGTGGTGGCGCCTTGGTGAACACTAAAGGTGAACTGGTCGGAATCAATACAGCCATCTATTCAGAGACGGGTAGTTATGCCGGATATTCATTTGCCGTACCTATCAGTATCGCCGGAAAGGTTGCCAGCGACCTGAAGCAGTACGGAACCGTACAGCGTGCTGTGCTGGGTGTACAGATTATTGGAGTAGGCGACATCATGGATCAGCTGAGCATGCCGAATGTACCGGATAAATATAAAGAAGAGCTGAAAGGCATGAAAGAAAACATCAAGGTTTCAGAAGGTGCCTATGTAGCCGAGTTCGCTGATCGTAGTGTAGCTAAAGAAGCTGGTATTGAAGTTGGTGATGTGATCATTTCAGTGAATGGTGTAAAAGTGAAATCGGCAAATGCCCTGCAGGAACAGATCGGTAAATACCGCCCGGGTGATAAAGTAACCGTAAAGGTGAACCGTAAAGGTACTGAAAAGAGCTTTGAAGTGCAGTTGAAGAATGCCCAGGGAAGCACGAAGGTGGTTACACCGAGTGATGGAACTGAATTGTTGGGCGGAGCATTCAAGGCTTTGACAGATAAGGAAAAACGCGAATATGGTGTCAGCTATGGTATTGAAGTGACCGGATTGACCAACGGTAAGTTGAAGGATGCCGGCATTAAGAAAGGCTTCATCATCATGGTTGTAAACAACCAGCGTGTAAAGACTCCGGAAGATCTGGAGAAGATTGTAGATGATATTTTACATGGTCGTGCGGAAGACCAGGGCTTGTTCATCAAAGGTTTCTATCCGAATGGCCGGACGAAATATTACGCTATCGACTTGGCTGAATAAGCAGATTTTATAGGGCCTTTCCCGACGGAAGACACTTATAAAATGTTAAAGGACTATAATGGGCTGAACATGTTAAGTGTTCAGCCTGTTCTTTTGATAGAAATTATTTATCTTTGTACCCTGTATTTTCATTAATCGTTGGATGAGACAATTAAAAATTACAAAGTCCATTACCAATCGCGAGAGCGCTTCTTTGGATAAGTACCTTCAGGAAATAGGTCGGGAAGATCTTATCACAGTAGAAGAAGAAGTTGAATTGGCACAGGCTATTAAAAGAGGAGACCGTAAAGCATTAGAGAAGTTGACAAGAGCGAACTTGCGTTTCGTAGTTTCTGTCGCAAAACAGTATCAGAATCAAGGTTTGAGTTTGCCTGATTTGATAAATGAAGGCAACTTGGGGCTGATAAAAGCCGCAGAAAAGTTTGATGAAACACGAGGTTTCAAGTTTATTTCGTATGCTGTATGGTGGATTCGTCAGTCTATTTTGCAGGCCTTGGCAGAGCAGTCGCGAATTGTTCGTCTTCCGTTGAATCAGGTGGGTTCACTGAACAAGATCAGTAAAGCCTTCTCAAAATTCGAACAGGAAAATGAACGTCGTCCTTCTCCCGAAGAACTGGCAGAAGAACTGGATATCCCTGTAGATAAGATTTCGGATACTTTAAAAGTATCAGGACGTCATATTTCAGTGGATGCCCCGTTTGTAGAAGGCGAAGACAACAGTCTTTTGGATGTACTTGTGAACGATGATGCTCCTGTTGCTGACCGGTCGTTAATGAACGAGTCATTATCTAAGGAAATTGATAGAGCACTTGCTACATTGACCGAAAGAGAAAGTGAGATAATCAAAATGTTTTTCGGTATTGGGTGTCAGGAGATGACATTGGAAGAGATCGGCGATAAATTCGGCCTCACTCGTGAGCGGGTTCGTCAGATCAAGGAAAAGGCAATTAGAAGATTAAGACAAGGAACGCGTAGCAAACTCTTAAAGTCGTATTTGGGCTGATCTCTGAAAAGAGAAAGCAGATACGCAAAGATTTAGAGGCTTCTTATCAGGATTGATAGGAAGCTTTTCTTTTTTTTGTACATTTGTGGGTCAAATAGAGAAAAACATAACCGCCTCGCCCGCATTCCTAAACAGGCAGTCGGTAAATAAATACCATTAAAAGCAAAATAACTTTATGACGACAAGACGTAATTTTCTGAAAACAGGATCTCTTTCTTTGGCCGGGTTAGTAATAGGTGATAAATTGTTCGCTCAGACAGACGCTAAGGCAACTCCTTCTGTTGAGCAGTCCGGTTCTTTTACAGAGCAGGCAGCTAAAGTGTGGAATGATTTCACAACCAAACGTCCGGCAGAAAGTGCCCGTAAGTTTACTTCCGAGGCTGTTGAGGCTAAATTGGCTGAAGTGAAAGCCCACATCAAAGATCCCAAGTTAGCATGGATGTTTGAGAATTGTTTCCCGAATACACTGGATACCACCTGCGAATTCAAGATGAAGGATGGTAAACCCGATACTTTTATTTTAACAGGCGATATTCATGCGATGTGGCTGCGCGACTCGTCGGCTCAGGTATATCCTTATGTCGTATTGGCCAAGAATGATAAGAAACTGCAGGAAATGCTGCAGGGCGTCATTCGCCGTCAGGCAGATTGCATCCTGATTGACCCGTATGCAAACGGCTTCAATGAAGGCCCGACCGGAAGTGAATGGGAATCTGATCATACCGAGATGAAGAAGGAACTGCATGAACGCAAGTGGGAAATCGACTCTTTATGCTATCCGATCCGTCTGGCTTATCATTATTGGAAAGAGACCGGCGACGGCTCCGTATTCGATGACGAATGGATGAAGGCCATGGAGCTGGTGTACAAGACCTTTATTGAGCAACAGCGTAAGGAAAACAATGGCCCGTATCAGTTTGGACGTACCACGGCCAAGCAAAGCGATACGTTGCTGAATGGCTTTGGTAGCCCGGTGAAACCGGTCGGACTGATTGTCTCTTCTTTCCGTCCTTCGGATGACGCGACTATCTTCGGATTCCTGATTCCGTCTAATTTGTTTGCGATTACCTCCTTGCGCCAGTTGGCAGAAATACTGCGGACGGTAAAGAACAATACCGAATTTGCCGGTCGTTGCGAAGCCCTTGCTTCCGAAGTAGAGGCAGCCGTCAAGAAATATGGAATTATTGAGCATCCGGAATTCGGACAGATCTATGCCTTTGAAGTCGATGGCTTTGGCGGTCGCAACCTGATGGACGATGCTAATGTGCCGAGCTTGCTCGCCTTGCCGTTCTTGGGCTGTGTGGATGTGAACGATCCGATCTATCAGAATACGCGCCGTTTTGTATGGAGCGAGGCTAACCCGTATTTCTTCAAGGGAAAAGCTGCCGAAGGAATTGGCGGACCGCACATTGGCCCTGATTACATCTGGCCGATGAGTCTGATTATGCTGGCCAATACTTCAAACGATGAAAAGGAAATCAGATACTGCATTGAGACGATTCGGGATACGGAAGCTGGAACCGGCTTTATCCATGAATCGTTCCATAAAGACGATCCTAAAGATTACACGCGCCCCTGGTTTGCTTGGGCTAATACGCTGTTTGGCGAATTGATCATCAAACTGCAGGCTGAAGGTCGTCTGAAAGATCTTCTTTAATTGAGATATAATTGAAGGTGCATCTTTTTTACTTCCCAAGCTGGGAAATAATAGGTGTCACTCAGAATAAACGAGAATCGGAGACAAATCCAACGAGGATTGCCTGCGGTTCTCGTTTATTTTATGGGAAAAGACCGGGCATTTACAGAAAAAGATGCCGGCTTTTATCCTCTTCATTGGTTTATTCAAGATTGTGCTGTCAGGCGGATGCCGTTTTCTTCAATCGTGATCAGATGCTGTTTGTACAAAGCGCCGACAGCCTGCTTAAAGGCTTTTTTGCTGCACCGGAACAGCGAGTAGATCACATCCGGATCACTCTTGTCGTGGACAGGCAAAAATCCGCCTTTCATCTGCAAGGCATCCAATATCACTTTCGCTATTCCGTCAACTTTCTGATACCCTAAAGGCGCCAGGCTGATATCCAATTTGTCATCATCTCTCACTTCTTTCACATAACCTTTCAGGTGCTCGCCTCTTTCCAGGCGCTGAAAGACCTGGTTGTGGTAGATCATTCCCCAGTGCAGGTTGTTGACAATCACCTTATAGCCTATTTCTCCATCTTCCACCACCATCAGGTCTACTTCCTGATTATACTTATATTGAGGCGGAATATTATTGAGGAACTTCTCGATCTTTTCAGACGCCATGATCCTTTGCGTTACCGGGTCGAGACGGACATAAACCAGATACCATTTGCCTTCCTTCATAGTTACCTTTTGCTCTTTGTAAGGCACCAGCAGATCTTTCATGAGTCCCCAGTCTAAGAAAGCCCCCGTTGTATTGACCGACTTGACGCGCAAGAAAGCAAATTCACCCACGACGGCCTTGGGGTGCAAAGTCGTCGCGATCAGTCTGCCTTCGTTATCATGATAGATAAAAACCTCCACTTCGTCACCTACCTTCGCGTTTTTAGGGACATAGCGGGTCGGCAGTAAGATCTCTTTCCCGTTTCCACCGTCCAGATAAGCCCCAAAACTAAGTATCTTGACGATTTTCAGCTTATTGTAATTACCGATAGTAAACATATATATGATTTTATTTAAGACAAACATACAGAATTATTCGTGAATGAGAAAAAAACTCCGATTAAATGTGTCAAGATGCAGCAATAATCTGCCAAATGCATCGTTAGAAGAGTATAGATTTAATAGATTACTTGTTAAATCCGGGTGAATTATTGTACCTTTGCAGTTACATTAATAATTATCATAGATTGTATGAAGCTAAAGTATTTTTTGTTTGTCTTTTTCATTGGAATGGTATGCTCTTGCTCAGTTCCAAAGAATGTTACGTATTTTCAAGGAATAGATTCTTTAACTGAACAACAGTTAGATTCAATGAGTCAAAACTATACTTCAAAGATTTGTCCGGATGATAGATTAAGTATAACGGTTACAGCGTGGGATCCAACAGTAGTCACTCCTTTTAATCCTCCTGTTTTTGCTTATGCAGCTGAAGGCGAAGAAAAAGTACAAGTATCACAGCAGCTTCAGACTTATCTGGTAGATAAAGAAGGTGATATTATTTTCCCTGTATTGGGAAAAGTCCATGTGGGCGGACTTTCTAAACAAGAAGTTTCTGAAAATTTACGGAAAGCGATTTCTAAGTATGTGGCCGATGCAAATGTAAATGTTCAGATAGTTAATTATAAAGTAACCATGATGGGAGAGGTGGCACGTCCGGGAACTGTTGCCGTTTCAAATGACCGTATAACTATTTTGGATGCATTAGGAAGAGTGGGAGATTTGACGATTAATGCGAACAGAACAAATATTTTGGTTATACGAGATAATGATGGTCAGAAAGAATATGGGCGGTTGGATATAACTGATCCGGCTATTTTTGCTTCCCCTTATTTTTATCTGCGTCAGAATGATGTTGTATATGTAGAACCTAATGATGCGAAAAAACGAAATGCTCGATATAGTCAGGCACAGCAATATAGTATAACCGTTTTCTCTTCTATATTGAGTGCGATATCTGTGGTGACAACTGTTATTTTAGCAATTACAAAATAATATGGACATGGAGGTAAAAGATAACGAAACTCTGGATTTGCGAACATTATTTATTCAGTATCTGTTACATTGGAAATTGATTCTTGGAACAGGGATTTTCTCATTAATTGTAGCTGTACTGTATCTTGCATTATATCCAAAGACTTATGAGGCGACTGCTCAAATATTACTGCAGGATGACAAGGATAATCTCTCTTCAGGAAATTTTGGTTTGGGTGATGCTGCCGGGCTAATGAAATCTTTTGGAATAAATTCTGCTTCTGGATCTTCTGTTGTGCTTGATGATGAGTTAGTTATATTAACTTCTAATCAGCTGGTCCGGGAAATGGTTATAAAATTAGGTATTTATGTCGATTATTCGGAACCTTATTCTTTTGGATATCGGTTATACGGAACAGAGCCTTTAAAAGTTTCGGTAGATTCAGCTGCTTTGGCAAATTTTGTGCGGACTGTAAAAATGGACATAAACAGACGTTCGGATGGTAGTGTTCATATTGATGCAAAATGTAAATATTCAATGTTCCGGACGGTGAAAAAATCGTTTGATCTGCCCAGTTTGCCCAATAGTATTGAATTTGAGGGAACAAAATTTAATATAGATTATGCTCCTTATTATACAGATAGAAATTCTGCTTTTGAATTATTAGTAGATGTAAATTCTCCTGTGGGAGTTGCAGAAACTCTGGTAGAAGATTTCCAGATAGAAGATTATTCAAAGTCGTCTAATATATTGCAGATGACTTGTCAGGATTATGAGGTTCAGCGGGCGAAAGATATGTTTTCAACATTGATTGACTGTTATAATGCACAAGCAGAAAATTATAAGAAGTCTTTGTCTGAGAAGTCTTTGTCATTTATTAATGACAGGATAAACAATACTTTATCGGAATTAGAGAAAATAGAAGCTGCCATAGAAGCATACAAGACAAAAAATAAAATGACGATTGTTGAGTATGATGTGCAGATGTATGCGGCCGCTATGCAGGAACTACAGACTAAGCTTATAGAATTAGAAGCTCAGAAACATCTGATTGATTTAATGGAAAAGTTTGTACGCGATCCGGAAAATAAGTATAAGTTGGTTCCTACATTATATACTCCTTCTACAGATGGTTCGGAAGGTTCTTCTGGCGGCTCTTTAGCTTCCTATAATCAGATTCTGGTTGAACGAGAAAGAGTTATAAACAACTCAAGTGTTGATAATCCAATGGTGGCATCTTTGACTGTACAGGCTGACCGGATGCGGGAAAGTGTTTTCAAAATGATAGAAAATGCCAGAAAGAGTTTGGATCTGACGCGTGCTGATTTAAAGGAGAAAGAGAATCTTCTTTTGTCAAAGATGAATAATATTCCACAGCAAGAACGTGTATATGTTGATCTGACACGTCAGCAGGAAATCTACCAGGGCGTTTATTTGGTTTTGCTGCAGAAAAGAGAAGAAATCGTAATGAATGTAGCTCAAGGAAAAGAGCGGGCGCGAATCGTTGATGCTCCTTATATAAAATCCGGATCTGTTGCTCCTCGAAAACTTTATGCGGCAATAGGTGTAATCCTGTTTACATTTGTATTTTCTGTTGGATGGCTGTCCATAAAATATTTGCTGATGTCAATTATTTCAGATTTGAAGATTGCCCTGAAAAATAAGAATTAGCGAAAACAATAAAGGATGCTTTTTTAAGCATCCTTTTCTTCTATATAAATCTCATCTGCATGAGTTAGTTGCTTGTTTAAAGGAGGTAATTGCATATAGTCTTTATATAACGATTTTAGGTATTTGTCAGGTTGCTCAACCCCATTGAGCTCAATCGTATCGAATACATAAGAGGTAGGCCGGCCAAATATGTCTTTTGGCATGATCTCTTTTTCTTTCCAGTGGCCGTTGAAATTCGCTATGCAGATGGAAGAGTCATAATTCTCTTTCTGAACATATTTCTCGATGAGCTGTGCTAATTTGCAGTCATTTATGGGAAGCTTTTTAATGATGAAGGCCATGAGTTTTTTGATACCTGTCCGAATGGACAAACTGCAAAATCTTCCTTCTTGTATCCGTAATAGTATAAATGCAATTTTTATATTGCATTTTCCTTTCAATGAATTTATATCAGCACCATCTAAAGGGAATATATCGATGGCAATGCCATTGTAGAAGTCTGTTTCCTGTTCTTCGTAAACCTTCTCAATCAGTTTACTCCCTTTTAATTGGATTTTTATAAATCCTTTTTTGAAAGCTTGTGAATTTTCATTCGTTATAATACTATATTCCTTAGGAAGATTTTCTTTTGCGATCTGGATAAATCTGTTATAATGAGGTCGTGGAATACCAAAGTCCATATCGTCGTCCCAAGGAATGAAGCCTTTGTGACGAATTGCTCCAAGCATTGTTCCGCCTAGCATGTAATAAGGAATATCATGACTTTTGCAAAGTTGGTCGAATATGGTAGCTATTTTAATTAATTCTTGATGACATTTATGAATATCAATTTTCTTTAGAGCCATTATCTGTTTCTTTTAAAGAGTTTTCTTCCTAATGCTATTAAGCTATTAAAATAATCGCAAAAATAGTAATAATGATTTGATAATAAAAATACGGTTACTTTATGAAACCAACTGCATTCTTTGTAATATGCCGTTAGGAAATCAATTTGTTCAGTTGTCAAACTTTTTAGGATTTTGATTCTTTCAGCTCTAGGTTTATGTGTTTGACTTTGGTACATTGAACCGATTGATCGGCGGACTAAATATTCCGAAATCACATTATAGACCTTCATTAGAGATGCTTGGGGCATATTGAACCTGTTTTTTAGTTTTTCTATCCTGTCTAAATAGGTTTCATAACAGGTATATTCAGACTCAAAAGAAAAAATCCTTTGTGATAATGAGTTTGGATTATTCCGGATATAGTAGTTATAGTTATAACCGTCTAATGTCTGGATGGCATGAATATGACACATATAAGTAAGCATAAACATAACATCCTCGGCATAATGTATCTGTTCGATAAAGTGAATTTGGTTTTGCCGGACAATTTGGGTATTGTATAATTTGGCAAATGGATATCCGCTTCTGTTGATATTCAAAACTAAAAATAATTGATAAATGTCGGATGTTGTATATAAACGTGTTCCAAATGTGCGGACTCGGAACTGCCCTTTGGGCAAGATGGTTTTAAATCCTTGGATGATCAGGATGTCTTTTTGTAGGCCTACTCCTTGATACAGGTGTAGCAGATAATCTTTTTCTACAGTATCGTCTGAATCAACAAAACAAAGCCATTCTCCTTTCGCATGGCTAATGCCTATATTTCGAGCCGAACTAACCCCGCCATTGGATTTGTGGATGACATGAAAACGGGAATCTTCTGCTGCAAAAGAATCGCAAATTTCTCCGGATTTATCTGTGCTGCCATCATCAATCAACCAAACTTCATAATCTGTTAGAGTTTGATTTCTTACACTAATTAAGCACTTCTGCAAATATGCTTCAACATTATAAACAGGGATGATAACTGATATTTTAATCATGCGATCTCTTTTTTGAACAAAGTTATGGCTTTATTTTTTAATTTAAAAGGAGTATTTATTGTATCTTTATCCGATTTTTCAGAGATAAGAATTGCATGCAACAAGAAATAACAGAGGGGAAAAGAAGAATTGCTAAAAATACGATGTTACTTTACGTGAGGATGCTCTTCATGATGATTGTGTCATTATATACCTCTCGTATTGTACTTAAAGTTTTAGGTGTCGATGATTTTGGATTATACAATGTAGTCGGAGGCGTTGTTTCCATGTTTTCTTTAATATCCGGTTCACTGTCTTCTTCCATCAGCCGTTTTTTGACTTTTGAATTAGGGAAAGGTGATGCTGTTCAATTACGGAAAATATTTTCTACATCCATTAATATACAACTGATAATTTCTCTCATCATTCTTGTTTTGTCTGAGGTGATAGGCGTATGGTTTTTAAACACGCAGATGACAATTCCAGAAGAAAGGTTAGAGGCAGCCAACTGGGTACTTCAATGTTCTATTTTTACTTTTATCATTAATCTGATAAGCATTCCTTACAATGCTTTAATCATTGCTTATGAACGGATGAAAGTCTTCGCATACATTAGTATTTTGGAGATTTCACTGAAATTAACGGTTGTTTTCTTATTGATGATTGCACCATTTGATAAATTAAAGGCCTACGCATGTCTGCTTTTGGGTGTTTCTCTTATGATCCGGTTCATCTATAGTCTTTATTGCAAAAGAAATATTCCTGATTGTAAGTATGTACGCGTTTATGATAAGACTTTGTTGGGTAGTATGATTAAATTTGCCGGTTGGAATACTATAGGTGTATCTTCTGCTGTACTTAAAGACCAGGGAGTGAATATTGTTATTAATCTGTTTTGTGGTCCGGCTGTGAATGCGGCAAGAGCAATTTCTGTTCAGGTTAATACAGCCGTGAATTCATTTATTACCAATTTTATGACAGCATTGAATCCTCAAATAACAAAATCGTATGCAGCTAAGGATTTCCAATACATGAAAACTTTGATGCAGCAAGGCACTCGTTTATCTTTCTATATGTTGCTTTTGTTGTCCGTTCCGATTTTAATAGAGACAGAAACGATATTGTCTTTATGGTTGACGGTTGTTCCTGAACATACGATTCTTTTTGTACGGCTGATATTGATTTTGGCTATGTGTGAATCATTATCAGGCACTTTGATTACTGCTATGTTGGCGACAGGCAATATTCGGAATTATCAGATTGTTGTTGGCGGATTGCAACTATTGAATTTCCCCTTGTCTTACGTCGCTTTGAAAATAGGGTTAGCTCCAGAGTTTACGATGGTAATTGCCATTGTCATTTCAATTATTAATTTGTTTGTCAGACTTCTTTTTTTACAAAAAATGATTGGGCTGTCTGCAAGGCATTATTTGAAAGCTGTGGTTGGAAATGTAGGTGTGGTTTCCGTTTGTTCTGTTGTACTGCCACTTCTGATTTCTTTTTATTTAGCACCTGGGCTGATTCGTTTTCTAGTAATATGTATTGTAGCTGTGCCCAGTACATTGTTTGTTGTATATAGGGTTGGTTGTTCGCGGGCTGAACGAGTTTTTATTAAAGAGAAGATTGAAAATTTGAAGAATAAACTGAGATGATCCAAATCCGGAAGAAAGAAAATTGTTGTGGTTGTAATGCATGTGTACAATCGTGCCCAGTCTCTTGTATTCAAATGCATGAAGATCAAGAGGGGTTCTGGTATCCGAAAGTAGATGAACAAGCTTGTATTAACTGTGGTTTGTGTGAACGAGTCTGTCCTTGTTTAAATATTAAGCCGACGGGAAAGACAAAATTTACTTTTGCTGTAAAGACAAATAATGAAGATTTGCGAAGACAAAGTTCTTCTGGCGGGTTATTTTCTGAGTTGGCAGGTTGGATTATAAGGCAAGATGGTGTCGTCTTTGGTGCCCGTTTTTCTGAAGATTGGACAATTGTACACGATTATACAGACAAAATAGAAGAATTAAGCTCCTTTCGAGGTTCAAAATATGTACAAAGTCGAATAGGTAATTCTTATAAACAGGCTCAGACTTTTCTTAAGCAAGGCAGATGGGTTTTATTTGTAGGAACATCTTGTCAGATAGCGGGGCTAAATTTATTCCTTAAAAAAAAATACGATCGTTTGATTGCTGTGGATGTCGTTTGTCATGGTGTACCGAGCCCTAAAGTTTGGAATAGGTATTTGGAAGACCTGACTGGAAATCAAATAAATAAAATAACTGATATACAATTTCGAAATAAACGGGCTGGTTGGAAAAAATATAGTTTTGTTTGCAAATGGAATGATGTGGAGTATCAAGAAGTTTTTGCTGAGAATTTGTATATGAAAGGTTTTCTTAGGGATCTGTATTTAAGGCCATCTTGTTATAAATGCCCTAGTAAGATGTTTGTGGCCAATAGTGATTTGACATTAGCTGACTATTGGGGTATTCAGTATTTGAATCCTGAATTAGATGATGATTTAGGTACAGGACTGGTTTTTGTTCATACTGAAAAATCTTTATCTATCCTTAATGACTTGAATATAAATAAGACGCAAATATCTTTTGAACCATTGATAAAGTATAATCCTTCTATCAGATATGCGACAGTCAAAGTATGGGGATTAAAGCGTTGGTTATTTTTTTTCGGACTAAATATGGATTTTTCTGTTATTTGGTTGTTGAAGGTGTTTACTAAAAGACTAAATTTAAAGAGGAGAATTAGAAGATTATTCATTAAAAGAACTTAAATATGAAGATAGCTGTATTGACGTTACGATTGCACTCTAATTATGGGGGAATTTTACAGGCTTATGCCTTGATGCATACATTAAAACAGCTAGGGTATGAGCCTTATTTAGTTAATAATCAGTATTTTAAGAAGAGAAGTCGTATCTCTTTCTATTTTATTTATATAAGAAATGCTATTCAAAAATATCTGTTAGGACGAAAGAATATAGAAATTTTTCAGGAGAAACGATATCGAAATGAATATGAAATAGTTTGTAAAAACACTCGTATGTTTGTGGAAAAGAATATATATCCACTGACTGATTTTATCTGCACGGAAAAAGATTGGAAAGAACTTCAGAAACATTACAAGTTTGATGCTTATATTGTAGGTAGCGATCAAGTATGGCGTCCTGCATATTTTAAGCATGTTGAATACTTTTTTCTGTCATTTTTAAAGTCTGATACTGTGAAACGGATAGCATATGCCGCTTCTTTTGGTACGCAGGAATGGACTTTTTCCAAAAAACAAACCTCTTTATGTGGGCGATTACTGAAGAAATTTGATGCGGTTTCAGTTCGGGAAGAGAGTGCAATTAACATGTGTAAGCAGTATTTTGGTGTGGAGGCAATTCAGGTATTAGATCCAACAATGCTTTTATCTAAAGATGATTATAAGATGTTATTGCCAAAAGAAATGAAACTAAGATCAGATGTGGATTTATTGGTTTATCTATTGGATGTAAACGATTTGAAGAGTCAGGTAGTATCTCGGATAGAACAACAAATGAAGACAAAAGGAGTTTGGATAAATAATCCTAAATCTGAGAATAAGAAATTGTCGTATGTCGATCGTGTAGCACCTCCTGTTGAAAATTGGTTATTAGGATTTTTTTCTGCTCGTTATGTCGTGACTGATTCGTTTCATGCTTGTGTGTTTTCTATTTTGTTTCATATTCCTTTTTGGGTAGTTGGTAATTCAGCTAGAGGTCTGGCTCGTTTTCAATCGCTATTATCTTTGTTTGGCTTAGAGAATAGGCTATTAGATGGGAATAATTTGATATTAAATTTGGTTTGTGATGATATAGATTGGCGCTATGTTGATAAGCAATTACAATTTTTACGTAGTAAGTCATTATCGTTTTTAATAAATGTGTTAAAGTAAAAAATATGCGGCCTCTTGTTTCTATTATTGTTCCGGTATATAATGCAAAGGATTCATTAAGTCAATGTATTGAAAGTATTCTATGTCAATCTTTTACGAATTTTGAACTGATTTTAATTGATGATGGAAGTACCGATGAATCAAAGAATATATGTGATAATTATGCTCTTAAGGATACTCGAATTGTTACTTTTCATAAATTGAACGGTGGAGTCAGTTCTGCCAGAAATAAAGGTTTAGATTTGGCTCAAGGGGAATTTATTACATTTATAGATTCTGATGATTATGTGTGTGAATCATTTATTGAATCTTTGTTAGTTAGTGAGGATGCTGATTTTATTATAGGTGGATATATCAGCATTGAGGCTAAAGGAGAAAAGACACCATTCTCTTTTGGATTTAATTATTTGGTGGATGCATTGTCTATAGGATCTTTTTTACAGAAAAATTTATCCTCGTTCATTTTGAGAGTGCCATGGGCCAAATTGTTTAAACGTAAGATGATTGAAAAATTTAATATTAGGTTTGATGAGCATTTATATTTTGGTGAAGATACAATATTTATTCAGACTTATTTGTTGCATGTGGAATCAATTATATGCGTAAAAGATACATATTATATGTATAATCGACCATTAAAGTGGTATTCAAAATATAGTAAAAATATTCAGGTTCAATTGGAATCTTTTAATGCAATAGCAAGAACATTAGAGCAGTTAACAAGTATCTATGATCTACCTATGGATAAACAATTAGATAAGTTTGTTTATGTTTTTACCATAGTATTTCAAAATTATATGTTTAATACCCCTTTTAACCGAATCGATAAAAATATTATTTATTTGTTTTTTAACAATAGGAGTGTTCAAACTTCTTTGGTTAGACTTAAACATACTTATAAAAATATGATACCACTTTCTTTTTTGGTCGAAAAAAAGTGGTATGCTTTGTTGATATATTATTCTAAGTTTTATTTTAAAGTGAAAAGATAGAAGTAATTATCTCATTTTTAAGTATATGTTTTCAACTTGTTTTGCTATATGGTCCCAATTATATTTGGATAGATCGTATTCTTGGGAACAATTTGTTTGATTTAGCAATACGTTTATATGATTTGTTAAATCGCTGATATCATTAAGTCTAAAATAGTTCTCTTGGGGTAATCCTACAGCTAAATTAGCAGGAATATCGCTTGCCAAAACTTTTCTTTTGCAACTCATAGCTTCAAGTAATGTTATGGGAAGTCCTTCATGGGAAGAAGGTAGAACAAATAAAGCGGCATGCGAATATAGCTCATATAGCTTTGATCCTTTTACAATACCAGGAAGAATAACATTATTTTCTTTCGCAAAATCTTTAAGAGAAAAACAATATGATGATTCATAATCGGATGACCCAGCTATGACCAATTTATATTCAGGAGAGTTTAATTTGATATATGCTTCAATTAATTTATCAAATCGTTTTTCAGGAACGAAGCGGCCAACTGCTAAAATATATTTATAGGGCTCAATACCTAATTGGCTAAGATATGTTGTTGAATTAGTTGTCGGGAATGTCGTTACTCCATTATATATTAGATGAACATTTTTTGTTCGGTGATATTTCTTTTTTAAAATTTCTGAGATTACAGTAGAAATAGAAATGATCTCATCTGCCCAATATGCTGCAAATCGTTCTCCAAGTTTTAAGATGAATCGTGCAAAATATCCCCATTTTTCACGATCATAATCTGGACCATGATGTGTCATAACTATTTTTAAACCAAGAATTTTAGCCAAAGGAATTGCAATGGATGGTCCAATCGCATGGATATGAACAATATCTGCATGAATTTTTTTTGCATACCATATGCCTTTTAATGTATGAATTGCTGCTTCCAATCCAGTAATAAAAGGAGAGTTGATATCTTTAAATATGACACCTTTGTAAGAAGTTCTGACAGGATTTTCTTTTACAAATCCTGTCCTTCTAACAACGATAACCTCTTCTCCTAATTGCACAATGCGAGGGTATAATTCTTCGCAATGTGTTTCTATACCTCCTTGGATATTAGGAAAGCCTCTTAATCCTACAACGACAATTTTCATATATCTAAATATTACTTTTTCAAATTTCCTTGTTCTGGATCTTGTCCGACATCATACCATTTTTTTTCTAAGTATAATGGTTTGTTAAGCAAACTATTTATTTTGTTTTTTAAAACCCATCTGAGTGGATGTTTAATATATTTTTTCATTACAGGTGATGCTGTCCCAACCATCCAGCAATTTTTAGGGCATTTCCGTACTAAATTTCTAACTTTTTCAGCTTGTTCGCTTTCCCATATTTCTTGAAAAGACTTTACTTGGCGGATATTTCCCATGCTTTCTTTCCAATAGCTTTCTTCTAATCCATTGCATGGATAAACATCTCCGTAAGGATCAACAAAGAAATTAACTAAACCTGCTTCACAAGGTAGCATACGCCTGTTACCTTCAATATAATTAATCAATCCGTTATTAAAGAATGCTCTGAACCATGCTTTAGGCGAATTCTCTTTTAGTTGTGAAGATATTAATTTTTCAAAATTAGAAATAACTTCTTCTGTGTTGGTTATTTTGTTATCATACTTGTGGAAGTAATAAGAATTATGGAAAGCCGCTGTTGCAAATTCCATTTTTAGCTGTTTTGCTAAGTGATAAAGAGATAACATGTCTTTGGAATTATTGTTAGAAACAGTAATTCCAAATCCTATATCTTTAATACCCATCTCTTTTAGGTGTAGCAGGGTATTTAAACCTTTATCAAATCCGCCATTTCTACCTCTTAGTTCATCATTTTTCTGGGATAAACCTTCAATGCTGATTCGAATTCCTATGTTGGGGAACTTTTCAGCTAATTTAATGATTCTGTCGTCAAACCATCCAGAAGTTGATATGACAACTCTTGGAGATTTTTTAAACAACACTTCAACGATTTCTTCTAAATCTTCGCGAATAAAAGGTTCTCCACCTGTTATATTGACAAATTTAACTTTGGGCAAGATCTCAAGTTCTTTGGGTTGAATCTCTTTACTTCTTTCAGTAGGATTCTGCCATATATCACACATTTTGCAACGCATCGGGCATCGATATGTTGTGATGATGCACATATCTGTTGGAGCTGCTATTGTATTTGATTTCATATGCATGTTATTCATTATATATTTTAATGAGTTCTTTATAATAATTCTCTGCAGAATATTTTTCACGTGCCTTTTGACTAATTTCTGTATAATCAAAAGGTGTATGAAACATTAGTTCTATTTTTTCTTTTAAATCGTCAGAATCGCCAGATTTAAATAATAAACCATTTTGATATTCATCTATAACTTCTGGTATTCCTCCAATCTTGGCTCCTAAAACTGGTGTCCCTAAGCACTGAGCTTCAATATTGGATAAACCAAAGACTTCGAAACACTCTGATGGGGAGACAAGAAATTTTGCATCTTTTATAATGGATTGAATTTCCTCCCATTCTTTATAACCAACGAACTCTATATTGGTTTTATTATTCAGATTGAAAGAATCTTTTAAAGGTCCTGTTCCAATTACCGTTAATTTATAAGGTAATTGTTGAGCTACATTTATAAGTGTTTTTATACCTTTCTCTTCCGATAATCTGCCAACAAAACAATAATAATTTTGTTTTGTCGAAGAAACAGGTGTAAAAATACGGTTTGTAAAGTGAGGAAGAACTTGAATTTTATTAGACGGGAATCCTCCTAGAATCATTTTTTCCTTCATAAAATTGCTGGGCGCAATAAATTTGTCTGTGTTTTGTGCCAGTTTTTTTTTATTCCAAGTGATTGCCTCTAAATATGCAAGTATGCTCGCTGTAAAGCTATTTTTCATGCACCTATTACGAAGGACGTTGGAAGGCCCCTTTTTTATACAGAGTTCACATGTTTTCCCATTGTGCAAACATAAGTATGTTGGACAAACCAATTTATAGTCATGTAAAGACCAAACAACTTTTATTCCTTTTTTATGGGCAATTTCACCAATATATGGCGATATATAAGAATGAATATTGTTTAAGTGTACTATATCTGGTTTGAATTCGTCGATGAGACGTAAAAAATATTTTTTTACAGTTTGGGAATAAAATATACGATTTGTTGCTTTGATTTTTTCTTTAATACTACCAGAAAAATCTATACTTGGCACAAAGAATTTTTCCCATTCTGAAGTAAAATTAAGAGGATATTTCATACTGAAAAAGGCTACAGGATGACCTTTTTCTTTTAATAATTTTTCTAAGGATAATGAAGCTACACAATCTCCACCTCGGTTATAATAAAATTTATTTGATATAAGGATCCTTTTCATTTTTGTTTAGTAATGTTCGTTGTTGGTTTGTTAATGATAATGCTAACAACATCATGATAAACAATCCTCTGTTATGAGTAATTGTTGCGTCACTTGTACATTCTATTAAAAAGAAACAAATGATTATGATGCTTATTGCAAAATCTTTTATGTTGTCTTTATGAAAATAGTGAATGCTTTTTTGAGCTAATTTTATCCAGAATATAAAGAATAAAATTGCTCCTATGACTCCGAATTGAGCTAAGGAAGGGAAGTATGTGTCTGCAATAAAACGAGGATCCTTTTCTGTTAATCCTTGCATTACATCCATTCCAAGATCATTATAGATATGTGAATAATACTCGCCAGAAGCAAATGTCCCATATGTTGCAAAACCTGAACCGAAAGGAAAGTATTCTTTAAATATGTCTATGGAAAAATAATATAGTGCTGCACGGGCATATAAGTCTTGTGTTTCCCGTTCATTACCGAAGCCTCCTTCTATAAAATAAAAATTAATTTTATCCCAAGCAACAATTGTCATTGCAATAATTGCAATAGAAAAAATGGTTATATTTTTTGAACTGAATTTTAGTTCAAAATTTTTATTTATGTAAAATACAAGAAAGGCTGCAATGACAAAGAAACCATACATTTTAGATCTGCCGGACAATAATCCGACTGCCAAAAGTAATAAAAAGATTATTTTATCTTTGAATGTATATTCACTACAATATAAATATAGTAACGCTGTTATAGTTGCTGCTGTTGCTAAACGAGATTGATGTGTTAGCAGGGCGTGTAATATATCTAAGCTAAAAAGTGATGTAATACCGATGACTAATAAATAAATGGAAAAGACTATTGATAGTAATTGTAGATTTTTTTTCATTTGTTTATTTAATACGGGTTTAAAAGCATATACCGTGAAAAAAGCCAGGTATGGTTTTAATTGAATAATGAAATCTGATAAAATAGCTGCTTTAGTATTACTATGTATGAAAAATGAATAGCATAGATAAAATATAAATACACATAATGTCAAGAGAAACATTTTATTAATGGACCAATTGGAGGTATGAAATATATAAAATCCATAAAGTCCACAAAGTGCTATTGCACATAGTTCATCAACAAAATTAAGCCCTAAAGCATCATAAAATATGACGCCGAAAATCAATGTAAATACAAAAAGATAATAGAATGTATTATCAATAAACTTTTGAAGCATAGCTTTATTTATATGAGATAATTTCTATATTGTCTGAGTTGTTTTTAGTAGCTCCGAAATATGTGATGTAGATTTTTTTTTCGTTTGTATCAATACAATATATACTGAAACTATTGTATTTATTGTGATTTATTTCTCTGTCAATATATCCGTAATTGTTATTTTGGAGACTTGGAGATAATGTGTTTGCTAATAGCATGATCTGTTTTTTCCCTCCTTCTATTCCTACATTGAAATTACCATAGGTATGTGCGTGACCACCTAAGTAACAAATAAATTCCCCTTTTGCTTGTGTGAAATCTCCATTAATGTGGATGACGCTTGTTGGAGATGTAGTTGATTTATATGTTTGAGAAATGGATGATCTTTGTTGATACGCATCTATGATGGAAGGTATTAAATTCGCTTTGTATAAATGAGTCCCTCCACACATATAGGTCTCTTGATTTTTAGAGTATTCCTGTAAAGGATGATGAGTCAAGATAATGACGGAATGTCTTTCTGTCATATCCTTTTGTAAAGCCGTTTGAATGAGCCAATCGACTTGTTTTTGTGTGATACAAGAAATATGTTGGGTGTTGTAAAAAAATTCTTCCTGATCAGTATTATCTAATACAATAAATCGAATGATATTGCCGTTTGGCTCTTGTACATCAGCATAGTAATAATTTTCTGTTCCTGTTTGCATATAGGAATAGTTTGGATTTGAAAATAAACACTGATGAATATCTTCTTTAGACAAATAAAATGTTGAATCTTTTGTTAACATATTTGCGTCATGATTCCCTGTACAAAAAAAACTGGGTACTTTATTGGAAGAATCAAAATAAACAGAATTGAAAAGACTTAAATTTGTCATAATGGTTTGACGGTCTGTCTTCTCATTATTACTTACAAAATCTCCTGTCGCGACAATCGCATTAATTTTACTGTCAGTTAAATTCGCAAACTGAATAGCTTCTCTTAGATTCTTTAAACTGATGTTCTCTTCTTTAGCCGATTCTCTTGGCAAGTGAATATCGGAAATGTGAACTATTTTAAATCGTTCACTTGATTTCCCTGCTTTTAGAGAATTAATACTCATAGTTGAGTTATACATTATCTGATTGAGATTTGATAATGCTTCTTGAGAATTTTGAGTAAAGTATTCTTCTGGAATTTCGCTGTTGCATGAAATCCAGAAAAACATACAGAGTACTATACTAATAATTTTATGTTTATGAAATGTCTGCATCTATGATCTAAGTTGTTTGAAATGCAAATATACTTAATTTTATGAATTATACGCTTTCGCCTATTTCATAATTTACCGGGTTAATGCAAATTGGAATAAATACGATTATTTCAAAAAGAAAAACGATTGATCGTTTTCGCGCGCAGGCGCGCCACTCTCTCTCTCAATTATAAATATACTTTCATTTTCTTTACTATCCTTTTCTTTACTTTGTGCACTTTCCACGGTTTGAACTGGCGTTTCAGCTGCGGAAATGAGAGTTTCCTCTGCGTTAACTGATGTATTCGCTGCCATTTCCTCTTTCACTGCCGTAACCGGAACAAGCAAGTATTGCTTCTCCAATTTCCGTTCATTCAGGTAACGGCCCTTCGCCGCGATGTACCGTTCCTGAATGGCTTTAGACGTCAGAATACTCTGTTCCCACAATCCGGCATCGAACAAGCCGATTTCAACCATATAGTCAAGCATGGTTTTCACTTCCTCATCTTCGATGTCTAACTGGTCCGACAGATCGAACAAATAGTCTTGATCAACCTGCACATAGAAGGAGCTTTCGTAGATATCACACAAAAGCATAAAATACAGAAGGACACCCGGCGTTTTATGCTTCTTCATCAAACGCCGTATTTTGATATCTTTCAATACATGAGTGTCGATCGGAAAATAATCTAATCCTAATTTTACTGGCCGTGCCATATAAGTATCAGGGCAAGTTTTTATGGGTTCGGCAACAGCGCCTCTTCCTCTCTTGTCACGAAACAAAGATACGGCAGCCCAAAATCGCAGAGTTGACGTGTGTCGCCCAATGTCGCCCAATGTCGCTCAATGTCGCCCAAAATAGATAGAACAGTTATTACTGATTTTAAATCTCGTTACTTTTGAACAAAAAGTGAAGTGCACCCCAAAAGTTGGACAAAAAATTTGGGGGTACATTATGAAGTACAA
>ENA-OPAC01000041-OPAC01000041.1-human-gut-metagenome-genome-assembly--contig:-NODE-41-length-62412-cov-5.966996_pt1 | contig 62412 bp, 43 predicted proteins | sample MGYA00241052_ERZ501420 | MGnify/ENA primary metagenome ERZ501420 (study PRJEB25962, sample SAMEA2042513) | human gut metagenome | biome: human gut; feature: human-associated habitat; material: faeces... | reverse complement strand
CGTAAATTGACAAAAATACGCCGGCTTTTGATGAAAATACAAGGTATAATAAAAAGGAAACTATCTACACTTTTTCAGGCTGATAGATTCTGTCTATCCAACCATAAAAATTACCACTTAAATAAATTCTTCCAAACCAAAACTAAACTCCACCTTTGTCTGTTGTAAAGATAAAGCGAACAAATAAATCAATAACCAATAAAAAAGTAAATAGTATGGGAAAGAGTATTAAAGGAACACGTACAGAACAGAATTTGTTGAAATCATTCGCAGGCGAATCACAGGCAAGAAGTCGTTATACATATTTTGCCAGCGTAGCCAAGAAAGAAGGTTTTGAACAAATAGCAGCAGTCTTCATGGAAACAGCTGAACAGGAAAAAGAACACGCTAAACGTTTCTTCAAATTCCTGGAAGGCGGTATGGTTGAAATCACAGCTTCTTATCCGGCAGGTATCATCAGTACTACAAAAGAAAACTTAGCCGCTGCCGCTGCTGGTGAAAACGAAGAATGGTCAGATATGTATCCTGAATTTGCCAAGGTAGCCGACGAAGAAGGTTTCCCGGAAATAGCAGTTGCCTTCCGTATGATTGCCAAGGTAGAAGCAGAACACGAGAAACGCTATCGTACACTGTTAGCCCGTGTAGAAGCTGATAAAGTATTTGAAAGAGACGAAGAAATCTTGTGGCAGTGCCGTAACTGTGGTTTCGTATTGAGTGCCAAGAAAGCTCCGCTGAAATGTCCGGCATGCTTACATCCGCAGGCTTACTTCGAACCGATGAAGCAAAACTATTAATCAAAATTAGTTTCAATAGTCATATAAAATTAACAAAAGCTGTTGTATAATATATGCAACAGCTTTTTTATTTTATAAATATATTTCAGTCTTCACATCCAAAAAACCAGCAACATTCAAATTAATTCCCTATACCTTAATATATATAGAGAAAGGCCATAAAACAGACAAATTAAAATTATTCAAAAAAACAGTATTAAATATACCGTTCAATTACTTTTTTTTATTATCTTTACAGCGTCATAATAAAAAAGCGTTGGACGTCGTTCCAGCTGGACTATGTTCATAACGGTTTTTATTATACGATTATGTGCTAATCGTGGAAAACAAAATTTTTAGTTAACCTAAAAAAGGATGTCTATGCTTAGAAAGAAAATGTTCTCTTCTTTCAAACATTCGAGGACTGTAGCAGTCTCGATGTTGATGTCTTTCTGTATGACAGGAGCTGTCTTTGCACAGAAAGGTATGATTAAAGGTACTGTAGTGGACGAAAATGGCGAACCGGTTATCGGTGCCAACGTCCTAGTAAAAGGAACTACTAATGGCACTATTACCGACATGGACGGTAATTATGTTATTAACGTGGAAAACATGAAAAATGTAGTCCTGCAAGTTTCTTACGTGGGATATAACTCCATTGAAGAAGCTGTAAAAGGACGAAACAATGTTCCTATCAAACTGGAATCTTCCGTAGTAAACTTGGGTGAAGTCGTAGCAATCGGTTACGGTACACAGACTCGTAAAGAAATTACTGGTTCTGTAGCCAATGTTTCAGAAGAAAACTTCAACAAAGGTGTAACGCGTGATGCAGCCGACTTGTTGCAAGGTAAAGTTGCCGGTTTGACTATTACTTCCGGTTCGGGTGATGTAACCCGTAGTTCACAAATCCAGTTGCGTGGTACTTCAACTTTACAGAATGACCAGGGTCCGATGATCGTTATCGATGGCGTTCCTGGAGGTGATATGTCGACGGTTTCTCCAACAGATATCGAATCTATCTCCGTCTTGAAAGATGCCTCCTCTGCTGCTATCTACGGATCACGTGCTGCCGGTGGTGTTATCTTGATTACGACTAAACGTGGATCAGGATCTAAGACGCAAGTTAATTATGATGGTTATTTAACCGCTTCAACTGTTGCCAATAAGCCCGATATGCTTAATGCGCAAGAATGGCGAGATGCCAATGCTACATTAGGTAATGATATTTCCGGTTATGACTCTTACACAGCAGATACAGACTGGTTCGATGCTATGTTACGTACAGGAATTTCCCAACAGCACTCCTTGTCTCTGTCGGGAGGTTCATCAAAGAGTAACTACCGTGCATCCTACACCTATATGGATCGTAACGGTATTGCCCGCGATAACTGGATGAAACGCCATAGTTTCCGCTTCCAGTTCCAGCAACGAGCAATAAACGATAAATTACGTTTTGGCTTGACCGGATCAACTACACTGACGGATATGCAAATGCCATTTGCCGATGACTACATTTTGGCATACAACATGTTGCCTGTATATCCGGTTTATAATAAGGATGGTTCCTATTTCGAAGATGCCAACCACAATTACGACCAAGGTAACCCGGTGCAGAATCAGGATCAAAACTATAAGAAGAGCAGCAATATATACTTCTATGGTCAAGGAGATATCCAATATACGATTATAGATGGACTGACTGCTAAAGTAAACTTATATAAGAGCCGTTTCTCGAATGATTATAGCGAATGGCAAGATCCTCGTAACTCTCGTGGTGATGACAACAATGGTCTGGCAATTCGACAATCTAAAACATGGGATCGTGAGTTGATGGAATGGACAGCCAATTACAACAAAGCTTTTGGCTCAGAAGAACAACATAAGATTGATGCTATTATTGGTTACTCTTGGGAAACTAACAAATACGCTGACCAATATAGTAAAGCTACAGACTTTGCGGTTAATTCCATGGGTGCAGATAATATACAAACAGGAAATTTGCTGAAAGTTGGAAACGTTACTTCCAGCCGTAACGAATATAAATTGATCTCTTTGTTTGCTCGTGCCCATTATAGCTATTTGGAAAAATATATGATCACCGCTACGGTACGTCGAGATGGTTCTTCTAAGTTCGGTGCTAATCATAAGTGGGGTACTTTCCCATCCGTATCAGCTGCATGGGGTATCAGTCAGGAATCCTTTATGGAAGATGTAAATTGGGTAAATGATTTGAAGCTGCGTGCCGGTTATGGTGTAACGGGTAACCAGGATGGTTTGCAACCTTATAAATCTCTGGAACTTTATGAAGCTTCTGGAACTTATTACAGCAATGGAGCTAAATTGACAGCATTTAAAGTATCACAGAATGCCAATCCAGATTTGAAATGGGAACAAACTTCTATGTTAAATATCGGTTTGGACTTCACTTTATTTGATAATCGTTTAAACGGTACAGTCGAATGGTACAATAAGAAAACATCTGATATGCTTTATACATACAAAGTGCCTACTCCGACATACGTATATGATAAAATTGCAGCCAATGTAGGTGATATGAGTAACAAAGGTATTGAAATCTTATTGAATTTGGATGTTATCCGCAGTAAGAATTTCACATGGAATACTTCTATTAACTTGGCTCACAATAAAAATGAAGTTACACGCTTGTCAAATGATTTATATTCAACAGATCGTGTCTATGTTGGTGATCCTTGGATTCGTGGAGCATCAAATGTTACATCACATGTTGTTGAAGAAGGTTATCCAGTAGGTCAGTTCTTCATGTTGAAATGTAATGGTATCGATGAAAATGGTAAATTCATCATCGAAGATATCAACAAAGATGGACAGATTACAGACGATGACCGTACCTATTGTGGTGATGCACAACCGGATTTGACTTACGGATGGAATAACACCTTCTCATGGAAGAACTGGGATGCAAGCTTCTTTATCCGTGGAACAATCGGTAATAAAGTTTTGAATAACCCTGTTGCTGCTTATGGAAATAACACCTATATCTCAGGTGCAAATGCCATGAAAAATGACAATTTGCTGACTTTGCGTGAAAATTCTCGTGTATGTTCTTACTATATCGAAGATGCTTCATTTGCTCGTTTGGACAATATGTCTATTGGCTACACTTTCAATACAAAGAAAATTGATTGGCTTGATAAAGCACGCGTATATGTAGCTGCACAGAACTTATTCGTGATTACAGGTTACTCTGGATTAGATCCTGAAGTAGAAATCTTCCGTGGAGCAGCAAGTGATAACGATGCAGGTTTGTCACCAGGTATCGAACCTCGTAACTATATGCCGAAAGCTCGCTCATTTACATTTGGTGTTAACTTAACATTCTAATTTGATTTAGTTTTATGAAAAAGAAAAATATATTATCCTTATTTCTTGCCGGTGCAGCCATGATATTTACCATGCCATCATGTATGAACTTGGATGAAACCGTATATGATAAATTACCGGCAGATAACTTTGGAAATACCGAAGTTGAGATTAATTCATTGATAGGTACTGTTCACAATACATTAAAGAAATATTGGCCGGGTAATTTCCGTTCTCTTTCCGAAAATGCAGGTTCAATGGCCGTTACACCTACCCGTAAAGGTGGAGACTGGTATGACGGAGGTCAATACAGAGAAATCTATATGCATACATGGACTTCGAATACAAATGCTATCAAAGGTGGGTGGGGTGACGCATCTAGTGCTATTGGTACATGTAATGCAACCATTGAAGTATTGAAAAACTCCGAAATATTATCAGATGCTGATAAGACAATGAAAGTAGCAGAAGTAAGAGGTATTCGTGCTTTCTGGATTTATGTCATGCTGGATAACTGGGGTAATATTCCATTGGTAACAGATTATAACGACAAAGAATTGCCTTCTTGTAAATCAAGACAGGAAGTTTTTGACTGGTTGTTGACTGAAGTTCAGGAAATATCTACTCAATGTCCGGATGCAAGTGCTGAAACCTATGGGCAGTTTACCAAAGGCACAGCAAATACATTGTTGGCTAAGATGTACCTAAATGCCGATGCATGGGGTGTGACAACTTCAGGAAACAATTACCAACAAGTAATTGAAAACTGTGATAAAGTTTTAGCTACTGATTATTACATTCTGGAACCAGTCTGGAAAGATAATTTCTCTATAACCAATAATAAGTCTCGAGAAGCTATTTTGGCATGTTCTTTCTCCAGTTCTGATACAGAAAATCAAAATCAAATGATGAATCAAACTCTTCATTATAAAGATCAATTAGCATTAGGAGGAAGCTTTTCTGCGTGGAATGGTGTATCTGCACAACCCGAATATGTCAAATTATTCCCAGAAGATGATCCACGATTAGGATGGACATTCTTAATTGGTCAGCAGTATGATAAGAAAACAGGCGAAGCTATAGTGACAGATCATGGATTCCCATTGAATCATACAATTGATATTGAAATGCTTCCGGGCACAGAATATGATGGAACTGCATGGGGTGCTGTTAACCAACATGATGGAGCTCGTTGTTTAAAATGGGATTACGCAGATGATTTAGTTGATGCTATGGAAAATGATTTCCATATTTTCCGTCTGGCAGATGTATATTTAATGAAAGCCGAAGCATTACTTAGAAGTGGAGGTAGCGTAAGTGAAGCAACACAACTTGTCAATGCGATTCGTGAACGTGCATACGGTGATTCTAGTCATAATTATGAATCTGTTGATTTGGATAAAGTCCAGCTGGAACGCCGTTTAGAACTGGCTTGGGAAAACTTCTCTCGCCAAGATGATATCCGTTTTGGTTGCTTTGACAAAGGAATGTGGCCAGCTTCCAACTGTACACGTGCAACAGGTGATCACCTAAAAATTTATCCTGTTTCACAAGATGCATGGCAAACCAACCCGAACTTAACTCAAAACCCGGGTTACCCAGCTTTCTAAATACATAGAGAACGTAAATAAATAACGTGTTTTTCAGGCACGGATCATACAGATATTTACATAAATAATCATGTTCATCTGTATCGTCCGTGTCTGATTCATTTAATACCTACGAAAAAACCAACCTTTATTTTTTTCTTTTTCTGAAATTCATTAGTTTTGCTTTATAAATATAGTTGCTAATCAATAAACCAAGGATCATGAAAATCAACCAGCTATCTACATTTATTTGCATGAGTATATGTATGACAGAATTTGCGTATGCTCTTCCACCCGCCGAAGGAATGCAAATTGTTGCAGAACCGGATTACGCCATTCCAAATCAACCTATTTGTGAAATGAATTATTCACCGGCAGCGACTCAATTCTCTTTATGGGCTCCTTCTGCCATCGAGGCAGAAATCCGGATTTATACTTCATACGACAGTCCGGAACCAGAACAAATTGTTCCTCTCGATCCTGATCTACAGGGAAGCTGGTATCAAACCGTGCAAGGCGATCTGAAAGGGAAATTCTATACATTCCGAGTAAACATCGATGATGTCTGGCAAAAAGAAACTCCTGGAATCTTTGCCCGTGCTGTGGGTGTAAATGGCGACAGGGGCGCCATCATAGACTTCCAGGAAACCAATCCTGAGGATTGGAATAACGATACCCGACCGGAAATGAAAAATCCGGCAAATATTGTCTTATACGAAATGCACCATCGCGATTTCTCCATTCACCCGTCATCAGGAATACAACATAAAGGAAAATTCTTAGCACTGACAGAAACAGGAACAGCCACTGCCAATGGGGAAAAAACAGGAATTGATCACCTGAAAGAATTAGGCATTACCCATGTACATATTCTGCCTTCTTTTGATTTTGCATCGGTAGATGAAACAAAATTAGATCAGAACGCATATAACTGGGGATATGATCCGAAGAACTACAATGTGCCTGATGGTTCATATGCCACTGATCCTTATACTCCGGTCACACGAATCAAGGAATTCAAGGAAATGGTACAAGCCTTGCATAAAGCCGGTATCCGTGTTGTACTGGATGTCGTATACAATCATACATACTCAGCTGCCGACAGTCCGTTTGAACGGACAGTTCCCGGTTATTTCTTCCGTATGTACGAGAACGGAGAGTTCTGTAACGGATCGGCTTGTGGAAACGAGACAGCCAGCAACCACCGGATGATGCACAAATACATGGTTGAATCGGTTTGTTACTGGGCTAAAGAATACCACATTGACGGATTCCGCTTTGATTTGATGGCTATCCACGATATAGAAACCATGAACGCTATTCGGGAAGCACTGAACGCCATTGATCCAACCATCCTGACATACGGCGAAGGCTGGGCTGTCGGTCAGTTAGGATATGATGAAAATAAACTTGCCTATAAGAAATATACGTATCGCATGCCGGGTATTGCTGCTTTCAGCGATAATCTACGTGACGGTTTACGCGGTCCGTTCTCTGATCATCATAAAGGAGCCTTTATAGTAGGCCTACCGGGACACGAAGAAGAAGTAAAATTCGGTATTGCCGGAGGTGTCTTACATAAACAAGTAAAAGCCAACGAATTCTGGGCAGCCGAGCCAACCCAACATATCAGTTATGTAAGTTGCCACGATGACCATTGCCTGCGTGACCGTTTAATAAATACATTAGGAAATGATACGTCGGAAGAAACCGTACTTAAATTGGATAAATTGGCTCAGACGGCCGTATTGACCTCACAAGGTATTCCTTTTATCTTCTGTGGAGAAGAATTATTCCGTACCAAGCAAGGAGTAGGCAACAGTTATAAAAGTCCGGATGCCATCAATGCGATTCCATGGACGAATAAAACAAAGTATCATGATTTATATCAGTATTATAAAGAGCTGATCGCCATCCGTCGGGCACATCCTGCTTTCTATTTGGGAACAGCTGAAAAAGTACGCGAGCATTTGGAATTCCTGCCTGTGGAAGGTGATAATTTAGTAGCCTTTCAATTGAAGGACATACAAGGAGTCGATTCAGCACAGCGGATCATTGTGGTCTTGAATAGCAATAAGACTAACCGGAAAGTACAAATTCCGGATGATACATATCAGGTAGTTGTAAAAAATGGGAAAGCTGACCGTAATGGATTGGGAACTCATACAGGTCCGAATCTGGAAGTGGATGCACAGTCGGCCACTATCTTAATCAAGAATCAATAATCATCTAAAACACATTGAATACATGAAAACAATACCCGACCATAGTTTTGGAAAGCTATGGAATATCAGTTTCGGATTTTTTGGTGTACAAATTGCGTATGCCTTACAAAGCGCCAATATCAGCCGGATCTTTTCCACCTTGGGAGCCGATCCGCATGAGTTAAGTTATTTCTGGTTATTGCCACCGTTGGCTGGTATGATTGTACAACCCATCATCGGTGCTGCCAGCGACAAGACATGGACGCGCTGGGGACGGCGTATCCCCTATTTATTTCTCGGAGCGACATTAGCACTGATCGTCATGTGCCTCTTGCCTAATGCCGGGAGTTTTGGATTTACTGTTGCCCAAGCCATGATCTTCGGTCTGTTTGCCCTGATGCTACTCGATACATCTATTAATATCGCCATGCAACCTTTTAAGATGATGGTAGGCGATATGGTGAACGAGAAGCAGAAAAGTCTCGCCTACTCTATCCAAAGCTTTCTTTGTAATGCCGGTAGTCTGGTAGGATATCTCTTCCCGTTTATCTTTACCTGGATAGGCATCAGTAATATTGCTCCCAAAGGGGTTATTCCCGATTCTGTCATCTATTCATTTTATATCGGAGCATTAATACTGGTCTTGTGCGTCTTTTATACAGCCTTTACCGTCAAAGAATATCCACCGAAAGAATATGCTGAATACCATCAGATAGAGCCAGAAGATCCACAAGAGAAAACCAATGTCTTTACTTTATTAAAACATGCGCCTTCGGTATTCTGGACTGTTGGACTGGTTCAATTCTTCTGTTGGGCTGCATTCATGTTTATGTGGACTTATACGAGCGGTGCTGTCGCTACACAAGCCTTTCACGCACCCGTAGTTGAAAAAGTTATTAACGGAATCTCTTCTGTAGTATTGAATACGCAGTCTGTAGAGTATCAGAATGCAGCCGACTGGGTTGGTATTCTGTTTGCTGTACAAGCAATCGGTTCTGTTATCTGGGCCGTTGTCATCCCGAATATCAAGCGAGTTAAATTAGCTTATACGTTAAGCCTCATTTTAGGAGGCATCGGATTTATCTCCATCTATTTTATCCATAATCCTTATGGTATGTTCGTTTCCTTTTTGCTGATAGGTTGTGCATGGGCAGCTATGCTGGCCTTACCATTTACCTTATTGACTAATGCGCTTAAAGGCGGACATATGGGGGCTTATTTGGGATTGTTCAACTGTACAATATGCGTTCCACAGATTGTGGCCGCTGCTACAGGAGGCTCTTTATTACGTATGCAAACTGAAGCAGGTTCATTACCTCCTGAAACCAATATGTTGGTTATCGCCGGTATTTTCCTGCTGATTGGAGCGGTTTGCGTCTCTTTTATCAAACAACATTCAACAGAAACATCTAAATCCAACTAATATGAAAATTTCTTTTCAACTACCTTATCATACACATTGGGGAGAAGATGTCCGAATTCTATTCTCCGACGGTATGGAGTTTCCGCTTCATACCCGTAATGGTGAAATCTGGCGCGGCAGCCTGGAATTAGATCCGATTACTTGCCCGACAGAAATCAACTATCAATATGCCATCTACCAAGATGGAATTTGTACGCGTAAGGAATGGAATGGGGTTAAACGACGTCTGAATTTGAACCAAGCTTATACTCATTTAATCCTGAACGATGCCTGGCGCGACCGTCCGGAAGATTCATACTTTTACAGTTCTGCTTTTTCCGGAGAAGAAGCTCCTTATTATCCATCTGGAACGGAAATAAGCCATTCGAAATCTATCTTGTTGAAAGTACGTTGCCCACGCTTCCGACACAAGAAGTGGCAACTGGCCATTAGTGGCAACCAGCGTATTTTAGGTGAATGGGATGTAAAAACACCCAAGATGATGCAACCCTGCGGACCCAATGAATGGTGTATCTTACTTGATGCTACGGGCATTAGATATCCTTTCGAATATAAATACTTAGCATGGGATACAGAAAATAACTGTGAAGGAGAATGGATCAGCGGTAATAATCGTCAGATTTCTTCCTTACCTCTGCAAGAAGGTGATTTATTAGTAATCTCTGATGATGAAGTACATTTTGATCTGCCAGCCTGGAAAGCAGCCGGCGTGGCTATACCGGTCTTTTCGCTCCGCTCGGAACGGAGTTTCGGTGTCGGTGATTTCGGAGACCTGAAGAAGATGATCGACTGGGCGGTCCTGACCGGACAGAAAGTGGTACAGATTCTTCCGATCAACGATACCACGATTACCCATACATGGACTGATTCATATCCGTATAGTAGCATTTCCATCTATGCTTTCCATCCGATGTATATCGACCTTAACCAACTGGAAGCATTAAAAGATGCCGGACAACGGGAAAGTTTCGAGCAGCACCGGCTGGAATTGAATGCCTTGCCACAAGTGGATTACGAAGCTGTAAACCAATATAAACTGGAATATCTGCATCTCCTATTCCAACAGATGGGAGAAACATTATTGGAATCGACCGGCTTCCGCCAGTTCTTCAAGGAGAACAAACATTGGCTGATTCCTTACTCCGTCTTCTGTTATTTGAGAGACAAATACGGAACACCCGTGTTCAGTAACTGGCCGGAACATCAGGTTTACCACGAAGAAACGATCTTGCGAATGGCAGAGGAAAATCCGGAATGCCGCCCGGTAGCTCGCTTCAATTACTTCTTACAGTATGTATTACATATCCAATTGCGTGCCGCCAGCGAATATGCCCGTAGCAAAGGAGTACTCTTGAAAGGTGATATTCCTATCGGTATCAGTCCGAACAGCGTAGAAGCATGGACAGAACCGCATTACTTCAACCTCAACGGACAAGCGGGCGCTCCACCCGATCCTTTCTCGGAAACCGGACAAAACTGGGGATTGCCAACCTACGATTGGGATACCATGCAACAGGATGGCTATAAATGGTGGAAAAAGCGTTTCCATAAAATGGCAGAATACTTCGATGCCTATCGTATCGATCACATTCTTGGTTTCTTCCGTATTTGGGAAATTCCTTCGCATTCCGTACAAGGTTTATTGGGCCAGTTTGTTCCTGCCCTGCCTATGTCGGCCGAAGAGATCAATCGTTTTGGTTTGTTCTTCCGCAAAGAAGCGTTCACCAAACCTTATATAACTGAAAACATTCTGGAGGCAAAGTTTGGAGAACTAAAAGACCAGGTCAAGCAGGAATATCTATTCCAGATCACACCGCACGAATATGCCTTACGGCCAGAATACAATACACAACGCCTGGTTGAACAACATTTCAACGGGAAGAACGATCCGCAGAGCAATCTGTTGAAAAAAGGTTTGTTTGAGTTGATCAACAACGTCTTGTTCGTTGTCGACCGAAAAGACCCGAACCTTTATCACCCACGTATTGCCGTTCAGAATGAACCGGTATATGAAAGTCTGACTCCTTCAGAGAAATCAGCCTTCGACCAGCTTTATACGCACTACTTCTATCATCGCCATAATGATTTCTGGTATCACGAAGCCATGAAGAAGTTGCCGGAACTGACTGATTCGACCCGTATGCTTGTTTGTGGTGAAGATTTGGGAATGATCCCGGATTGTGTGAAAGGAGTAATGGACGAATTGCGTATCCTCAGTCTTGAAATCCAACGTATGCCGAAGAATCCGGCCGAAACATTTGGTGATCCGGCACACTATCCATATCGTTCGGTATGTACTATTTCAACCCACGATATGTCAACCCTTCGCGGATGGTGGCACGAAGACGCAAACCTCACCCGCCGTTTCTTCTACGATGTATTGGGTGGTTGGGGTGATTATCCAGCTGAAGCACCAGGTTGGCTATGCGATTCCATCGTGTTGAAACATCTGCTGGGCAACTCCATGCTCTGCATTCTCTCACTGCAGGATTGGCTTTCGATCAATGAAGAAGTACGTTATCCGGATGCAGATGCCGAACGAATCAATGTTCCTGCCAATCCACGTCATTATTGGCGGTACCGGATGCACATCACGCTCGAAGATTTGATGCAATGTTCAGCCCTCAATGACCGTATCCGCGACATGATCGGGAAGTCGGGAAGAATGGAATAAAAATAGTTCCCAATTGAATATATCTATAAGGCACGGATTCAGAACTCACATAAGAGTCCTTTTTCCCGTGCCTTTGTATATTTGCATACCTAAAATTATTACAAGCAACACAGGTTTAATAAAATAAGAAATAAACTTATATATTAAACAAAAAGATTATTCTATACATCCTATTTTTGATAAATAAGCACTATTAATATAAATAAACGCCCACTTTTCCAAGAAACAGAGTTAGATGCTAACTTATTAAATTGATAATATTGCAAGATAAATAGATAGAGATATGTTAAATATCTATCCATTACAAAAAATTAACCATTATTACATAGGTGTGACATAAAAATAGTTTGTACTTTTATGCAGTTTTTAACGTAGTCTGGTTTGAACTTACGTAAAAAGGTTGATTAAGCAATTTATTTATAAACAAATGTAATATTTATCTACTATGCCGAGAAGAACTAAATCGATTAGCTTACTGCTAGTAGCTACTGCATTGAGCCTCACTGGTAATATCTATGCAGAAATAGCTCCGGTTAAACCTGGCATTGATTTTTCACAGCAAGACGGGAAAGTCACAGGTACAGTTGTTGATTCATTTGGTCCGGTTACCGGAGCATCTGTAATCATTAAAGGAACAACCAATGGAAACATTACCGATTTGGATGGTAAATTCACATTGGAAGGCTTGAAGAATGGCGATGTCATTCAAATCTCTTACATTGGTTATGCCACACAAGAAATTCCCTACACTGGACAACCATCCATCAGCGTTACTTTAGCTGAAGATTCAGAGCAGTTGGAAGAAGTTGTTGTAACCGCTTTAGGTATCAAACGCTCTGAAAAATCTTTGGGTTATGCCATGCAGGAAGTAAAAGGAGACGATTTGGTACAAGCACGTGAAACTAACTTAGCTAACGCTTTAACTGGTAAAGTTTCAGGTGTACAGATCATCCGTTCAAGTAACGGTGCGGGCGGTTCTTCTAAAATCCAGTTACGTGGTAGTAACTCTGTTACGGGTCTGAACCAACCGTTGATCGTAGTCGATGGTGTCCCTATGGATAACTTTACGGGTGCAGATAACAATGATATGTGGAACCCTTCTATCGATATGGGTAACGGTCTGTCAGATATTAACCCAGAAGATATTGAATCAATGTCTGTATTAAAAGGAGCATCAGCAGCAGCTTTGTATGGATCTCGAGCAGGTAATGGTGTTATCTTGATTACAACAAAACAAGGACGTGAGAATCCTGGTTTAGGTATTACTATTTCTGGTTCTGTTTCTGCTGAAACAATCTTCATGAAACCTGAACGTCAGACAACATTCGGACAAGGTACACAAGGTCTTTACGATGGAACTTCAAGTTATAGCTGGGGTCCAAGAATCGAAGGCCAAAGCTATACTGACTGGGAAGGTAATACACAAAACATGACTTACTACGATAATATTGACAATTATTTCAATACGGGTATCAATACAACTGAAAGTTTCTCTTTCTCTCAGATGTATAATAAGACATCAATCTATGCTTCTGCAACCCGTATGGATGATGCCAATAAGATCCCTAGTGCTAAATTGCATCGTACAAACATGACATTGCGTGCATCTTCTACATTTGGTAAGGATGACAGATGGTCATTTGATGGAAAAATTCAATACATCAACACCATTGCTAAAAACCGTCCGTTATCAGGTAATAATGATTCCAATACCTTCCTTACCATGTATACGACTCCAATTTCTTTGGATATTACTGATTTTAAGAATAACAAAGATGCTAATGGGGATATGCGCTGGTGGCAAAGAGGTAGTGGTCTGAACCCATACTGGGCACAAGATTACAACTTGAACCAAGATAGTCGTAACCGTTTCTTGATGAACGCTTCTTTGAAATATAAATTCACAGACTGGTTAAATGCTGAAATCAAAGCCGGTAGTGATATGTACTTCACAGAAACAGAAACTAAATTGTATGACGGTAGTCCTTTGCAGGATAATGGACGCTATAGCACTGGAGAACAGAAGTTTTACGAAAACAACTATAGCTTCTTAATCACAGCCCAGAAAGATAATGTATTTGGAAAATGGGGTGGTACTGTTACTTTTGGTGGTAACTTAATGGAGCGCCGTAAAACTGGATTAAAGAATAGTTTAGGAAAACTGACCGTTCCTGATCAGTTCTGGATTACAAATGGTGATAAAGGAGATCTTTCTCAAGAGCAAACATTCGAGAATAAAAAGATCAACTCTTTATATGGAACTTTAGGTATTAACTACGATGGTTGGGTATTCTTGGATGGAACTTTCCGTAATGACTGGTCATCAGCTTTGAGCAAGAAAAATCGTTCATTCTTCTACCCGTCAGTCAGCGTATCATGGGTTATCAGTGATATGATGAATAAGATAGATAAAAACATGCCTGACTGGTTTACATATGCTAAAGTACGTGCTTCTTTCGCTCAGGTAGGTAACGACTTGGATCCATATCAGCTGTATAACTTATATAAAATCTCTACCAATGGTTCTACAGGTGGTATCATGGGTGAAACCAACGGTACAGTATTATATAACGAAGATGTACGCAGTGAGTTGATTTCATCATGGGAAGTCGGTGCTGAAGTTCGTTTCTTTGACAACCGTTTAGGATTAGATGCTGCTTGGTATAAATCAAACGCTCGTCGTCAGTTGCTGAATATTCCGATGAACCGTTTGTCTGGTTATGAATCAATGAAGGTCAATGCCGGTGATATCCAGAATACTGGTGTGGAAATCATGTTAAATGCAACGCCTGTACAAACAAAAGAATTTGCATGGAACATGAACTTGAACTTCTCTACCAACCGCAATAAAATTATAGAATTGTTGCCTGGTGAAGAATATAAGAACATGACTTATTCTTTGGGTGGTTATGATAACTTATATGTATATGCTGTTGCCGGAGGAAACTACGGTGAAATTTGGGGAACTAAATTCCAACGTGTAACTGACGAAAGCAGTCCTTATTATGGAAAACTGTTATTAAATGACAGTGGGTTACCACAGGGAACTTCTTCCTCAGAGAAAATCGGTGATCAGCAGGCTAACTGCTTATTAGGATGGACCAACACATTCTCATACAAAAACTTCACCTTTAGTTTCTTAATTGATGGACGTTTTGGTGGTGATATTTTCTCTGGTACTAACCGTATCTTACAAGCTAATGGTGTTGCTGGCGTCACTGCACCTAACGGACAGCGTGAAAGTTTTGTTGTTGATGGAGTTATTTCTGATGGAAATGGAGGTTACACACCAAGTACAATAGCTGTAACACCTCAGGATTACTGGACTGCCATAGCTACATCTAGTGGTAACTTAGGTATCGGTGAAGCAAATATATACAATGCAACCAACATCCGTTTGCGTAATGTATCATTAAACTATTCGATACCTAAAGCATCATTAAGTAAAACACCGTTCCAGCAAGTTAAATTAGGTGTTTCTTGTAATAATGTTTGGATGATCAAGAGCTACTTGAATGGTATAGACCCTGAATCTGTTTATGCCACAAGTACGAATGCTACAGGTTTTGAAAATGCAGCAGCTCCAACTTCTCGTACTTACTTGTTTAACGTAACACTTGGTTTCTAAATTATTTAAATTGACTAAAATGAAAAATATTAATAAATTATTTATCGGATTATGCTTTACAACCCTTGGACTTGCAGGCTGCTCTGATTTCGAAGATGTGAATATCAGTCCTGAACAAGTGGGTGAAGAATATGTAAAGCCTGATTATTTTTTGAATAACGCCATTTACTTGGCTCAGCAAGATCCAGATGTGGCTGAGCGTGTAGTAGTTTATAACTGGGCAAGTGCAGCACGTGTTTGTGGTGAAATGTCATTCTTGAACGTAGGTCGTTATAATGATGGATATAACCAAGCTTATTTTAATCAAGTAACTAACTGGTTGAAGTATGCCACATTTGCTGTCGAACGAGTAGATAACATGACTGATGTTACTGGTCACGAAGCCGAATTTTATCCAAATATTAAAGCTTTTGCTCGTATTTGGCGTGCTCTTCTGATTGCAGAATATACTGATACATTCGGTCCTTATCCTCTTGATGCTTTCATGGTTGATAATCCAACATTCAATAGCGTTGAAGAAACTTATGATTATATTCTTTCTGAATTAAAAGAAGCAACTGCGTCTATCAACACGGCTGTTGAACCTACAACTGACGAAGCTAAGGGTGATCCGGGATTTGGATATAACGCTACAAAATGGCAGAAGTTAGGTAATAGTTTACGTATGCGCTATGCAATGCGTTTATCTGAAGTTAATCCTTCTAAAGCCAAATCAGAATTTGAGGATGCTGCAAAAGGAGCCTCTATTACTACATTAGATGACATGTATGCTATTCAGGAATATGATCAATGGAATGCATGGGCAGGTGTTTATACGCGTACTTGGGATGACCAGGCTTTGTCTTCTACTATGTCAAATATATTGGTTGGTTTAGGCGGTATTCCTGTTACTGAACAACGCCCAGATTTAGCTTCTTATGTTAAGCCAATGAATTATATGGGATTGAAGTTCGATCAGCACTATGCAGAAAATACGGATAACCCAACTAAACAGTTCTGGATGGATGGTATTCCTGAGAATATTGATCCGCGTGGATTGAAAATATTCTGTTTACCTAATGATCAGACTGCCGAAAACTATATTGATAAAGGTTCATCCAAAGGACATGCATCTCATGCTTTAGTAGATGAGAAAGGTAATGAAGTTGTCAAACTGGATGCTCAGTTTACTTGGAATTACTATCCTGCAGGTCAGAATAGTTCTTGGTCTTCTAAATTTGCTAAAAACCAAGTATTAAGTTCTATTTGGGATACAGGTGTTCTGCTTGGTAAAAACTATTGTAACAGTAGTAACAAACGTGTTTGGTTCGGTCCGTGGGAAACATACTTCTTATTAGCTGAAGCTTCTTTGTATGGTTGGAATACAGGTATTTCTGCTCAGGAAGCTTATGAAAGTGGCGTAAGAAGCAGCTTTGAATATTTCGGTGTATCTCAGTATGTTGATAATTATCTGGCTTCTACTGATTATAACCGTGTAGGTACTTCTGTTAGCTTTACACATACTACAGAACCAACAAATATGACGGTTAATTATGTTGATGGTTATACAAATGCAGCTCAGACAATGACTTACCAATATCCGGATGCTAATAAGATTCTGTATAAGGGCAAGAAACTGAATGACCAGCTGACTAAGATTATTACTCAGAAATATATTGCTCAGACTCCTTACTTAGCATTGGAAATGTGGAATGATTACCGTCGTTTAGGTCTTCCGTTCTTCGATATCCCAGCCAATGAAGCTACTTTGACAGGTTCTGATATGGAACCGTATTGGAAGCCGTCTTCTTACACACAAGGTCAGAATTGGCAATTATATCCACAGCGTCTGAGATTCCCATCTAACTTGAACAATGCTGACCCTACAGGTTATGCTAAAGCAATTGAATTGTTAGGTGGACCGGATAATGTAATGACTCCGTTGTGGTGGGCTATTCATTAATAGGTTAAGATAACTTCTTATCACCGAATATAAAATTCCCCTGAATAAGCGATTGATGCATTCAGGGGAAAATAATCTGCAAGAATTGTATACATAAAATATAATTCTTGCAGATTTTCTTTTTCCTATGCTAACCGTTCACAAAATTCAATTTTCTCTTCGTTAGGACCTAAAATAGTAAAGAACTTAACACCTTTTTCCCAAAACGGAAGATACTGTACTGAATCATTGAGTATATGAAAACCGCCCGCTTTGATTTCTTCATACAGCTTATCAACTTCCTTGACATCAATAGCCACATGATCGATGGCTCCTGAACGCAATGTTGCTGCATGATTCTCGTAAGTTTCAATGGTTAAATTACCAAATTGCAGAAAAGCTACTTTTTCGTTTGCCTTTTCATTTACTGTCTGATGAGCTACTATAAATCCTAAACGCTGATAGAATGCAATCGTCTTATCCAGATCGTTTGTTGGAATTCCAACATGTTGGATTCCCGTCATATACTTTGTTATGTCCATAAAATTGTATTTTAAATAATGCCTCCAAATTACATATTATTATTCAATACAAATCCTTTTTTCCTACAAATTAACCTACATTCCTACAATTAAGGCACAGCGTTCATTGAACCGAATATAGTATCTTTGCCATCTAAAGTCCTAAAAAGAATAATATGCGACTATTAAAACTCATCTGTTACATATTAATAATTGTCTGTTTCTGTCCAGATTCAATCCAAGCCCGTAAAAAGGTCGGATTAGTTTTAGGCGGTGGCGGAGCAAAAGGGGTTTCGCATATTGGTGTATTAAAAGTATTGGAGGAAGCAGGGATTCCCATCGATTACATAGCTGGTACGAGCATGGGTGCTATTGTCGGAGGACTGTATTCTATTGGATATTCAGCTGCAGAAATAGACAGCATGGTGGCTTCTCAAGACTGGCAATTATTATTAAGTGACCGGGTAAAACGGGATAACCTGACGTTCCCGGAAAAAGAGAATTCTGAACGTTATGTCATCTCGCTTCCTTTTGGTATCGATAAGAAAGATCGTCTGGTAGATGGTATGATTAAAGGACAGAACCTGCAGAATCTCTTTTCCAATTTAACTATCGGTTACCATGATTCTGTCGATTTCCGTTCATTTCCGATACCTTTTGCCTGTGTAGCCGTAAATTTGGTTGATGGCAAAGATTATGTCTTCCAAAAAGGCAGTTTACCTGTTGCCATGCGGGCAAGTATGGCTATTCCGGCAGCTTTTACTCCTGTTAAATTAGACAGTATGATCTTGGTCGACGGCGGCCTAAATAATAATTATCCGGCAGATGTTGTCAAATCTATGGGTGCTGATGTGATCATTGGTGTTGATTTAGGAACCAGCGACTTGAAAAGCCTGCAAAATATAAATTCAACGATTGATGTAGTCGGACAAATTGTAGCCTTACACGGTTATGACAAATATACCCACAATACATCTATTACCGATTTACTTATCCGTCCTAATACAGCTCCTTATAATTCGGCCAGCTTTACTTCAACAGCATTGGATACATTGATTATTCGTGGTGAAGAAGCTGCCCGCAGACAATGGAATGAACTGATTGCGCTTAAAGAAAAGATAGGAACAGACAGTATTTATCCTCATAGGCATTCAAAAACATCCGTTCTTAAACCTCATGATTCTTTTCTGATCCGTAAAATATATTTCGAAGGAGCTGATCCTCGAGATGAAAAGTGGCTGTTACAAATCAGCCAATTAAAGGAAAACAGCTGGATATCACTTAAGAAACTGCATCATGCCATGTCTATTTTAATTGGTACCAATGCTTATTCTAACGTCAGTTACAAACTGACAGGCGAAGATGTTCATGACTTGCATTTAATTGTAGAACCCAAGTCTGCCAGTTCGGTAAATGTCGGCTTACGTTTCGATTCAGAAGAAATCATTGCCGTCCTATTAAATGGAAAATTCGATTATCATACTCAATTTCACTCTAAATTTGCGGTTACGGGACGCGTAGGGAAAAAGACATACGGACGTGTTGATTATTCTATCGAACGTAATCCCTTACGTAATCTGAATCTGTCATATAAATTCACTTACCAGGATTTGGATATTTACCACTATGGAGAGAAAGCCCTCAATACAACTTTCCGCAACCATTTTGCCGAGTTTTCCTATTCTGATATGAATTGGCTCTGCTTTAAAGTACAGACAGGCATCCGATATGAACATTACAATTACAAATCGGTCTTGAATAACGGAGAACTTCCTATCGATCTCAAGACACAAAACTTTATCAACTATTTTGTTTCGACCCATTTCGAGACACTCGATCGAAGTTATTATCCGAACCGGGGCGTTTCACTGAAAGCTGATTACACGGTATATACCGATAATTTCGTCGGCTATCAGGGTCATACGCCTTTTTCTGCTTTAAGTGCTAATTTTTTATCTGTAATACCTGTCACCAGTCATTTTAGTATTCTTCCAGCCGTCTACGGACGTGTATTGATTGGACGAGATGCAGCCTATCCATATCTGAATGCCGTCGGTGGAGAAACGGAAGGTCATTACTTAGATCATCAGTTACCTTTCGCAGGAATTAATCACGTAGAATTTCTGGACAATGCCTTTCTTTCGTTACGCCTGCAATTACGGCAACGCATCAGTGGCCGGCATTATATTTCACTGACCGGCAACTATGGTGTACATGAAGACAACTTCTTTAATCTGCTGAAGGGACATCACATCTGGGGCGGCAGTCTAAGCTATGCCTATAACAGTATGTTTGGTCCGATGAATGCGTCCTTCAGCCTATCAAACAGAACCCAAAAACTTCAGTTCTTCCTCAATTTAGGTTACTATTTCTAATTGAATCGTCTTACCAATAAATTACAATTCCGGCTAGACCCGCCAATAAGATCATCAAAATAGGATGTACCTTAAATTTCCATGTCAAAATAAAAGCGACACCGAAAATCAAGAAACTTTTATAGTCTATGAAATTTTCATGATTCATCAACAATAAGGCAGCAGCCGCAATCAAACCTACCGTAGCCGGACGAAGACCTAAAAAGGCAGCCTCTACATATTTATTATTCTTGAATTTGGCAAAGAAGTAAGAAATTAATAAGACTAAAAGGAATGAAGGTAAACATACGGCAAAGGTAGTCAGACATGACCCCAATATACTCATAGCCGGAGAATAACCGGCATTATGAATTGCTGTATAACCAATATAAGTCGCGCTGTTGATACCAATCGGTCCGGGTGTCATCTGCGAAATAGCTACTATATCAGTAAACTCCTGTAAGGAAATCCACTGATACCTGTCTACCACATCAGCCTGAATCAATGACAACATGGCGTATCCTCCGCCAAATCCCAATATACCAATCTTCAGATATACGTATAATAATTGTAACCAGATCATAAGTTTTGAGTTTAATTATATTCCATCCAAGAAACTTATCAACAATAAATTTAAAGCTATTTGATTGACTTCGAATTCTTAATTTTTAATCCATAAATCAGACCACCGGCAATAGCTGCCAAAATAATCCATGCCGGAGAAACACCACCTAACCAAATCAACAAAGCGACTCCAATAGGAATAACCAATTGTTTATAAGAAAGCTTGATGGAACGGGCTGTCGTCAGACACGGTACAGCAATCAAGGCAACAACGGCCGGACGCAAGCCTTTGAATGCTTTCTCTATCCACTCGTTGTCCCGTACATGTGTAAAGAACAATGCAATGGCTAAGATAATCAGGAAAGAAGGAAGAATCGTTCCTAAAGCACAACAGAGAGCTCCTAAATTTTTACGCAATTTATATCCGACGAAGATAGATATATTCACCGCAAAAATACCAGGTAACGACTGCGTAACGGCAAAAATATCAATAAAGTCTTCTTTCGTCATCCAACCATGATCTACAACTTCCCGCTGAATCAAAGGCAGCATGGCATAGCCACCACCGATGGTAAATGTTCCTATCTTGACAAATGTCAGAAATAACGTCCAGTACATTATTGTTTAACTCCTAATATTTTGTGATACCTTTCTTCATCATTCAGGATACGTAATGCTTCCTGATAACTGTTATTTACATCATTGATAATATGAAAATACTCCGTCATGTCAAACAGATCACGTGCTATCAGGGCTTTGATCTGTAATTGGATCAGAGGCAGCGAACGATTATATTCTTCTTCCTTGAAAGTTATCTTTGCCTCATCAGCCATCTTCTTCAGTTCATTCATGATTTCATCTGTCACGACGAACTTTTCCTTATAGACATGCGGTTTTTTATATGTTTTACCCAACTCTTCCCGATGCCGGTCCAGATAATTCATAGCTACCCGGTTTACTAAACCTTTTGCCACAATGTCACGATGATAATCTGAATAACGTGTCGTATCCATCGGAATGAATACATCCGGCATAATACCACCGCCACCATAAACTGTACGGCCATTAGCCAACGTACTGTATTTCATTGAATCCGGGAAATGGATACTGTCTGCGCTCATCAGTTCTCCCCGATTATAACGGTCAATCAGGTCATGGGCGTAATCCTCACCTTTCCCCTTTTCGTATGGTTTCTGGATACAACGTCCGGTAGGCGTATAATAACGGGCTACTGTCAGACGAATCATTGAACCATCGGGAAGCGGTAACGGACGCTGAACTAATCCTTTGCCAAAGGTACGACGACCAACGATCACACCCCGATCCCAATCCTGTACCGCTCCTGAAAGGATTTCACTGGCACTGGCAGATGATTCATCCACCAGAATAACCAAATCTCCGGATTCGAAAGAACCTTGTAAGGTAGAAATGGCATCTTGTCTTTTCTGTTTGGATCCTTGTGTATATACAATCTGTTTTCCTCGTGACAGAAATTCATCCGCCAGTTCGATGGCTACATTCAAATAACCTCCGCCATTACCTTCCAGATCAAGAATTAACTTCTTCATTCCTTTCTTATCAAGTGTCTTCAAGGCTTCTTTAAATTCTTGGGTAGAAGAAGCGGCAAAACGGTTCAGTTTGATATATCCTATCGACTTGTCTGCCATATAAACGGCATCGATGCTATGTACCGGTATTTTTCCTCGAACAATGGTAAAGTCCAACAGTTCCGGTTCTCCACTACGCTTTACTTTTACACGGACTTCCGATCCTTTTGGTCCGCGCAGGCGTTTCATGATATCGGTCGTTTTCATCTTCACGCCGGCAATCACCGTGTCGTTTACCTGTACAATCCGGTCACCGGCAACCAAACCTACTTTTTCCGACGGACCGCCAGGTATAACCTGAATTACATACACCGTATCTGTCAAAACATTAAACTGAATACCGATTCCGTCGAAATTACCTTCCAACGGTTCTGTCATCTCTTTTGTTTCTTCCGGATCGGTATACGTAGAATGAGGATCCAGTTTTTCCAACATACCTGTAATGGCATCTTCCACCAGCTTACTTTCATCAGTCGGATCCACATACAAGTTGGTGATCGCATATAGAGCCATCTGTAACTTCCGGGCATCCATATCCGGTTTCTGTGCAACAGCCGAAAAACATGCTGCTGCAATTCCAAGGAACAATAACGCTATTCGCTTCATTAACTAAAAAAACTTATAAACCAACACATTTAATTTTATGGAAGAAATGCCGAAACATCTTTTCCAAAATGCAACAATTCGCGCACTGCACTCGAACTGATATGCGCATATTGCGGTTCGGCCAGCAAGAAAACAGTTTCAATGCCGGTCAGTGTCCGATTAATATCGGCTATTGTTTTTTCATATTCAAAGTCAATGACAGAACGAATACCTCTTAAAATAAACTGGGCTCCTGTCTTTTCTGCCAGGTCGGTAGTTAGTGTATGATAGGTTATTACTTCTATTCGCGGATCATCCTGAAATAATGAACGGATGACTTTCAGTCTTTCTTCCAACGGAAAACAGGATTGTTTGTTTTCGTTGATGCCGATAGCAATGATAATCCGGTCGGCCAACGCCAGTCCTCTTTTTACCAATGATTGATGTCCTATTGTAAACGGATCAAACGATCCCGGAAAAAGAGCTATTCTTTCCTGTTTCTGTCCACTTTCTTTCATATACTCAGTTGATCAAATCTTCTTCTATTACCAAATTGTCAATGATGAAATTCTGGCGTTCCATCGTATTCTTTCCCATATAGAATTCCAGCATTTCCTTCACCAGGTCTTCCTTTTTCATCGATACCTGATCCAGGCGGATGTCTTTTCCGATAAAATGACGGAACTCATCCGGTGAAATCTCTCCCAATCCTTTGAATCGGGTTATTTCCGGATTCTTTCCCAAAGCCAGGATAGCCTGCTGCTTTTCTTCTTCGCTGTAACAATAGATGGTCTTCTGCTTGTTCCGGACTCGGAAAAGAGGTGTCTGCAGAATATAAACATGTTTCTGCTTAATCAGATCCGGGAAAAACTGAAGAAAGAATGTAATCAGCAACAAACGGATGTGCATTCCGTCGACATCCGCATCGGTTGCGATGATCACCTTGTTATAACGCAGACCGTCTAAACCGTCTTCAATGTTCAATGCGGCCTGAAGCAAGTTGAACTCTTCGTTTTCATAAACGATCTTCTTCGTCAGCCCGTAACTGTTCAACGGTTTTCCACGCAGACTGAATACAGCCTGGAAATTCGGATCCCGACTTTTGGTGATGGATCCGCTGGCCGAATCACCCTCGGTAATAAAGATACATGTATCTTCTTTCTGGTCACCTTTCGCATCATTCAGATGAATCCGGCAATCACGGAGTTTCTTATTATGCAGATTAGCTTTCTTGGCACGTTCACGCGCCAGTTTGGTTACTCCGGCTATGGCCTTGCGTTCTTTTTCCGACTCTTGGATCTTACGAAGCAGAATATCCGATGTTTCCTGGTCTTTATGCAGGTAATTATCGAGTTCTTTCTTGATAAAGTCGTTGATAAACTTGGATACAGTCGGCCCATCCGGTCCCATATCTTTCGAACCCAACTTGGTCTTCGTCTGACTCTCGAAGACAGGTTCTTCCACTTTGATACTGATGGCCGCCACAATACCGGCCCGGATGTCGGCATAATCGAAGTTCTTGTTGTAGTATTCTTTGATAACACGTCCGACAGCTTCCTTAAAAGCCGACAGATGCGTACCGCCCTGCGTCGTATGCTGGCCGTTTACGAACGAATAATATTCTTCTCCGTACTGGTTGCTATGAGTAATCACCACTTCAATATCCTCCCCTTTCAGATGAATGATGGGATAAAGTGGCTCGGTTGTCATGTTTTCATTCAGCAAATCCACCAGTCCGTTTTTAGAATGAAAGCGTTTCCCGTTGTACAGAATCGTCAGTCCGCTGTTCAGAAAGACATAATTCTTCAACAAGGTTTCAACAAATTCGTCTTTATACTGATAATCCTTGAATATCGTATTATCGGGTACGAATACCACCTTCGTACCATTGGCTTCGGTGGTAGGTTGTATATCAGATTCCTTCGTGATGATGGCTTTGTTGTATTCAACCTGCTTGCATTCTCCGTCACGGCAACTGACAATCAGGAAATAACTGCTCAGGGCATTGACAGCCTTAATACCGACACCATTCAGACCCACCGATTTCTTGAAGGCCTTGCTGTCATATTTAGCACCGGTATTCATTTTGCTGGAGACATCAACGACTTTGCCCAACGGTACACCGCGGCCATAATCGCGAACTGTTACGGTACCGTCGGAGATGGTCACTTCAATTGTCTTGCCGAATCCCATCATGTATTCGTCAATTGAATTGTCGAGCACCTCTTTCAGTAACACATAAATTCCGTCGTCAGCATAACTTCCATCGCCTAATTTACCGATATACATACCCGGTCGACGGCGGATGTGTTCCATCCAGTCGAGGGTTTTAATATCGTCGTCATCATACGATGCAGTATTTTGCTGTGACGTTTCTTTCAGTTCTTCCATATTGTCTCCTCTTCCATTATCCTATTTTCTTGATAAATGCGCGACGGGTCTTGTGATGTTCCCGTTTAAAATAATCCCATTGTGCCTGAACAGCATTGTTGCTTTCCAATTCCGGATTACTTTCAGCATATTCAACTCCTAATTTATTATAGATAGGAATCAAATCATTAAACAGCAGGGCATTTACCCCTTTACTCTGATATTCAGGCAAAACGCCCATCAGATACAGATCGACTACCTTCGGTTTCGTCTTCAGGGCTTTCAGCAAATGAATCCATCCGAACGGGAAAAGATGTCCGTTTGCCTTCTTCATCGCATGTGAAAGATTCGGCAAAGAAATACCAAAGCCTACTACTTCTTCGTCTTCTTCCCGGACAATTACCGTTACCAGGTCATAACGAAGCATCGGAATATACATATTGATATAGTAGTCAATTTGCTTTTGTGTCAGTTTGGAGAAACCATACAACGGAGCATACGCTTCATTCAGCGTATTGAACACCTTATGCGCGTATGGCATGATTTCCTTGGCATTCTTGAATTTCATGATCTTCAAGCCGTATTTCTTCTTGACGATCTCGCCAATCCGCTGATGTTTCTCTGGAATACCTTCACGCGGAACGAAGATTTTGAACTCATGCCAGTCCTGGTCTTTCACAAATCCCATACGTTCCATATGTTGCGGATAATAAGGGAAATTATAAATGGTCGCAATGGTTCCGACCTGGTCAAATCCATCTATCAACATGCCTTCATGATCCATATCGGTAAATCCCATCGGCCCTTGCAACTCTTCCATTCCCTTCTGCCGGGCCCAGTCTTCCACCGCTTTGAAAAGGGCATCAACCACTTCCTGGTCGTCGATAAAATCAACGAATCCGAAGCGGGCGCGTTTCTGTCCCCAGGTTTCATTACTTCCTCGGTTGATTATTCCGGTGATACGTCCGACTACCTGATCATTCCGATAAGCCAGAAAACTGATGGAATCACAAACCTCGAAAGCCGGGTTTCGTTTCGGGTCGAGAGTCATCATTTCTTCCTCAATCAATCCGGGTACATGATAAGGGTTTCCTCTATACAAGTCGATATTGAACTTAACAAACTTCTTAAGTTCTTTCTTTGTCGTTACTTCTCTTATTATTACGCTCATTGATTCTTCTGCTTTGACTGGCAAAGTTAAGGAAAAAAATTCAGATGTAAAGCATGCTGATTTCGCAGGTTTCATATCCGACCAACAGAAAAATAAGGATTTTATCTTGTTTAACGGAGGGCAGATCAGTCCGTTTAACGTTCATCTGAAACGGTTTTCGGTAAAATTATACCGTTTCACCCTTGTGAAACGATCGTTCCACAAGGGTGAAGAAATCGTTCCACCTATGTGGTACGATCATTCCACTAAGGTGGAACGATATAAATGTAACGGGAAAGGCATAAACATCCGCTTATCCACGGATCAGGTTGTCCTGTTGTCCTGTTTTCCGGTTATTCATTCACCGGGTTGTCTTTCCCTGGATGAAGAACAGAAACCGCCAACCACCTCATCCAACAGCAAAAGTCAACTTTTCAAACGTTATCAACGATTTCATTCATCATGATTATTATATCTTTTTTATTCTTTAATTTTTAAATCTCTTAGATGATAATATATGTCGGTTGATTCGGTTAAAACTTTTTGGAATGAATACTTGTCCGTTTCGTTATTAATATGCGGTAAATAGATATCAAGAAGATACCAACAGGTTGTAAATATTCTTATTTATTGATTTATAATCAGATAGTATTATAAAGGACATATTGGTTAAAAACAGCTGTAGTGGAAAAGTTAATTACCCGAAAAGGCCGTTGAAAGGTGAAAATACCCTGTGGATATTTCATCAAAACTAATGATTTACTTTTTTGGATATTCTGAAGAAGTACTTGTATGGACGACTTTTTGGATTCTGCAAGCTTTATTTTTCATTTTGTATGCACGAGTTATAAATAGGTTTTTAACGGGCTATCCACATTTATTCACTACTTTTGCGGGAAAGATAAAGCTATGCGTAAATTAAAGGTAACAGAATTGAACAGGCTGACACCGGAAGCCTTCAAGAATAGTGAGAAAATTCCTCTGATAGTGGTACTTGATCATGTGAGGAGCCTGAATAATGTGGGTTCGGTATTCCGTACTTCCGACGCATTTCGGGTGGAATCTATTTATCTGTGTGGTATCACGGCATGTCCGCCCCATGCAGAAATCCATAAGACGGCTTTGGGAGCGGAAGATTCGGTGGACTGGAAGTATTTCAAAGATACGCTGGAAGCTGTTGATAACTTAAAGCAACAGGGTTATACAGTCTGTGCCATCGAACAGGCCGAAGGCAGTACCATGCTGGATAAACTGGTGTTAGACAAGACGAAAAAGTATGCGATCGTCATGGGAAACGAAGTAAAAGGAGTTCAACAGTCGGTCGTTGATAATTGTGACTTATGCATTGAAATTCCCCAATACGGAACGAAACATTCCCTCAATGTATCGGTGACGACCGGTATTGTCATTTGGGAGTTTTTCAATCAGCTGGGCTTATAAACCTGTTTATAACGCCCCACTTTCTACCAGGACAACGATCCGTTCGGTCAAGGCATCTTTACCTTTCGGATCGTATTCTGTTTTCAGGCTGGCGCCAAACATACCGGCAAACAGGTTCCAGAAGCCGGCACGGAAGCTTCCCAGGAACGCTTTTACCAGATGATAACTGGTCTGGTTGCATTCCCGGTCGATCAACTTAATCAACAGTTTACCCTGCGAAAGCGTCATCTTCTTCAATTCCGGCTTATATTGGGCAAACAATTCCTTTTCCATCCGCTTAAGATGTTCCTGTCGTTCTTTCTCCGTCGGCAGGGTTTCGATATATTCGTATGTTTCTATCAGGGTTTCATATACCATTTTAGCGTATGGAAGTGTTTTCTTCACATCACGTACCAGTTTCCAATACTTCGCTTCTTCCCGTTTGTTGCGGAACTTTACCGGCGGAAAGATATAGACTTCACGCAGATTGAAAATGGCAATCGTATCATTTCCTTCTACATAAGCCCGGTGATATCCTTCGGGTAAGGTATTCATCCGGATGGATTGTGCCTTACTTTCGGATATGCCTAACCAGCAACTCAGTCCGATGACGAACATGATATGTATAGTACTCTGTTTCATAAGTCGATGCAAATGTATAAATCCTGTTGATAACTTGTGAGTTTAATTTGTTAATTCAAGTTTCGACCGGATAAACTTGATGAACTCGTTTCCGTTGTTTATATTTGCGAAGTATGTATAACCAAAACTCCTGTAACTATGAAACTGTTGGGAATATCCATTTTGTTCATTTGCCTGTTTCCTGTGGCCGCAAAAGAAAATCTCCGTTTGCCTGATACGCGGGCGTTGGCTTTAGGAGGAAACAGTGTTACTCTCTCTTCGTTTTCCAATCCGGCTCTGGTGCAGTTATCAACAGACAAAGTCATTCATCTAGACTATTTTAACCGCTATGCCTTAAAAGAACTGGGCAGTATCAACGGAAGTTTTCAATACCCGAATGCTTATTTGTCAACCGGTATTCATCTGGCTTCGTTCGGATACGAACGGTATCGGCAGAACATGGCCCGGATATTCCTGGGAAAACAGTTGAATACCCGTTGGATGATGGGCGTGTCTTTTCAATATACCTGGATACAATCGGAATTATATGAAGAGATACCGGCCCGTCTATCCACTGATATAGGTATTGTTTATATTCCCTTTGATAAGTTGTTGATTGGATGTGTAGCACGAGATTTACCTTCTGTGCGTATAAGTGCTAAAGATTTGAATCTGAAAGAACTCAGGACGTATGCTATTCAGATTGGTTTTAACTGGGAAGTTCTCAACAATCTGCTCATAACTTCGTTTGCCGGAGTGGATGAAAACCATCGGATACAAGGTGGATTCGGTATGGAGTACGAAGTTTGGAATTGCTTTCAGTTACGAGCAGGTCTGCAAGCCGATCCTTTTCTTCCCAGTTTGGGAGTTGGTTTTTCCCTACAGCGCTGGCAATTAGACGCAGTGGCGTTGTGGCATCCGGTATTGGGTGTGAGTTCGGGTGTCGGTTTGTCTTATTCCTTTTAATCAGATACGTATGAAAAAGCAGTTGATAATTCTTTTGATAACCGTGTTTATAAGTCGTTATAATGCTTATTCCCAGGAATCTGTTTCTGTTGATAAGTGGAAAGAATATATAGAATATTTAGCTGAAGAATCAGCAAACGAGAGTCAGTTGGAAGCTCTTTATACCGAACTCTCCTACTTATCGGAACATCCGATGGATTTGAATCGAGTCACAGCGGAACAACTTTCCCGTTTGCCGTTCCTGACAGACCGACAGATCGGACAGTTGGTTGCCTATCGAGAGAAATATGGAGAAATGGTTTCTATCTATGAGTTGAAAGGTGTCAATGGTTTGGATTATCAGACCATCCAGTTGCTTTTGCCCTTTGTTTATGTTGGTGAAAAAACGGTTGATAAGCGGCCTCTTATAGTGAAAAACCTGTTGAAATATGGGAATAATGAATTGCAAATCAGGTACGACCGCTGTTTACAACAAAAGAAAGGCTATGGTTCATATCCGGATTCTGTTTTAGCCCGTTATCCGAACCGGAAATACCTGGGCGAACCGTTTTATACTTCCTTGCGGTATGCCTATGAGTTCGACGATTATTTACAGGCTGGTCTGGTGGCCGAGAAAGATGCCGGCGAACCTTTCTGGACAGGAAAGCATAAAGGATATGATTATTATTCCTTCCATGCGTTGATAAAAGAACAAGGGGTGTTGAAAACCTTTGTATTGGGAGATTATAAGGTCTCTTTCGGGCAGGGCTTGGTAATCAGTAACGATTTCTCGCCAAGTCGTTCGGCTTTGGTAGCACAGGCCGAACGGAGGAACAATGGTTTCAGACGACATTTCTCGACCAACGAACAGGATTTCTTCCGGGGAAGCGGATTAACGCTTACCTGGAAGGCTTGGGATGCTAACTTCTTTTATTCGTATCGGAAACTGGATGCTGCGGTAGAGAATGATACCTTTCCAACCATCAAGACAGACGGCCTGCATCGTTTGCAACGGGATTGGGAAAAAAGGCATACAGTCACGATGCATACGTTTGGTGGAAACGTCCGCTGGGCACATCCGAATTATCATTTGGGCATAACGGCTGTATATTATACGTTCGGCGGAAAGACCATGTATCCACAAGAGCAATTATATAATCGGTTTGCTTTCCGTGGAGAAAAGAATGTCAACATGAGTGTGGATTACATGTGGAAAAACCGGTGGGGAAAACTATACGGCGAAACGGCTGTCTCTGCCAATAAAGCCATTGCTACACTGAATGCCCTGCAACTGACACCGGCTTCTTATTTCTCATTGCTGGTGTTGCATCGGTATTATGACCGCCGTTTCCAGGCATTCTTTGGGAATGCGTTTGCACAGAACAGCACGGTGCAGAACGAACATGGAATCTATTTGGGTTGCCAATGGACACCTTTCGGACATTGGAAACTGTCTTGGTATGCCGATTTCTATCGTTTTCCCTGGTTGAAATACCAGATCGATTTTCCTTCGACCGGGAAAGAGTATTTGTTTCAATTGGATTATACACCGAGTCAACATTTCTCCTCTTATCTTCGTTATAAAGGAAAGGAGAAGGATGAAGGGAACAGGCAACATCGGTTTCGCTGGCAGGCAACTTATGTATTAGGTGATTCCTGGAAATTACGAACGTCGGCAGATGGTATTGTCTCGGCAAATATGGAAGATTCCAGTAAGGGTTATATGATTTCCCAGAGTGCCGGCTGGAAACCGGTGAAATATCCGTTGCAGTTGGATACTTACTTCGCCTGGTTTTCAACCGACAATTATGCGACACGCATCAGTTCGTATGAGAAGAACATCCTATATGCTTTTTACATGCCTTCGTTTTATGGAAAAGGACTTCGGGCAGCTGTCTCTTTCCGTTGGGATCTGAAAAGAAGGTTTACTGTATCTGCCAAGTTCGCTCATACCTGGTATGCTGATCGAGACCGGATTGGAACAGATACGGAGGAAATTGAAGGACAAGGCAAAACCGATTTGAACGTATTGCTTCGCTGGAAGTTTTGAGATGGATTTTTATCAGATCATGTTCAATGGGTATTATAAAATGAAAAGAAGGTTTATTCGGGTGCATGTAATGTCTAATTTTCGTACATTTGCTCATGAACGAATGAAGAAACAAGAATTAATAATAATAAGTTATGGCAACGATTCTTTTTGACAAGATTGTTTATGGCCCGGTACATAGCCGTCGGTTAGGTGTTTCTTTAGGCATTAACCTGTTTCCAAAAGATGGTAAGCTGTGTACATTCAATTGCATTTATTGTGAATGTGGATATAATGAAGATCATCGGACGCGCACGCCACTGCCGAAGCGGGAAGAAGTGAAAGAACAACTGACCAAGAAGCTGGATGAAATGCGGTCAGAAGGACTTGTTCCAGACGTGATTACCTTTGCCGGCAACGGAGAACCAACCATTCATCCGGATTTTGCCGGAATTATAGAGGATACGATCGCTATTCGCAACGAACATTGTCCGTCGGCCAAGGTAGCTGTCTTATCTAATTCTACGATGTTGGATAAGGAAGAAGTCTTTGAAGCCTTATGTAAGGTAGATGATAATATCATGAAACTGGATTCGGTCTTGGATAGTCGCATCCGACAAATAGATAATCCTAATAAACCGGGATTCTGTTTTGATAAGTTGTTGAAAAACCTTTGTCGCTTCAATGGTAAGGTTATTATTCAGACGATGTTCTTACGTGGTGAAAAAGATGGTGTGAAAGTAGATAACACAACCGAAGAGGAAATTACGGGTTGGTTGGAAGCCTTGAAGAAAATAAATCCTAATCAGGTAATGATTTATACGATTGACCGGGAAACTCCGTTAAAGACATTGTACAAGGTTTCTAAAGAAGATTTGGATGCTATTGCTGAACGTGCCCGGAAAATAGGATTCCACGTTTCGGTTTCTTATTAACCGGTTAACAGAAAAAATAGCTGACGGATAACTCAGGACTTATAAACTCAAGAACTTAAAACAACATATCGCAATGAAGAAAGACAAAGTTTTATGGGCAGATGATGAGATTGATTTGCTGAAGCCTCACATGATGTTTCTGCAGGAAAAAGGATATGAAGTAACGCCGGTAGTCAGCGGACAAGATGCTATCGACTGTTGTCGGGAGCAAAGTTTTGATATTATTTTCCTCGACGAGAATATGCCTGGTCTCACTGGCTTGGAAACTTTGTCACAAATTAAGGAAATAGCTCCGAATACGCCGGTGGTAATGGTAACGAAAAGCGAGGAAGAAAGCATTATGAACCAGGCCATCGGCAATAAGATTGCGGATTATCTGATCAAACCCGTTAATCCGAATCAATTATTACTGTCGATCAAGAAGAATGTGCATAAGAATGTCATTATCTCGCAGACGACTACTGAAGGTTATCAGCAGGAGTTTGCCAAGATTGGTATGCAGATTAATGATTCGCTGACGACCGACGACTGGATGGAAGTTTATAAGAAGCTTATCTATTGGGAACTGGAACTGGAAAGCAGTCAGGTAACCATGAAAGATATGTTGTTGATGCAAAAGGAAGAAGCCAACAATGCTTTCGGTAAGTTTGTCAAACGAAACTATGTAGACTGGATAAACAATCCGGCCGAACGTCCGTTGATGAGTCCGGATTTATTCAAGAAGAAGATTTTCCCTTTACTTGACGAAGGAGAGAAAGTATTCTTTATCCTGATTGATAACTTCCGGATGGATCAGTGGCGTGTCGTAAAAGATTTGCTGGCAGAATTCTATACCTTCGATGAGAGCTTGTATTACAGTATCTTGCCGACGGCAACCCAATATGCCCGAAATGCGATCTTTTCCGGATTAATGCCGGCACAGATCGAGAAGATGTTTCCGGATTTATGGGTAGACGAAGAAAGCGAAGAAGGCAAGAACCTGAATGAAGCGCCTTTGATTCAGACACAGATTGACCGTTTCCGAAAGAAATATACGTTCTCTTATAATAAAGTTCACGATTCGCAGTACGGAGAAAAGCTGTTGGGAATGATTCCTTCGTTGTTGAAAAATCAGTTGAATGTAGTTGTATTGAACTTTGTCGATATGCTTTCTCATGCACGAACGGAAAGCAAGATGATACGCGAGCTGGCTCAAAGTGAAGCCGCTTACCGGAGTTTAACTCGTTCCTGGTTTCAGCATTCTACCACTTTGGAACTGTTTAAGCGTATTGCCAAGTCAGGATATAAAGTGATTGTTACGACCGACCATGGAACAATCCGGGTAGATACGCCGGTGAAAGTAATCGGTGACCGGAATACCAATACCAATTTGCGGTATAAGGTTGGAAAGAACCTGAACTATAATCCTAAAGAAGTCTTCGAGATCCGGGATCCGGAAAAGGTGGGTTTGCCTTCTCCGAATTTGAGCAGTAAATATATCTTTGCCTTGAATGAGAATTTCTTCGCTTATCCCAACAATTACAACTACTATGTGTCGTATTATAAGAATACGTTCCAGCATGGTGGTATTTCCATGGAAGAAATGCTCATTCCGTTTATTACGATGATGCCTAAGATTTAATAGAGGAAAGGAAATAAGTGTTGTTCCTTTTTATCTTTCTCTCTATATTTGCAGATAACAATAGTAAATAAGTATGAAAACGATTCAGATAACAAGTTTAGATACCATTCATGACGCGGCAAAAGAGTTCATTGCCAACATGGACGACCGTACGGTTTTTGCCTTTCATGGAAAAATGGGAGCCGGAAAGACAACCTTTATCAAGGCTCTGTGTGAAGAATTGGGCGTAGAAGATGTCATCAACAGTCCGACTTTTGCTATCATTAACGAATATCGTTCGGAAACAACGGGCGAACTGATCTACCATTTCGATTTCTATCGTATTAACAAGTTGAGCGAAGCTGAGGATATCGGTACTGAAGATTATTTCTACAGTGGAGCGCTTTGCTTTATTGAATGGCCGGAAAAGGTAGAAGATCTGTTGCCGGGAGATGTGGTGGATGTAACGATCACCGAGAATCCGGATGGCTCACGAACGGTAGAAGTGAATTGATTGAATACGTAATACAGTAATTAATTATGCAGCCGTCTGAATATTTCATCTTGGTTTTGTTTATAGTGTTGGGTGTTTTCTCCATCATAGCTTCGGTATTGAATTTGGATTGGTACTTCCAGACCGACGGAGCCAGGATGTTTGTCAAGCGGTTAGGCCGCAACGGCGCACGCATCTTTTATGTCCTTTTGGGCATTGCTTTGATAGCGTGCGGCGTTGTCGGTTTTATTTACTGGTGATCTTTCTCCAGTAAGTCTTTGATCCAGGGAATAATGTATTCCGACTTGAAATAATGATTTTCCGGCTGTACGTTGACCAGCTTGAAATATGTCTCTCCATCCAAACCTTCGGGTAAAGTCATCAGATTCTTTCTCTTCGTAGAGTCTTGCAAGGCCTTATAATGATAAAAGGTAAAATTCTCTGGATGTCCGGTCAGTTCGTATGCCCGTTTGACCAGGTTTAAATCTCGATCCAATCCGCCTTCGGTGCAAATCACCAGACGTGGTGCCAGGGCTGCTACCAGATCCGGAAAGTCGAAGTTGCAGAGGAAGGCAGGAATCAGGTGAGATATATCATTGGGCCAGCCACGTCGTCCTTTCTCGTCGGGCATGGTCAATACCAGATCCCGTTCGCGGGTACGACAAAGAAAGTCGTTATAGACGAAGGCGTAAATGGATTCATCCATATTTCCCAATGCCATCAGCGGTTCTGTTCCGAAAGAAAAGCCACTGACGATCAAACGATCCTTCCGAATAAGAGGATGATGCTTCATCCAATTCAGGATATGCTGGTTTGTATAAGAAGAATATCCCAAGTAATTCCATCCTAATTCCAATAACGAACGGGCGAATGTCTGGAAGTCGTATGCATACGATCCTGCTTCTGTTTCCAGATCAGCCAGCTCTCCACTTCCCGGATTATCTACGGCAACAGCAATCAGTCCTTCCTTTACATACTGATAAGCCATGGCATTCTTACTTTCTTTTGTCGGTTTATCAGGAGTATACAGCTGTGGTTCGCCAGCCAGTTCTTCTTTCGTTCCGCCCCAACCCGGAATACAAAGGACAGCCGGCGACGGATGCTTTTCGTCCAGATTGTCCGGTATCAGAACCAAGAACGGTACAACACAGGCCGGCAACGGATAAGCTTCCCATTTTTCCAGCCGGTAACCATCCCGTTGTTCGGTACGAATACAGACAGGATCGGGTAAGTTCTGTAATTGCGGATGCTTCATTAATCGTTCCATCTGCAGGCGGACATGTTTCTGCCAGGTCTTGAAGTCGGCTGCCTGCATCGAAGGCCGGAAACTGAAAGCCGGTTCGAGTTCTTTTATCAGCTGATGGGCAACGGCCCTCGAACTAACGTAACGTCCGTCGGTCCGATTCGTTTGAAAAGTAGCATGTTCTTCCGGTTGAAACGACTGAGCCTGTACCTTCATACCGAAAATACAGGCCAGTAAAAGATATAACCTGATAGGTTTCATCTTTCTTTTATAGACTATGTTGGAACATCCATTTCAGATAATCCGGCTCAGCAAACGCATTGTCCCAGCTGTTGTGCTTGACACCCGGATATTCTTTATAGCGAACGTCTGCATGAATCTTTTGGAGCGTCGCATAAGCATCTCGCGAAAACTGCGGATCTACTACATCATCGGCAGCACCATGATAAATGCTGAAACCTGTTTTCCCCTTGAAGTTTTCCAGACGTTTCAGGTTTACGCCTCCACAGATTGGGGAAGCGGCAGCAAAGAAGTTAGGATAACGGCAAACTACATCGAACGTACCGATTCCTCCCATCGACAATCCGGTAATATAGATGCGTTTGGTATCAACAATTCCTTTATCAATATAACTGTCCAGCATTTCCTTTACAGCCTTCATGGCTTTGGTTGCCGGAGCTGAATACGGAAATTCTCTTTTTCCGTTATTCTGACTCGGATTCAGATATGGTGCCCATGTTTCTCCTTCCGGACATTGCGGAGCAATGATGATGGCAGGATAGTTGGATTGATTCTCATACGAAGCAAACATATCTCCGCCATGCAGCAACTGGGCTTCGTTGTCACTGCCTTTTTCTCCGGCACCATGCAGGAAGAGGATCACCGGATATTGCTTGTCAGGCGAATAGTTCAGCGGATAAAGAATACGATAATTGAGTTTGTAGCCATTGGAAGTTGTAAACTGTTTCTTCAAAAAGCTGGTTTTGTCTCCCGCATAGAGATTACAGGATAAAAAAGTAATGATCAGTAAGATCAACCAATTTGAACGTGTTTTCATATGATTTGATTTTAAAGTTGTTTTCAAAAGTACAAATTTATTTGATTCCTCTTTTCATTTTAAGAGTTGAATTATATCTCATTTTTGCAGGCGATAAAGAAACAAATCTGCCTTATAATTCTTTCGGAAGTCTAATGAAATTCTTTAGTTCACGCCGTGGTTTAAGTAGTTCACGCCGTGAACTACTTAGTTCTCATCGTGGATTACTTAGTTCACGCCGTGAACTAAAGAATTGTTCGTTTGAATGACAAGAATAATATCCGACTTTTCAGATTTTGCTTCATCGGTTTTTTAGCAAATACTGTAGGATCAAATCTGTAAATAAAATAAAAACGAATTAAATTATTGTTGGATTAACTTAATTCGTCGGGAAACCATGGTATAAATGAGTCGATTCCTTTTATTTTTGCATGGAATAGAAAAGGATATAACCAATAATAAGAGAGATATGCAAACACAGTCTATCGGATATATGAATATACCTGTTCCGGCAGGGATTGATTTGAAAGAAGAAATCAATAAACTGAGAAAAGAGAAGAACGCCGTTATCTTAGCTCATTATTATCAGACAGCAGAGATTCAGGATATTGCTGATTTTGTAGGCGACAGCTTAGCCTTGGCGCAATGGGCTGCTAAGACAACGGCCGACATATTGGTGCTTTGTGGAGTTCATTTCATGGGCGAGACAGCCAAGATCCTTTGTCCGAACAAGAAAGTACTGGTACCCGATTTGAATGCCGGTTGTTCGTTGGCCGATAGCTGCCCGGCCTCCGAATTTGAAACCTTTGTAAAAGAACATCCGGGTCATACAGTTATTTCGTATGTTAATACAAGTGCAGCCGTAAAAGCCCTGACTGATATTGTGGTTACTTCTACCAATGCCCGTCAGATTGTTGAGAGTCTGCCAGCCGACGAGAAGATTATCTTTGGTCCGGACCGTAACCTGGGAAGTTATATCAACAGCATTACAGGCCGGAACATGTTGCTTTGGAACGGAGCCTGCCATGTGCATGAACAATTCTCGTTGGAAAAAATCCTGGAACTGAAGAAACAACATCCCGGAGCCGAAGTCATTTGTCACCCGGAATGCCGGAAATACATCGTTGAAATCTCCGATTATGTAGGTTCGACAGCCGGACTGCTGAAACATGTCATCAAGTCTTCCGGCAAACAATTCATCGTAGCCACCGAAAGCGGCGTATTACACGAAATGCGCAAGGCCTGTCCGGATAAAGAATTTATTCCGGCGCCGCCCAACGACAGTACATGTGCCTGCAACGAATGTAACTTCATGCGATTGAATACGATGGAGAAACTCTATAATACGTTGAAATACGAACTTCCCGAAATCTTTGTGGATGAAGCCATTCAACAAAAGGCCATTCGTCCGATTCAGCGTATGCTCGATATTTCCGCCCAGTTAGGCTTGTGATGAGAAGAAAGATAAATGAAAGGTATTGCTTACTGAACGACTTTTGCTCGGTAAGCAATATCTGTTTTATTATTCTTTGTTTGGTAGTTTAATCAGATCCTTCTGAGCCGTAAAGTATGGAAAGAACTTGATGGAAATAGGGATGATCAGGAATCTCATCAGAATAGCTATGGCTATAAAAGATAAAATATACTGACCTACTGGCGATGCGAAAGAAAAGATAAATCGCATGGGACCGACCAAGAAAGTATGAAAACCTAATACGACTAATGAATATCTTCCTATATATGAAATAAGGGGAAGTTTATTGAGGGCTTTGGATACCGACAAAATCATGCCGATACCCGACAATCCGGCCAGATAATGAATAAAGAAAGTATCTCTGGTTGGCTCTGAGAGTGTAGCACAAAAATAAATAAAGGCAAAACAACATGCTGCAAACAGATATAATTTCCCTTTCCCGATTTCCTTTGTTGTTAGAATAAGATTTCTACAGTAATACCCAACGGCAAAGAATGGAAATGCGATTAACGATCTGTCAATGAAATAAGGAAGCTTATCCAATCCTGCCAAGATAGATAAGATACCAATCAGAAAAGCGCTAAGTAATAAAATACGATCATTTTTTATACCAATCCGCAAGATATAAAACAGAATATTCACTTCAAATAAGGAAATCAGAAACCAGATAGGAGAATTGTAGCCAATATTATCTCCTTGACTTAATTTGGTGAAGATATCAAATATCATGTTCCAATGGAAAGGTTCTTCAATAATACCTTTTTCATAGAAGTGAAGAAAATGACAGACAATACCAGCTAAATAAGCCACCAGAAAAAAGAATAAATAAGGAATGATCAACTTATTAATCTTCTTTACGGAGAAAGAAGAAGTCCAGTATATTCTCTGAAGAAAATACCGGATAGGAAATAATACAAAGGCATTCTGAAAAAGCGAAGAGCCGTTTCTGTAGTCGTTTCAAAACTGTGTATATGAAACAAGACTACCAAAGAAATACATAGGCCTTTTGCTAAATCTATAAATTCTATTCTCTGTTTTTCCATTTCAGATTGAATCATTTATTTAATGACCATGATTTTAGTCACAACACTTTCCTTACTTTCAGGTGTTGCAGCCAAGACTAAATAAACGCCGGTTGCAACACGACTTCCTTTGCTGTTCCGGCAATTCCAAGAAACTTGTCCGCCTACTGATTTTGTCTGGTAAACCAAGTTACCTGCGATATCTGTAATCTTGACATTGGAATTGCTCATCAATCCCGTAATGATTACTTTATCATCAAAGTCCGGTCTGACAGGATTTGGGTAAGCATGTATATCAGAATAGTTTTCTTTTCCTTCAGTAGCTTCTCCCTGATAGGATAAAACGCCATAGCCATCAGCTGCAAAGAAAACTTCTCCACTTTCCGGATTAATAGCAATGCTGTTGATTGAATTGGAAGGAAGCGGAGAATTATCGGTTGTAAAGTTTTCGATTACTTCCGTTCCGTCGGCATTAACCAGGAAAACTCCCGAACCATCCGTAGCAATCCATTTCTGATTACTACCATCAACAGCAATAGCATTGACACGTACTCCATTCAACAAATAATCGGATTCGTCGGACAACACAATTCGATTGAATCGTAAATCTTCTATCTTCGATGGATTGTAACAAACAATCGGTCCGATATTGGTTCCTGCCCAAATATAACCGTCTTTGTCTTCTGTCATACAATAAAACATACTGGCATCCAAAGTATTTCCTTGGTTATCGCTGACGGCAGCATAATATTCAGAAACATCATCAGATTGATCTGTAACAGTTCCGTTATCATTTAAGGCAAAGAAGCCAGATTTCGTTGAATGAATGAAGTTGACAAATTTATATCCTTGTTTTGTTATGAGTATTTTATCTATGATTTCAGTATTTGCAATAGCTGAATTTGTATATTTAATCCACTGTCCATCTGCTGTTAATATTTTAATGGAATAGGTAGAATTACAATTGGTAATCCATAGATTTCCGTCTTTATCCAAAGTCGTGCTTCCTATACGGATGTACCGGCTGTCTGTTCCTAAGGATGTTTCCAAAGGACTATTAGTCAAGTTGTACCAGTTAAGTACCGTATCGTTCTTCAATTCCAAAATACCTTCGCCGTAATAAGCTACGTAAGTATGCGTCGGATCATTCGGATCAACAGCTAGGTTTAATGCATCTTGGATGTAATAGGCATTTAATTGCTTGGCAATTTTCTGCTCATCGTAATTAATCCATTGGCCGTTGGCGTACGTCATGATGGTATTTGTCCGGAAATATCGGTTTAACCATCTTCCGCCTCCAGTTACCCAAAGTTTACCTCCTTCATACTTTAAATCCCAGGCATAATTTCTTTTTGGACTATTGATGGTTAGTCCGTCAACTAAAACATCATATGAATTCGAGCCGGATTTCTTCTTAACTCCCATGATTCCATTGGTTCCACAAGCTAACCAATATGTATCGGCAGTTTGTAAATAAGTGACATCTTTTAAGGAATTAAGTCCGCCTGTGATAGTTTGGAAGTTGACTAAATCGGTAGATACATAGAATCCATACGGAGTAAATGCCATCAGTTTTCCGTTTTCTACTTTCATCCCTGATAAATTGTAGTCAAGAAGGAATCTGGTGACGTTGTTATTGTTTAGGTAATAAACCCCTTTTGCAGAAACACACATGCATAGCTTATTTTGGAAGTCGGCTATTTTAGTGATGTTGCTTAATTCAAACTGATCAGTTTGTATTGTCAGTTGATTCCAATTGGCTTCATCCAGCAAGTTATCACTCAGCTTTCCTTGTCTGATGCCTGTGTTTGTTAATGCATACAACGTATTGTTGATGATACATACCGAGCGGACTGCTCCGATACGGTACGTATCTGTAATTTCCTTTTTCGAGAGATTGACAACGACAACACCTACTTGTGCCGATATATAGGCATAATTATCGAAGAAATAGATATCGTTAATTGTCTTATCTTGTATGGATGTACTATTCTTCAGGAAAGGAAGATTGTAAATGCCGTCTTCATTCCACAGATCGATATTACCGTTGCGATAACCTATCACCAACGTGTGTTTATTGGCATGATAACGAATTACCTTTATTTTATTATCGCTTAATCCGTTCTTCTTTGAATAGGTTGTCAGGCTCTGGTCTTCTTTTCCATAAGCATATAGTGAACTGTCGGCTACAGCAAACACATAATTTGGAGTCTCAGTTACTAATGCCGTGTTATTATACGCCTGATGTATCGTCCATTTATCATATTGAGCATAAACAGACGAGATATAACTAAAGCATAGCAGAAGCAGAAAACCTATTTTATTCATGCGACAGTTCATTTAAGATCGGATAATTGAGTCAGGAATTCATCCAGCTTTTCTACGGCCTTTGCCCGATGACTGATTTGGTTTTTGATATTGTCTCCTAATTCGGCAAAGGTCTGATCGTATCCTTCCGGTATGAAAATAGGATCATAGCCAAAACCATTTTCTCCCCGCTTGGCTGTTGTTATGGTTCCGTTTACAATACCTTCGAATGTATACGTCTTTCCATTCCAAACCAAGGCTATGACTGTCCGGAAACGGGCTTTCCGGTTTTCTTTTCCTTCCATTTCATGCAATAACTTCTTCATATTGGCTTCCGAATCATGACCCGGACCAGCATAACGGGCAGAATAAACACCTGGCGCGTTATTCAATGCTTCTACTTCCAGGCCAGTATCATCAGCAAAACAGTTTAGTCCGAACTTTTCCTGAATATAATGAGCCTTTTGGAGCGCATTTCCTTCTAATGTGTCGGCTGTTTCTGGTATATCATCGAAGCAGTTGATTTCTGCCAGACTGACTATTTCGACCGGATGATGTGAAGTAATCTTGCGTACTTCATCCAGTTTGTGTTTATTGTTGGTTGCGAATACTAATTTCATAAGATGTAAACTTTGATGTTTATATGTAACAATAACGTATTTACCCGTAAATCATTGTATGGGCCGCCAATAAAAAACAAAGATAGTGGAAATAAATAAATCCCGGCCGTATTCGTGAGATTAAATACGACCGGGATTAGCTTCCTTCTATTCTCTAAGGAGAAAGAATATTATTGTTCTAATTTATGAATGATCTGCATCATCTGAGCACCTAAACCAATTGTATAACCTTGAGAGACAAATACGACGCGGTTGAATGTATCGGCAATGAGGAAGATCGGCAATGTATTGGCATGTTCCAGCTTCATGGCTGCTACCATTTCTTTCTGGATAGCATGGTTCTTGTCAATACCGTAAACAATAGTATTGGGTAAACCATTGAATTCTGCCGCATCGAATTTCTTGTAGCCTTCTTCATTCGGGAAGAGCAATACCATCTTTCTGCCCCAGGCTTCCAGTTGATCTTTCTCTGCAGCGATATCACGCATTGCATGATTCGTCGGTTCCTGACGAGCTCCTAAGATAGCAACGACGTAATAACCGCGTCCTGTTGTAGCCAGCAGGCTGGTTTCTTCGCCTGTCTCAGCCGAGATGTATTTATTCTCTGAGTTGAAGTTTCCGATTACCTGAATATCATCTTTGTTTTCACGCATATTCAGATGAACCTTTGTTGTCTTTCCTTCTTCGATATTGAAGAAAGTCAGCTGAGCCAATACAGTTCCGCTGGCCATACGTGTACCACTAACCAATAAGTAGCTGCCTGTATCCATTTGCGTTCCTTTCTTTAGCAGATTACTCCAGGTTGCACCGCTGCCCATATCTACATCACCTTCTTCGTAGTTTAATAATTGCAAACGTCCGTCGGTTAGTTTGGAAATGGTGAAATGAGAATAATATTTCGGGTCTTCTAATGCCTTGATTGGTTTATAATCTGCTTGTAAAGTACCGGTAGCCGTAGCTGTCTGTTCAGCAGCCTGGAAGTTAATGTCGATGATATCCTTACCTGAAAATACCTGTACCTTACGAGTTACCTCGTCAATACGTGCCGGAATTCCTAAAGCGCGTGATAAAGAAACAAAGAAGATATCGCGAGAATGTTTGTCGGCTATCCGAGCTTTCCAGACACCTTCCGGGAAGATCGGTGCTCCGCCTAAATTACATTCTTCGTCGATCGTAATGTTGTTTTTCACCCAATCTACCAGCTTCATCGGATCTGCCTGGAATACTTTTATGTCTGCTTCCGCAATGGCTTTCTGGAAGAATGCCTTATACGGCGTGATCATTTCGTTGGCCACACGCGGATTACGTACGTATTGTGCAAAGATTTCCGGATCAATGTTTCCGACAACTGGACTGTTCTTCAGATGATCATCCAGTACTTCGCGGGAAACATCGCGCAGGTCTTTGGCTGAAATACGTTGTAGCAGGTCGATAGCTGCCTTTTTCTGTTCTTCGTTGGCTGAAGCCTCTTTCAGGAAACTGGAAATAGTCTGATAGTTTCCGCGTGAACCAACGAGCAGCTTAGTAGCAACAGTGGCGTCCATACCGATTTCCTTAGCAAAGTCTTTTGCCTTCTGGTCTGTAAAGAAGGTGGCCACATAAGCATTGCGGATAGAATCTTCTTCAGCCATACGGCGGGTATTTTCAGCTCTTTGCTCTGGAGTTACTTCCGGCAGTTTCGCTTTTTCTGGAGGAGGAACAATATCCAAATCGATGGTATAAGCTTCACCGGCTTTCTTATCCAATACAACAGTCAATTCGTTTTGCTGACCGAATGATACTTTATCATAACCAAACTGTCCGTCTTTTGATGCCCAAACCAGCATGTCACCCTTACCGGATGTCAGGAAGGTTTCGCCGTTGGCATCGGTTGTTTTGTTGGCAACGGTATAGAATTCCGCATAGTTATATACTTTGAATTCGACGCGGGCGTCCGGAACCGGCTGCTGATTAGCATCCACTACCTTAATGGTTGCCTTGGCTGTGTCGGCATAGTTGCCGATGATGTTGATTTCTGTATAGAGCGGAGTCTGTACCATGACTTCTTCCGGTCCCTGATATTTACCGAATACTTTCGTATGCATCAGCATACCACGGCTTGCCGGAGCATTAAACCATCCCAGGTTCAGAACAGGTTCCGGCTCACAAGCTCCTAAGAAATACCATTGTCCGTCTACCCAGGCTTCTACCCAGGCATGATTGTCGTCGGTATGTGCCCAACGGGGCGTATAAACCTGACGGGCCGGAATGCCTACCGAACGCAAAGCCGCTACGGTAAATGTTGATTCTTCGCCGCAACGTCCGTAAGCTGTCTTGACAGAGGCTAAAGGAGAACTGGTGCGTGCGTCGGATGGCGTATAAATTACTTTCTCATGACACCAGTGATTGACTTCGATCACCGCATCGTGCAATGAGAGTCCTTTTACACGGTCTTTCAGTTCCTGATAAAAGACCATACGGCTTTCGTCGAGGTTCTCATTGTTCACACGGATCGGCAGAACGAAATGGCGGAATATATCTTCCGGAATCTGTTTTCCCCACGGCATTTCCTGTTTGGCCTGGAAGGAAGTCCGGACATTCTTCAGGAAAAATTCTCCACTGTAATCAGCAATGTCGCCAACAGGCATGTAAGCATACAGGAAACTCATAGCTTCCTTTTCTTCCGGCGTCATAGACTGATCGAATACTGTAAACAAATTGCCCTCGCTCAAGGTTGTTTGTCTGGACTGGAAGTCTGTTTCTACCTGAGTTCTGTAGGCGGTGTCTGAAATGAAATGAGAGGAAGAATTGTTGGAACAACTCGTCCATAAGAACAAGGCAGACACAAAAGTGATTAAATGTTTTTTGTTCATATTTAGGTTAATAATGAGATTTATGCAAAGTTAGTGATTCTTCTTTGATTTTTTTCGTTTACTTTACATTGAAATTATGTATAATTCTAATTTTAATATTTTTAGGGATAATGGAAAGTGCAGAAGGCATTTTGTTGATCGTATCGGTCATTTTAATATTTAGTGTATTTGCCGGTAAAGCTGGTTATCGCTTCGGATTACCTGCTTTGCTGCTCTTCTTGGGTGTCGGTATGTTATTCGGTAGCGACGGATTGGGTATTCAGTTTGATAATCCGAAACTGACGCAGTTTATTGGCGTTTTGGCTCTGAGTATTATCTTGTTCTCGGGTGGTATGGATACGAAGGTTGCTGAAATCAAACCCATTGCTCCGCAAGGGATTGTCTTGGCAACGGTAGGCGTTTTACTGACTACATTTATTACCGGAGGATTTATTTATGTCATTTCGATGCTGGCATCGAAATATGTTACCTTGACTTTTCCGGAATCGTTGTTATTGGCGGCGGTCATGTCGTCAACCGATTCGGCTTCGGTTTTCTCCATACTGCGCAGTAAAGGTGTTTTGCTGAAAGAGAATCTTCGTCCGACCTTGGAATTGGAAAGTGGTAGTAACGACCCGATGGCTTATATGCTGACTTTGATTCTGATTGCAGTTATCCAATCGGAAGGCATGAGTGTGCCGCAGGCGGCTTTGATGCTGGTTCTTCAGCTGGTGATCGGTGCGATTGGCGGTTTCCTGTTTGGAAAAGCTATTGTATGGCTGGTGAATAAGATAGATATTGATAATGCTTCCTTGTATCCGATTCTGATATTAGCCTGTTCGTTCTTTACGTTTTCGGTAGTTACGTTGGTAAAGGGCAATGGTTATCTGGCCGTTTACATAGCCGGTTTGATTTTCGGTAATTCCAAGATTGTCCATAAACGGAGCATTGGTACTTTCTTCGACGGATTTACCTGGCTTTGGCAGATTGTGATGTTCATCACGTTAGGTTTACTGGTGAATCCGCACGAACTGATACCGGTAACACATATAGGCCTCTTTATTGGTGCGTTTATGATTCTGGTGGCTCGTCCGCTGAGTGTCTTTATTTCTCTGCTTCCTTTTCGCAATTTCTCCTGGCGGGCACGGGCTTATATCTCGTGGGTCGGTCTGCGTGGTGCGGTTCCGATCATCTTTGCTACCTATCCGTTGCTGGCCGGGATCGAACACGCTCATGTTTTCTTCAACATCGTGTTCTTTATTACCATTCTTTCGTTGTTGGTTCAGGGAACCACGGTGACCTATATGGCACGGAAGCTGAAGCTGATAGATAAGCCTGCACTCAAGGAAGAGTTTGGTATCGAATTGTCTGAAGATATCCGCAGTGTGATGAGTGAAATCGACCTGACTCCGGCGGTATTGGCTCATGGTAATCGGCTGATGGATTTAAAACTTCCGGATCATACGTTGGCTGTGATGGTAAAACGGGAAGGTCGGTATTTTATTCCTAAAGGGAATACTGTATTGAAAGTGGACGATAAAGTCCTGATGATTTCGGACGATGATAATGCCCTGCTTGAATCGTATAAAGAGTTAGGCGTCAAGAAATATACATTCAAGAAGAATGAATAATGACAATTTGTTCAGATTGTCAAAATGTCAATGAAACCCTTTCAAAACGGGCGTATTTCGGACCTGTGTACGATGTGTTTGAAAATAAGCGCGTTTTGAAGGGGTTAAAATGCCGTTTTTAACCATTAAATATTTGGTCGTAAGTCTGATATCATCAATTTTGATGATCTATGATTTCTGAAGAAAATACACGGAAAAAGCCCTGAAAAGAGAAAATTACTTCCTTTTTCCGACGAAAATCGAAGGATTTTCCCGAATTTCTCGCCATTTTTCGTCCAATTCCTGCCGAAGAAACTCGAAATTCCTGCCTATCTTTTCATCAAAAGCCGGCGTATTTGTTTGTAAAAGTAACGAGTTTTGTAGATAAACTCAGGTAATTTCCGGAAAAAGCCCTCTTTTCTTACGGATTTTGTTCGAAGAATTCATTTTTATGCGTTAGCAGAAAAGGCAGTTAAAGATCAATTTGTTCGTTTTCCTTCAAGAATCCTGTCTTTTCTGCTTACGCTATTTGTGGATCAGTCTTTCATCTCTGCCAGTCCTTCTTCAAACGTATGTGGAGTATAACCTATTTCCAGACGGGCTTTCTCAATGCTTAGGCCACTGAAACGGGGGCGCGGAGTTTTTTCCTGCATCTCCTCGGTTGTTACGGGCTGAATCAGGGAACGGTCGAGGTGAAAATAATCGGCTACGCGATAAGCCATATCGGCAATCGAGAGGTATTCTGCCCCGCAGATATGGTAAATACCTGACTTTGAATGATGAATTAACCGTTCGGCTGCTTCGGCAATATCACCTACCCAAGTAGGCGTTCGCCACTGATCGGCTACCACCCGGATGATTTGTCCGGCAGAAAGCCTGTTTTTCACCAGCTGACAAATATTACCATGCTGACCAGGTAAAGCCTTTCCATAGACAACGACAACGCGAAGGATGGCATAATCGGAACAAATCTCTTGGATACGCTTCTCTCCTTCCCTTTTGGTGACACCATAATAATTGACCGGTTGTGTCGGGTCTTCCTCCCGATGCAGGCAATCTTCTTTCCCTTCAAAGACGAAGTCGGTCGACAAATGCAGGAAGCGTGCTCCACATGCCTGGCAGGCCTGGGCCATAACGGCAGTTGCTTCTACATTCATGGTATACGCCTCGTCGTGATGCTGCTCGCAGTAATCCGGAACAGATAAGGCTGAGGCGTTGATCACGGCATCCGGTTGTACTGATAAGATCAGCTGACGGATGGTATCTGTTTGTTTGACATCTGCTTCCACAAACCGATAGCCCGGTTGAGGCAGTATGTCGGCATGAAGGGAAACAGCCGTCAGGTCATATTCCTTTCCAGTCAGGTGCGTCAGGATACGCCGCCCTACAAAGCCGTTGGCTCCGATAATCAAGATTTTCTTCATACGCTTAGAACATATAAATCATCGCCGCTAAAATACGGTGATTGGTTACAGTATGTGTGTCGTGGATACATCCGCGGTTGTCGGCTGTACCGAACCAGCCGGTCGAAGGACTGTATTCGAGTCCGAATTTCCAATGAGGCAAATTATAAGAAAGCTGGAGATCAACGGTCAGTAATTGTCCGACTTCCAGTCCGGTTCCATACTGATTGATGATATCTTCGCCTGTACCCAGATTCTTCATATAGCCGACAAAAAGGCCTTGTTTCCATTTCTGTCCGTGAACCACATTCAGCCACGTCATCGAATGCCGGAACGGTGTATAGGTTTGTTCGCCGGTTCGGGCATCGATACTCGTTACGCCATAACCGCCCAACATGCAGGTATGCGTCATATTTTCGCCTAACGTACTTTTGGCAGCCACTAACCAGTCGGGTGTTTTATACCGTAGATGCGCTTCAAAGCTCATGGATGTGATTCGTTCGTCCAGCTTATACACCTTGCCGTCTACCGTATTCTGTGTACGGGGTTTCAGAGATAATACTTCGGCTCCAATACCCGCCTGAAAGTTCTCATGCTTGTAATCGATGCCGGCATAGAATTCCGGGATACAACTGTTCTTGATATATTCCTCACTTTTCCCGTTCGGTCCGTTCGACAGATATTGTAATTGCCAGAGAGCCGCACCGGTCAGTTGCCAGTGTCCGTTGTCAAAACGGTAACGGATTTGCGGAGCCCGGCTGAAAGCATTAAACGGCGCACCCGTATTCAGGTTCAATACCTGCGGATAAATATCACCAAAGAATGGATGCCAGGTTTGTCCCAGCAATAAAGCCGACTGCTTCCAGGCCAGATTGACATAGGCATGACGGATGCGCAGAATGGCAAACGAAGTACCCGTTCCGCGGAAATCTGTTTCAATCTTGGCCGATGTGGCAATCTTCCCGATGGAAGGTCCGGTCATATCAATACCCAAGCGGGAATATAATACGTAAAAGCTACTGTTAGACTGAGCATTTAAGTCGTTTCCATCCGCATCATAGGCATGATCTTTCGGATAAAGATGAAACAAACCATCCACAATTTCTCCATTGGCCCGTGAGTTATAGAACAAATCACCTCTGACTTGCCCGTAAAATTTGTACGTGAAGTTTTTCTTTTGTGCAGCACCTGTAAACACCAGGCAGAACAAAAATCCTGCCAGCCACCATTTCCTGTTCATATCAAACTTTTGTTTAGCTGAATGCAAAAGTAGCCTTTTATTTTGTATTTATAGGACTTTGTTGGCTTAGAAATAGTATATCATCAGCCCTAAAATACGGAAATTTGTTACCTGATGCGTATTTTCGACTCGTCCATTACGGGCATTGACATCGCCATACCAGGCTGTTCCGACAGATCCTTCGAAGCCGAATTGCCAATGTGGTAGGTTATAGGATAGGTTTAGATTGGTGATGAGCAGCTGGTCAATATCCAATCCCATACCATATAATGTTTCTGTATCGGCTAAGCTTTGTCCGGTTCCCAGATTCTTGGTATAACCGATGAACAAGGCAGGTTTCCATTTCTTCCCGTAGGTAAAATTAATCCACGAAGTTGATTGCCGGAAAGCGGTATATTCCTGTTTCCCATTTTGAGGATCAACGGAATGAATTCCATATCCTCCTAAGAGGGCTGTATGATCCAAGGCTGAGGCCAGTAAGGTCTTTGCTGCCACTGTGAAATTAGTTCCGGTATATTTAATGTGTGCTTCATAGGAAGTAGTTGTCATTCGTTCATTTACTTTATAGATATTTCCTTCCCATTCCGATTGTTTGCGTGGTGAAAGAGAAATCAGATGAGCGCCGGCTCCGGCAATCCATTCGTTATCATGCTGCCAATCTGCACCGACATAGAATTCGGGTACGCAACTGTTCTTCATATAATCTTCGCTCATCCCGTCTGGTCCGCTAGAAGTATATTGCATCTGCCAGATAGCCGATGCGGTTAAAGTTATCTCTTTTGTCTGATACTGATAGCGTAACTGCGGACTTCGGTTAAAGGGCTGGAACGGAGCTCCGGTTGAAAGATTCAGAATATCCGGGAAAACTGCGCCAAACAAAGGATGCCAGGTTTGTCCAATCAGTAACTGATGTTTTTCCCAGTCGAGGGCAACGTAGGCTTGTCGGATACGTAACAAGGCCACATTCTTGGAGAATCCGCCAAAATCTGTCTCTACTTTTGCTGAAGTCATTGCTGTTCCGACATGAGGACCTTTGATATCCAAGCCTAATCGGGTCGTAAAAGTATAGAAACTACCGTTTGGACCGGCATTGATGTCCTTGCCTTCTGTATCCGGAAGTTTATCTAAAGGATACAGATAGAAGTTTCCATCGACAGGCGCCATGGTAGCTCGTGTGTTATAAAACAAGTCGGCTCGTACGAAGCCATAAAACTTGTATGAGAAGTTTTCCTTTTGTCCCCAGATTGGAAAACTACAGCATAAGGTGGCTAATAGTAATAGAATTTTAGGTTTCATGATTCAGTTTGTTACGAATTATTTCTATTTACGCCTCAAATATATATATTTCTTTTAAATTCATTTGAATAAAGAAATTTTATTTGTTCCTTTGCCAATGAAAAGAACAGATTATATTGTTAACATGATAATAAGATGAGCACAAAGAAGTTTTTATTAGAGGAAAAGGATATTCCTACAGCTTGGTATAACATTGTAGCCGACATGGAGCATAAGCCTATGCCTATGTTAAACCCACAGACAAAAAAACCGTTAGTAGAAGAAGATTTATATCCGTTGTTTTCAAAGGGAGTTTCTCATCAGGAGATGAATACAACAGATGCATGGATCGAAATTCCTGAAGAAGTTCGTGATTTATATAAAGTTTGGCGTCCAACTCCGCTGGTTCGTGCTTATGGTTTGGAAAAAGTATTGGATACGCCAGCTCATATTTATTTCAAGAATGAAAGTGTCAGTCCGATTGGTTCACATAAATTGAATTCAGCCTTGGCTCAGGCCTATTATTGCAAGCAGGAAGGCACTACCAATATTACTACCGAAACCGGTGCCGGACAATGGGGAGCAGCTCTTTCGTATGCAGCCAAAGCCTTTGGTCTGGAACTGGCCGTTTATATGGTTAAGGTTAGTTATCATCAGAAACCATATCGTCGTTCAATCATGCAGACATTTGGTGCGCAGGTAATCGCTTCTCCAAGTATGAGTACACGTGCTGGACGAAAGATTCTTACTGAACATCCAAATTATCAGGGAAGTCTGGGTACTGCTATTTCGGAAGCTGTTGAATTGGCCATGAGTACACCGAACTGCAAATATACTTTGGGTAGTGTCATGAATCATGTTATGCTTCACCAGACAGTAATTGGTTTGGAAGCAGAGAAGCAGATGGAAATGGCTGGTGAATATCCGGATGTAGTGATTGCTTGTTTCGGTGGTGGTTCTAACTTCTCGGGTATTTCTTTCCCATTTTTACGTCATAAGATCAAGGAAGGGAAAAATATTCGTATTGTTGCTGCCGAACCAGCTTCTTGTCCGAAGCTGACTCGTGGACAGTTCCAATATGACTTCGGTGATGAAGCTGGTTATACACCGTTGATTCCGATGTTCACATTAGGACATAACTTTGCTCCGGCCAATATCCATGCCGGCGGTTTGCGTTATCATGGTGCCGGCTCTATTGTCAGTGAGTTATTGAAAGATAAGATGATGGAAGCCGTGGATGTACAGCAGTTGGATACATTTAAGGCTGCTGTTATGTTTGCTCAAAGCGAAGGAATTATTCCGGCTCCAGAATCAGCTCATGCGATTGCTGCCGCAATTCGTGAAGCAAACCAGGCTAAATTGGAAGGAAAACCTCGTACAATCTTGTTCAACTTGTCTGGTCATGGTTTAATTGATATGGCAGCATACGATCTGTATCTGGCAGGCGACTTGCTGAATTATGAAGTGACTGATGAAGACGTGAAGAAGAATCTGAGTGAATTGGAACATATCATCTGATAGTTCGTTCGCATAACTAACTAAAATCCCTGAGCCATCAACTGACATTCAAAGTCGATTAGCTCAGGGATTTTTGTTCTTTTATCAACGCCGTTAAATTTATTCATCCGTCTTGTTGTTCACTTTTGGATGCAGACAGAATAATTGTAATAAGACTGCTGCGGCAATAACTATGCTCAGTAAAGCAAAGTCGTAGCCTAAATGACCACCATCCATTGATTTTCCTAAGAAAGACGTGATCAAAGCGCCGGCAAAAACGCCTGTCATGTTCATGATTCCATAAGCTGTAGCTCTTTGACGGGCTGAAACAAACTGGCAAAGAATAGGCATATTATTGGCGTCAAACATGCCATATCCTAATCCAAAGCAAAGTCCGCCACACAGAATCAGGAACAGATTATGTCCGAAACCTAACATCAACAAGGCTGGTATAGTCATAGCTAAGCCGATGACTCCGGTATAAACTCGGCCTTTGATATTCTTCTGCACCCATTTATCTGATAGAATACCGCCGGCAATGACACCAACAAACGATGAGAAAGCGATGGTGAAGGTTGATAACGGACCGGCTTCTGCCATATCTAAATTCAAGTTTTCCGCGAATAAAGTGGGTAACCAGTTCTTAGTGGCCCAACCCGGTAAACTGGAAGCCGCAAAATAGAACAGAATAACCCAAAAGGAAATATTTGCCATGAGCATACCAATACCGCCGAACATGCTTTTGGTTGATAGCTTTTCTTCGGTAGTGTTGGTGATCTGTCGGATAAGTCCGCTATGCATATCCTTTAAGAACAGAATCAGTATAATACTATAGGCGATGCCGATAAGACCAAACCAATGGAAAGTTACTTCCCATCCGTAAGAAGAAGCTACAGTAGCGCCAAAACCACCTAAAGCCTGCCCGATGTATAAACCGGTCATATGTAGGCCAACAGCTAAAGATCTGGACTTGTCGGTATGGTAATCGGCAATGAGAGATAAGGCTGCCGGAATATATAAAGCTTCACTGATTCCCATGACTGCTCTTAATATATAAAGTTGCTGGAAGTTGGAACAATATCCCATCATGAGAGTTACGAAGGACCAGACAAAGAGGCTTCCCACAATGAGCCATTTCCGATTGATTCGGTCGGCAATCATTCCGGCTACCGGACTCATGAATCCGTATATCCATAGAAAGATAGCCATCAGTCGTCCAAAGTTAGCAGCCGACTGCAATTCCTCGATATCAATCATCATGGCAGACTTCATGGTGGAAAGCATCTGTCTGTCCATGTAGTTTAACAAGGCTACAATCCAAAGTAGTCCAACTACGATCCAAGGATAATATTTGTGTTTTTTCATACACTTACAATCATTTATTGGTTGTTAATATAGATTCAAGTTAGGAACTTATCTGTTTATGTCTTCAAACTGGCGTTAACAGTTGTAGCTCTTGACAGATAATCAATGAGTTTTATTCATATATTTAAGATGTAAAGGCATAGCAAGCCTTCTAATTCTTTATTTATTACATCTGTCAAAGAAATGAATGGCTTCTAATTCTGATTTCATCTGTAGTTCTTCCTGATCAGTCATATTCTGGAAAGGAATACGGTTAGGACCTAAATCTAAACCGATCAGTTTCATAATTCGTTTTCCTGCAACGATATTCCCTCGATAGTGGCAAATCACATTAATCACTTCTTGGGCAAAGTTCTGCTTCTCACGAGCTGTCTCTAAGTCACCGGCAGCCCAGGCGTTTAATATTCCTACCAATTCACGGCCGTTATAATTGGTTGTTCCACCAATACCACCTTGTGCACCACCCATTGCTAACGATGGAAGTAAGGTTTCATCTTGACCGTGAAGCATGTCGTATTTACCGTTTTTATATAATCGGCATTGATTGTATTCGTATAAACTTTCGTATGTATATTTAATTCCGGCAAAGTTAGGAATAACACCGTCAACTGCAGCCAAGAAACTTGTCATAGGCAGATAGGCTCCATTGAATGCCGGAATATGATAGTAGTAGAAAGGTAATGCAGGTGCGCCTGAAGCAATTTCCTGGCAATATTTAACCAGTTCTTCTATACGACCGATTTTAGGAAAAGGAGTTGCCATCGCTCCAATGCCCCATGCTCCTATTTCTGCGGCATGTGCTGCAAGTTTACGGCTGGCTTTTACACAAGTACTGCCTACGTGTACAATAACTTTGAAGTCTTTTGGAACAGCTTGTATCCAACATTCAGCCAGTTTCATGCGTTCTTCATCGCTAAGCAGATATCCTTCTCCGGAAGAACCATTGATAAAAACACCTTTCAGCCCGTTTCTTACCAGTAAATCTGCATACGCCTGAATGGGTTCATAGTTTACTTCTCCATTGGGCAGCATGGGAGTAAACGGAGCATCGATCAGTCCTTTTATCTTTTCCATATTTCTACTTTTTCTTAATGATGTTACAAACATACATATTAATTTTTAATAATGGAAACGCTTTTGTGATTTTTTGTACAGAAATGATGGTCCGATTGATAGAAAATTGAGAATTAATAATAAATAGTTGTCGTTGAATATAAAATAAGCACAGATATAACGGATACTTCTGGCGCGTATAAACCATTTTTCCCGTATATCTGTGCCTAGATGAGGTTTTAATACTCCTTTATCTTTTATGACAGATAAAAGAATGAAGAATTATTTTACCAACTTTAACTCCTGAATTAATCGAGGGCACTTTCCCCATTTGTCAATCATAAACAGAACATATCGGATATCAACACCGATGCAGCGTTGTAATTCCGGTTCGAAGGCAATGTCACCACTCATGGCTTCCCAGTTACCGTCGAATGCCAGACCGATAAGACGGGCATTCTTATCAAATATCGGACTACCGGAGTTACCGCCGGTGATATCGTTGTTGGTGAGGAAGCAAAGCTGGAGATCACCGTTCTTGTTTGCATATTGTCCGAAGTCACGGCTGCGAACTAAGTCAAGTATTTCTTCTTGTACCCAGAATTCGTCGTTGGTCGGATCTTGCTTTTCGAGGATTCCTTTTTCGGTTGTGTAATAATCGTACCAGGCAGCATCATACGGACGATATCCGCCAATGCTACCATAGCTGGCACGCATGGTGAAATTGGCATCCGAATAGAATGTTTTGTCGGGATACATTTCCATTAATCCAGCCAGATACAGACGTTCGCCTTTTGAGATTTTATCAGACGAGTCGTTCATCTTCTGTCTTAATTCGATTAAGGCGACAAACGAAGAAAGGCTTAAAGAGAAGGCCGGGTCTTTTTTCAGTTTAGCATTCTTCTTCGGGTCTGAGATCAGCTTTACAATATTATCGTATGACAAAAGCTTGGTCTTCTTGAATAAGTCGGCAGCATACTTTTTATAATCGCCTTTATATTTCTTGTCGATCTTGGCGAATTCATCCGGCAGGTATTGTGCAGGAATACGTTCTTTTGCTATCTGCATCATAGCTGCCAGTACTTGCTGGTCGAGTGTTGGTTCGTAGTCTTTGAAGAAAGGCTTGATACGATCTTCCAGGAAGATCTGACGTTCTTCATCGGTTGAGCCGGCAGCGTCGAAGCTGTTTACCATACGTGCCAGACCGACAATTTCTGTACCTCTTTCGAGTGATTCCAACAGATATACCAAAGCACGCTGGTATTCATTGGCAGAGGTATATCCTTCTTTCAATAAGTCGAGTACTTCGCCATATTTAGCTTTACGTTGCGGATCCTGATTTACCCAGGCAGCAAAAGCCTGTTCCTGCTCTTGCTTACGGGCAATTACACCTAAACGGGCCAAACCTTTATTCATTCCAATGGAATTTTTCCAGTAGTTGGAGCTTCCTGCATACTTAGAGGCGTATTTGATACGGACAGCATCACTTTCAGACATGGCCTTTTTCCAGATTTCCTGTTTGATGCCACGTACTTCGATACGAGGAACATTCTCGTCTTCAATACGCTGTTGTACGCCCCATGAGCACAGATAACGGCTGGTGCTTCCCGGGAAGCCGATGGTCATAGCGAAATCTTTATCCTGATATCCTTGCAAAGATACTTCGGCTACATATTTCGGAGAATACGGTTTGTTGTCTTTGCTGTATTCAGCCGGTTCATTATTGGCATTGGCATAAACGCGGAAGATTGAGAAGTCGCCAGTATGACGCGGCCACATCCAGTTATCGGTATCACCACCGAACTTACCTACTGAACTGGGTGGAGCAAATACCATACGGACATCACGGAATACGTTGTAAACAATCAGATAATACTTGTTGTCTGAATAGAACGGAATAACGCTTGCCTGCTTAAATTCGTCGACACCGATAGAATCACATAATACGTTTCCGATAGAATCGGCAGCCATGAGCCGTTTGTATTCGTCGTCAATCTTGCTGATGGCACTGTTGATTCGTTCTGATACATCAATTGTTTGGCGAAGATACTTAACAGTCAGTCCCGGAACAGGCAATTCTTCTTCCTTACTTTGTGAGATGAAACCATCTTTCAGGTAGTCATGTTCAACACTACTTAACTGTTGAATAGCACCATATCCGCAGTGATGGTTCGTAAATATCAAACCTTCTTGTGATACAGTGATTCCAGTACAACCACCTCCGAAGATGACAACGGCATTGGCTACACACGGATCTGTCTCACTGTACAGCTGTTCATACGTAGGCGTGAAGCCCAGCTCTTTCATGCGAGCCAAGTTCTGTTTGTTCAGCTCCTTCAATACCCACATGCCTTCGTCGGCATATACTTGGCCTAAAGCAGCAAACAGAAGCAAAACACTCCAAATCTGTTTCTTTAAATTCATTCTTTTATTCGTTTTCTATTAGTAATTTAATTGTATTTACTCCAGTTCGGGCCGACAGCCAGTCGGTCAGTTTCTTTTTATTATCGGCTGATACCTTTTCTGCACTCTTGACATAAATCAGCATAATCGGCTTCTGGGCTGCTGAGTCGATGGGAATAAGACTTGTATGGGTGCAGGAAATTTCCCGGATATACGGGAACAGAACTTTAACTTCGGGCTTCAACTGCTCGGCCATAAGCCGGTCGTCCCGGTAACTCTTCAGTTCGCGTTGCAACGAGTCTATCTGCAAGGTTTGTGCCCGCAGTACTTCTTCGCTGTTCTTATACAAATCCTGCATAAGCAGGCTTTTCAATTGGTTGATATCTGTTTCCTGTTCCGAGAATCCTTGCTGTACAACCAGATTAACATCTTTCAGTCCGTAACGTGGCAGTCGGTTTCTGGCATCTTCAATTGTCGTTTCAGCCACATTATCACCTATCAGAACCACTTTGATTTCTTTCTTATCGGATGTATCGGTGATGCTTTTACTCAATACCTGCGTATTGGGGAATGCCAATTCAGTATTGATGAAGTTCAGTGCCTGCTGGTTGAAATAAGTCGTCTTCACCAGCCGATAGCTCAAGAACAAGCTGGGTACGATGGTAAAGACAACGATGATTCCGACATATCGGGTAACCTTCTTTTCTCTTTCTTTGTCGAGGAATACTTTCTTCGGGTATTTAAGAACACGTACGACAAGGTATGTGGCCAGACTGATAAATACGGTGTTGATGAAATAAAGATAAAAGGCACCGAAGAAATAGTAGAGATTGCCGGTAGCCAGGCCGAATCCGGCAGTACACAAAGGCGGCATCAAGGCGGTTGCTATGGCAACACCCGGTATTACGTTACCCTTACTTTTGGTAGAGCTGGCAACAATACCGGCCAGTCCGCCGAAGAATGCAATCAATACATCGTATAATGTCGGCTGTGTGCGGGCTAACAGTTCGCTTTGGGCTTCGTTAATGGGCGATATCAAAAAATAGATGGAAGAAGTAATCACACTAAACAACGTAGCAGTAGCAAAGTTTCGGAAAGACCGTTTAATCAGGTCGAAGTCGGCAATGCCTAATCCGAGACCGAATCCCATAATCGGTCCCATCAGCGGAGATATCAGCATCGCACCGATGATAACAGCTGTCGAATTGGTATTCAAGCCGAGCGATGCGATGAAAGTAGCAAAGATCAGGACCCATAAGTTGGTTCCTTTAAACTCTACTCCTTTCTTGATCGACTCAATGGTTTCCTGCTCGTTCTCTTGTTCCTGCCGGATGTCAAGCATACGAGTAAAAAAAGCCTTGATTGATTTATTCACCGCGTCTTTCTCCATTGTTTTCTTCATTAGAAATTACAAAGGTATGAATAATTTGAGTTTATCCGTCTATTACCGGCTTCCTGTTACGATATTTCCATTTATTTCTTTAGCTTCTTGCCGATATATGGGATTTCTGTCAGCGGTAAATCTCTTCGGACGGTAAACCAGAGAAAGCCGATCAGCAGGATTGTCCGGAAGGCCAACTTCGCGGCTGTCGACGGAATCGGGAGATACATACCGACTATGTATAAGAGGGCTGCCAGACTAAAGTAGATGGCTGCCGACTTCAGGTCGTACTGAATCGGGTATTTCTTCTGACCGATAAAGTATGAGAGCAACATCATCAGCAGATTACAGCAGAATGATGCCCAGGCACAGGCCATATATCCGTAGGTCGGAGCAAAAAGAATGATGATGGCTACCGTCGAAGCACAGCCGATGATCGAGAAATAAGCGCCCCATTGGGTCTGGTCGATCAGTTTATACCAGAAAGAGAGGTTAAAGTATATACCGAAGAAGAATTCGCCCAGCATGACAATCGGTACAACTTGCAGACCGTCGTAATAACGGCTGCCGACGAAGTATTTGATGATGTCAATGTAAAACATGACACCTAAGAAGATAAACAGGGAGAAGATGATGAAATACTTCATGGCTTCAGCATACGCCTTTGTATTTCCTTCGCTTTTGTTCTTGGCAAAGATGAAGGGTTCGTAGGCATAACGGAAGGCTTGAATGAACATCACCATTACCACGGCTACCTTAAAGCAGGCGCCGTAGATTCCTAACTCGCGGTAGGCTTCCGTCTTGTCGTCAAACAAGAGCGGGAAGAGAATCTTGTCGGCTGTCTGATTGAAGATACCGGCAATACCCAAAATCAAGATGGGAAATGAATAATGCAGCATCTCTTTCAGTAGGGTTCCGTCCGGACGTGCCTTGAAGCCGGGCATCATACTCGGCAAGAGGCAAAGGAATGTAATACCTGTGGTAATCACGTTGGCTACGAATACATATCCTACTCCGTAATCGGGGCGATAGAACCAGCCGATTGTTTCTGGCATACGGGTATATAACCACGGACAAATCACCAGGAAGAAGATGTTGAGGAAGATGTTGAGGAAGATACTCAGCAGTTTGATACCGGCAAACCGATAGGCCTGGCCCGCATAACGCAGATAGGCAAAAGGAATGCAACAGAATGCGTCTACGGCCGTGATACCCAACATCATGCCTAAGTATTCCAACGGAGCTGTGTAGCTTAAAGCATTGGCTATCGGACGCAGGAACAGCAATACCAATATCAGGAAGGCTCCGGATAAACCGCCTACCCATGCCATTGTTGTGGCATAAACCCGCATCGGTTCTGTTTCTTCCTTCTTGTTGATAAACCGAAAGAACCCGGTTTCCATACCGAAGGTTAGGAGCACCAATAACAAAGCTACCCAACCGTATAAGTTGGTGACAATACCAAAATCGCCGGTATCGGTAAATACGCGTGTGTACATCGGCACTAACATCCAGTTCAGAAAGCGCCCGATAATACTGCTCAATCCATAAACGGCTGTTTCCTTAGCCAGCCGCTTCATTCCTCCCGCCATAATCTGTTCTCTTTTATCAGTAGTTTGTCTGTTAGCAAGCCGACAGAGCAACCATGCTTTCAACTACATGGATGGCCTTCGCCGACTTGCTTTCTCGTCAAGTTATGTACTTGTCAGCTAAAACAATAATCCCTGGTTCCCATCGTCGTGCATACGTCCTAAGTGGGTATAAGCGAGTTCTGTCACTTCGCGTCCGCGAGGTGTCCGCTTCAGAAAGCCTTCCTTGATGAGGAAGGGCTCATATACTTCTTCCAACGTACCGGGATCTTCGCCCAAAGCCGTAGCAATCGTCGTCAATCCCACCGGTCCGCCTTTGAACTTATCAATAATCGTTGTCAGAATCTTATTATCAATCTGGTCCAGTCCGTAGCGGTCGATGTTCAAGGCTTCGAGGGCATAGCATGCAATCGCCTTGTCGATCGCTCCGCTTCCCTTTACCTGGGCGAAGTCGCGTACGCGGCGTAACAGTGCATTGGCAATACGAGGCGTTCCACGGCTGCGGGAAGCGATCTCTTTCGCCGCATTCAGCTCGCACGAAATATTCAAGATATCGGCACTTCGCAGGATGATCTGTGTCAATGTCGATACGTCATAATATTCCAGATGCAGGTTGATTCCGAAACGGGCCCGCAAAGGACTCGTCAGCAACCCGCTGCGGGTAGTAGCACCTACCAGCGTAAACGGAGCCAGATCTATCTGGATTGAGCGGGCACTAGGACCTTTGTCGATCATGATGTCAATCCGATAATCTTCCATCGCCGAATAGAGATATTCTTCCACCACCGGACTCAGGCGGTGAATCTCGTCGATAAACAGTACATCGTTCTTCTCCAACGAGGTCAATACTCCAGCCAAATCTCCTGGTTTGTCGAGTACCGGACCCGATGTCACCTTAAAACCGACGCCCAATTCGTTGGCGATAATATTCGAAAGTGTAGTCTTTCCCAGTCCTGGAGGCCCGTGCAACAGCACATGATCCAGTGCTTCTTTACGCATCCGGGCAGCCATGACGAATACTTTCAGGTTCTCCACCACCTTCGCCTGCCCACTGAAGTCGTGGAACGAAAGCGGACGGAGGGCATTTTCGTATTCCCGTTCACTCTCCGGCATCCGGGCGTCTCTTATATCAAAGTCGTCTTCCATCCTTTTTCTGTTTCGCAATTATTTCACAAAGTTACATAATTCGGTTGGATTTGGTTGGGGAAAGAAAGAGATTTATCATGTTCGGTTTATCCCTATCTGTATAAATCCAAGCCGGGAGCAAACGATTGTCTTTTTGTAAATAAGGTTGACTCCTAAACAATCAAGAAGATGAAAGAAAGCAATTATGAACAAGAGAAGTTTCGGAAGAATTTGGAAAGAGAGATTTTCCGTTTGGTAAAGCAAGACAACGTCTCCATCCAGGAAGTGGTTCAACAATATGGAGTAAGTCGTTCGAGCATTTATCGAATAATAGCTACCTTTGAACGAGAAAATCCTCTAGAAACAGAACTCATGAAAAAGCAAGGCAAAGACGTGACGCCGGAAGACTACAAGAAGCTCCTCGAAGAATTGTCGTCACTGAAGAAAGCATTGGCCGAAGAGCGTTTGCGCGCAGATTTCTACCAAGAGATGGTCGCCTATGGCGAGGAAGTGTATGGCATAAAGCTAAAAAAAGCTGGCACCAAGTAGTCCGTAGGCTGCATGAAAGGGACAGGGAACGGTATAAGGTCGTTCCCCTGTGCCGTCTGCTTGGTGTGAGTAAACAAGCCTACTATAAGCATGAGGACAAGGTACTGCAACGTCTGATGGAAGAATCTTTCGTTGTGGAGTTTATCAAGGAAATCCGAGGGAAAGATCCGGGCATAGGAGGGAACAAGCTTTGGCAGATGTACCAGAGCCGGTTTGGTTCCCATAGCGTGGGTTATAACCGTTTCTATGACATCATCGAACGTTATGGCCTGAAAGTCCGTAAACGGAAAAGACGCGTCAAGACAACCGATTCCGACCATGAGTATCCAGTCTATCCGAATCTGATTAAGACATACATTCCGGATCGTCCCTGCCAGCTGATAGTCAGCGATATCACCTATATACCTTACTGGACAAAGCCGGAAACGGGCGAGTACGATTTCTGCTATCTTTCTTTAGTAACGGATTACTACACAAAGGAAATCATCGGTTACAGTGTGGGCGACACGCTGGAAGCCCGTTATCCTTTGGACGCATTGAACATGGCCTTGGCCTATTATAAGGGCAAGGATCTTAATGGATTGATCCATCACTCGGACCGTGGTGTCCAATATGCCTGTTATAACTATATTTCCCGGTTGA
>ENA-OPAC01000036-OPAC01000036.1-human-gut-metagenome-genome-assembly--contig:-NODE-36-length-64569-cov-7.453033_pt1 | contig 64569 bp, 57 predicted proteins | sample MGYA00241052_ERZ501420 | MGnify/ENA primary metagenome ERZ501420 (study PRJEB25962, sample SAMEA2042513) | human gut metagenome | biome: human gut; feature: human-associated habitat; material: faeces... | reverse complement strand
CACAAGGTGGGTATCACAACTGTCAGGTTGTTGTCCTCCTTATGGGTACCATTTTACTAATACAGGGGTTCATTTCTTCTACTCCCAATCAAATTCATCTATTTCTTTCTTAATATCCATTGAGACTGCTGAATCATCTTTAAGTTCCTTCATGAGTTCTACAAACATTTCTCTCTTTGGATTATTCACATCATTGAAGCAGCGATGTACCATCCATATATTATGTGCTGTAGGATTTTTTCTTACTGAAGAAACTAATAATTCCTCATATCCATGCTTATAGAATTGTTCTAGAAAATGAACTAGATCCCCGGCATACCAAAATCAACCCTAGGATGAGTTCCTATAATTTCTAGAATAGGCTCTACAAGCTCAAAAGGTTCTGGATATTGGTTGATGGCATCAATCAAATCATCATCCATATAATATTCTTCATCTTCTTTAGCTGCATTCTGTAATCTAGTGATTATTTCTTCTTTTGTCATATAGTTATTTCCTCACTTATTTCTATACTCATAACAATCAGGATGTGATGTCTTTTTGATAATAGTATCAGCCAATGCTTCTTTCATATCATCTACTATGGCACATGGCAAATGATTGATTTTCTTATAAAGAACACCCGTTGAAATAGGTAATGCAAAGAGTTTCTTTGTTTCGGCCAGGAATTTCAATTTATCATCTGGGACTTTCACAATATATACTTTTCCATATTCTGAATCCTCCTCATCATCTTCCATTTCACAACCATTTTCTAACCATGATTTAAAATCAAACCATTCCTCTACTTCAGAATTTCCTATCTCTGCCGCATCTAAGAAACCACATAATGTTGCTCCTTTTTCTGCCTTCATAATAAGTTCTCTATCTCCATTATCATTTCCAATGCTGATATATCCAGGCATATTAATAGAAAACTCATTACATTCATAACTTTCAATAATAGTTGAAGTATCATAAAGTATACATAGATTCATAGCTATCCCATTCGCATATCTTAGAAATTCTTTATACACTTTAGGAATTGTTTCATTAATATGTTTTTCTACAAATTCTATATCTTCTTTTGTGGCTGGATCATTTTTCTGTATATAATCAATATTATTGTAATTCATAATTTTACCTTCCTGATAGTTATTATTGCATATTCTACTCATTCTTCCAATGTATTTCCCATATTAAGAAATTATTCCAAGAACAGAGTCATATCCCCATTAATACAGCATTCGTCATGATATAAAAAAATCGTGTAAATCAATTTTGTTCACACGATTTTTTATATAGTTTCAAACAAACCTTTAATTAGATTTGCGGCAATAATGCAGCTTGAAGCTTTTTTATTGAATCATCTTTAGAATTTTTTCTAAAAGTACCATAAATATCCCAATGATAGGGCTCTTCAAATGCAATTGCCTTTAATCCTGCTGGTGCTTCATCTTCAAATTTTGGTGAAATCGCAATTCCTATTTTTTGCCTACATAAATGCATCAAGGTTCCGCCATCCATGGTTTTTGCTTTTATGTTTGGAGTAAACCCCTTTATTTTACAGGCTTTAATGAAATCATTATATATATGAAAACTCTCATTCATTATTATAATATTTTCATCCCTCAGCATGTCTAGAGGGATTTTTTCCTTCTCATAATAAGGATGTCCTTCATATACATATAAAACAAGATTACATTGACATAATTTTACTTGTTCTAAATTAGGATAATCATGTAGTCCAACAACAATACCATACTCAATATCATAATTAAGAAGCTTATTTATGACTTCTTCATTACTGTACTCACTCCATTCTACATGAAGAGTTTTATTTGAGTTTGCAAAATCTAATATTGTCTTAAGTTGAATAGCCTTTAAGATACCACTTGCACAACCAATTCGTAAGCGATTTATTCCGTTATTAAGATTATTTATTTCAGTTTTAATATGAGCATCCTGCAAAACTAATTCTTTGCTCCAGTCATAAAATAATTTTGCACTATCTGTAGGAATAACACCATTTTGAGATCGAACGAAAAAAGTGGTGTTATACTCGTGTTCAAGATTCTTGATGATTTTACCAAGACCTTGTGCAGAAATAAATAAATGTTCAGCTGCTCTATGCATACTATGCATTTCATATACTTTCTGAAAATATATAAAATTCTTTATATCACCCAATTCAAATCACCAGTCACCTTCATATCATTATTAAATATGGTTAGCTACTTCGAATGCATCCCAGATTGCATACATGATGTTGGATACTTTTTTTGCATCTCCAAGCAAATAAAGATCAGGAATATCAAACTGAAGATTATTATAAAGTGTATTCTCTTCTTTATATCCAACTGAAAGGATAACACTATCACTCATAATAGTCTTACTACCTTCTTTAGTATCTACTTTCACTTCTCCATTCGCAAATTCTGTAACCTTTGCACCTGTGATAATTTCTACTCCATTAAATGGTAGCAATGCTTCCAACATTTCTTTATTCGCAGCACAAAGTGGACCATTTACAGCCATTACCTTATCTAATGCTTCAACAATTGTAACATGAATTCCATTCTGCGCCAACCACAAAGCAGTTTCACAACCTACAAGTCCACCACCTACAACGACAGTTTTCTTGCCAGCATCCTTCTGTTTCAATAAAACTTGTTCTGCTGTATAAGTATGTGAATCATCACCCAAAGAGAATACTTTTGGTTTAGATCCTGTCGCAAGAATCACAGTATCATAATCCATAGCTTTAATTTCTTCTTCATTAAGTTCCGTATTCAAATGAACATGTACGCCTAAACGATTTAATTCATTTGTATACCAATCTGCTAATGCAATATCATCTTCTTTAAAATCAGGAGCTCCACCTGGAATTAAATTACCGCCAAGTCTACTTCCTTTTTCATAAACTACTGGTTGATGTCCTCGGATAGCTAATACACGTGCAGCTTCACAGCCTGCAACACCACCACCTACAATCAACACTTTCTTTTTCTTTAAAATAGGCTCATATGCATTAACACGCTCTCTAGCTGCCTGTGGATTTACAGCACAATTAAGAAGAGAATATGAAGCAACTCTTCCCATACATCCTTCATGGCAAGAAATACATGGACGTATCTGTGTGATCTTACCACATCTTAATTTATTACAATAATCTGGATCCGCAAGTAAAGGTCTACCTAGATCAATAACATCACATTCACCATTTTCAATAGCTTCTAATGCCATGTCTGGATTATCCATACGGCCTGCACAGAATACTGGGATATCTACTACTTCTTTTACCATTTTGCAGTATTCTCTGTAAAGTCCTTTCTTTTGATACATAGGAGGATGATTCCACCACCAGGCATCATATGTTCCAACATCAGTATCTAACGCATCATAGCCATAGCTTTCAAGTAATTTAGCAGCTTTTAAGCCTTCTTCTGTGTCTCTGCCCTTTTCTTCAAAATCTTCTCCTGGTAATGCCCCAACACGCCAATCTTTTATCATACTTTTTACACTAAAACGAAGTGTAACAGGGAAATCATCACCACATGTTTTTTTAATTTCTTCTACTATTTCCTTTGCAAAACGAAGTCTGTTTTCAAGAGAACCTCCATATTCATCAGTTCTTTGGTTAAACATTGAAATCGCAAATTGATCAATTAAATAACCTTCATGTACAGCATGAATCTGCACACCATCAAAACCTGCTCTTTTTGCATGGAAAGCAGCTTCACCAAACTGTTTTACAATAGCATGAATTTCATCTACAGTAATGGCACGACAAGTCTTATCTAACCAGCGATGTGGAATTGCAGATGGTGCAATAGGTGGAATATCACCTACATTTGTAGGAATAGTCACACGACCAAATCCTCCTGATAACTGTAAAAAGATTTTACTTCCATATGCATGAATTCGCTCTGTCATTTCTCTACTTGTTTTCACAAAGTTAACAGGCTTGTAAAGTGGATTAGGAACAGTTGTAGGGTCCTGTTTTTCCACAACCTGATCAAAAAATGTGACACCTGTAATAATAAGTCCAGTTCCACCCTTTGCTCTTTCTACATAATAATCAATGCCACGCTGGTTCCAGCCACCATTGGCATCTGCAAGACCTAAAGGTCCCATTGGAGCCATCGCAAATCGATTTTTAATAGTTATACTTCCAATTTTTATTGGACTAAATAATTTTGAATATTTCATAAAATTTGCATCCTTCCTTGTTATTTTATTCTCATGACTACATGATAACATATGTCTTTAGGACTTAATATCAATGAAACGTTTACAGTTATAAACAAATATTTTCTACATACTACTAAAGGTATCAAACTGTAAAAAAGTTGATACTTTTATAATGTGTGGCATAAGCTACATATTTAATGAACAAACTTTTCATGATATTTAATATGTTTTGTATCTGAAGCACATAGATTGTGTTAAACCTAACAAATACCTTTACTTAAACTCAAATAAATATCACATGACATATCGTTATGGAATTTTTGCTAAATAAGATAACTTAAAGCAACAATTCACTTAAAAAGAGCGATAAAAAAAGAAGCGATATTCTCGCTTCTTCCAATGTAATCATTCGTAACCAATTCCCCTCGTTTTTCGTAATTATCTCCCCGCAACTCCAAGTTTTTCTCCTATAAAAAACTCTCTCTTTTTCATTTTTAAAACAAGAAAAATAGCTAGAAAATAATATGCTTTTATTCACGAAAAGTGGCTTAAATACAAGGTTTTTAATGATAATATCTTTAATTTTACCAAACAAAAAGACCATGCATTTTTCAACGCAAGGTCTCATTTTTTTTTATTTCTTATTTAGTTTTCTAAGTAGTTCTTAGATCAGTTCCCATGGAAAATGTAAATTACAAATTCGCGGGGATTGATGTGGGATTCTACATAGATAAGTTAAACCTTGCACACATAGTATACAATGGATAACCATTATATCCAAGGTTTTTTCATGAATTATTTATGTTATTTGATAAATAAAATGGGGGATAAGGCTGACCCGGAACGTCAGCCTAATCTTTACTACCTCCCCCGTTTGAAATCTGAAGACTGAAGTTTCTATAAATTTAACTGGAGAAAACAAAATCTATATTAAAATAGGGAAACAATATCGAAACAAACAGGAGATTTATTATTCTCCAGCCTTCTTTGATTTCACTAGTAATATGTCAGATTCCGAAAAAAACTACAAAATAAAATTTAAAAACTATTTATCATAATTACAGTCTTTGTTGATTACTCTTGAAAGCCATTTATCATATTGCTCTTGCTCTGTGAGAAAAGTTTCAAATTTTCTTATATCTTCGTCTGTGATATCTCTTCCTAAAATTTGCTCCACAATTTCCCCTAATTTGAATAATCTGTGATTCCTTGCTTTTCTTTCCGCTGTTATAGCCTGTGCAGCCATTTTTCGTTTTCGTGCTTGTATCATTTTTAACTCTTCAAATGTTTTGCTTTCATTAATAGAAAACTGATCAATTTGTTCTTCGAGACTGGAAACTGATTTTTCAGTTTGGGTGTTTAGTGACTCCTCAGCATCCTCAAGCATGTTCCAAAAATCATCATCCGATAAATTATCATTCATTTTAATCACCGCCTTTTATTTTTAATATGTCAGAAAAATTTTATGTTAATAAAAAAGCATACAGACCATGAAAACTTGAATTGCGCACTTATAGACATCATCGCTGTGCGAAATGTCCGTGCGATCTTCGATGACTCCTCGCCGGAGGGCATCCTACGCAAATAGCGTTAGCTGTCTACGTTTTTTTATCGGCGCATCTTTCTGACATATATAAGTTAGAAGGAAGGTGATGTTAATGGCGATATATCATTTACACTGTAAAGTTTTTAGTCGCAGCAAAGGTCAAACAGCAATTGCAGCTGCAGCCTATAGATCCGGCACCAAATTAGAAGACCATGAACTTGGCACCATTTCTGACTACACAAAGAAAAAGGGAATTGCTTTCTCGGAAATAGCATTACCTTCAAATGCTCCAAAAGAATATGCTGATCGTGAAGTTCTATGGAATGCCGTACAAGAAGTTGAAAAAAGTAAAGATGCGCAGTTGTGCCGTGAATTTGAAATTGCTCTGCCAAAGGAACTTTCTCTAGAGGAACAAATCGATTTGGTTAGAACATTTACAAAATCATTGGTTAGTGAAGGCATGATTGCCGATTATTCAATCCACGACAAAAATGACGGAAATCCACATGTACACATCCTTACAACAATGCGAGGGATTGATGATAACGGGAAGTGGATGTCAAAACAAAAGAAGGTCTATTCTCTTGATGAAGGTGGTAACAGAATTCCTATCATTGATAAAAGAACTGGTCAACAGAAAATCAGTAATGGACGTCGACAATGGAAAAGAGAAACACTCCTTGATACTCCATGGAATTCAAAGGAACAGCTACTTGCCTGGAGAAAAAGGTGGTCCGATATTTGTAATGACGCTATAGATAAAAAGAACGCTCTTTTAGAAGAAGAAAATCTTGCAGTAAACTTATATGCTCAGCAAGAAGCAATATCTCATATCGACCATCGCTCGTATGCAGAGCAAGGGGTAAATAAGACCCCAACAATTCATGAAGGTTGGCAAGCACGTAAAATGGAACGATTAGGTATGACGTCCGAGAGACTAGAACAAAATCGAAGAATTAATCAGATGAATTCTGTCTGGTCGCAATTAGACACTTTATCAAAAAAGTACAGAAAATATAATGAAGACCATTACCAAGATTATCAAAAGGAGGTGAAAAATCATGAGCGAAGAATTAGAAATTTCAGATCGTGCAGTGGAAGAAGTTCAGGAGTTACTGGACACGCAGGAGCAAATTATCAGAATGATGTTTATTCGTTTGCAGGAAACACACAAACAGAACCTGCATCTTATAGAGAGATTACAGCAATGTCTAGACGAGGTAAATCGTCAGAAGGAACCGACTCAGCAGGATTAGCAGATCATACATCAATATCAGATATAATAAGGATTTCAGATTTGATTGATGATGCTAATTCAAGTATGGAGCAAGATGCTGAATCCCTTATTGAAGCAATTATTGAAGCCATATTTTCGGCCAACAAGAAAAATAAGAAAAAAGGGCTGCAACTTGTTAGATAAAATTATGAATATTCAAAATAAAGGAGAATGTAAAATGACTACAAAAATTAAAAAATTAAGAAAAGAAATTTGGACATTATTTGAAACAAAAATTCCAACTATCTTCGAAAGCTCAGTAGACGAAGAAGATGAATTAGGAGCTGACTTAGAGGTTGAGTTATCCATTGGCAAATACGCGGGAGCAACCACATGGGAACTGGGTAATGATGATGCATCATTGCTTATTAACGTTTATCCTAGTGGGCTTGTAAATGTATACGTTGACGAAATGAGTCACTGTGAAAAACAATTCACACTTTGTGATGATTTGAGCGATAAATCCACTGATGCTAAACAAATCGTTACGGATATCGCTACCCTGCTCGATATCTTTCTTGAAGGCTACTGGCATGTCTTTATGGATTACGTTGTGAAATATAAGGATGATTGGAGAAAAGCAATTATGGAATATTACAACAGTAACTCTGATGATTATAACACTACGTATATTTGTATCTAAAAACAAAGGGAGTAATCAGATTATAATCTGGTCACTCCTATTTTTTGGTAATTATATGTAAAACTACTTCATCTTATCTTTACTTGAATTATGGTCGCCATCCATATGTACAGATTGGATGTCGTTATTAAATACAAGATCCAGCAGATATTTTTGTTTGGTTACACCTGCAATTTTTATCCTATTAATTAACAAGTTATATTCATTTTCCGTCAACCTTAAAAGTAATTCTCGATTACGCTTACGCATATTAATGTCTCCTTTATTTATGGTAAATCAATGGTGTCATAACTGAGACCCTTAGGAACCCCTGTACATCTATTAGATAATATGAAATGACCTCCTAGTTGTCAAAACGTGGATTTAAACTCATAATAAGAATAGAAAACAAAAGGTGAGTTGTTACCATAACGACAATAGGAGGTCACTATGAAAAGTATAATTTATATTGGAATGGATGTCCATAAGAAGACATATAGTTTATGTGCATTATTGAAAGAAACTGGTGAGATTATTGGTGAAACTAAGATTCCTGCAGATGTAAGTCTTATCATCAAGTTCATTGAGAACGCCAAGAAATCAGTTGACAGTGATGATGTTCAGATCAAGACAGGCTATGAAGCAGGATGCCTTGGCTATTCTCTTTACTGGCAGTTAGCCGAAAAAGGTATTGAATGTGATATTCTTGCACCATCAACTATGCATCGTTCTGCAAAAAATAAAGTGGTGAAGAATGATAGAAGAGATGCAAAAAATATTGCAACTAACCTAGCTAACGGAACTTATAAGTCAGTTTATGTTCCAACAGATGAAGATGTAGAAATCAAAGAATACATAAGAATGATGCATGACTTTAAGATTGAACTAAAGAAAGTTAAGCAGCATATTAATGCATTCCTCTTGAGATTTGGTCATCAGTATCCCGGCAAATCAAAATGGATTCCAGCCCATATTAAGTGGCTTAAGGAACTTGAACTAAGTGATATGTATAGAGAAATACTTGATGAATATCTATCACAGCTTGAAATCCTATCTGAAAAGATAGAAAGATTTAAATATAGATTGGAAGAATTATCTCAGAAGGAAACATACAATGAGAAGATAAGTCAATTGCGCTGTATCAAGGGTATTGATACTACTGCAGCTATGACCATGCATGCTGAAACTTCTGATTTTGATAGATTTCCTACTGCCAATGCCTTTGCGTCTTATTGCGGTCTTACACCAGGTGAAGATTCAAGCGGTGAGTCTTATCATAGACTGGGCATCACCAAGCAGGGAAACAGTATGATTAGAACAACTATGGTAGAGGCGGCTCAGGTACTTGTAAGAGGAACTATAGGCAAAAAAGGCAAAAAAGTGAAATCAAAACAGAAAGATCAGGATGTAAAAGTTATAGATTATGCAGATAAGGCAGTTGTTAGATTACAGAAGAAGTATCATCGTATGATTTTTAGAGGAGTTAAAAGAAATATCGCAATTACAGCAGTTGCAAGAGAGCTTGCATGTTTTGTATGGGGAATAGAGACTGGTCATATCTCATAACAATCTTTACTAATGTTTTTTAAACTTGAGAGAAAGGAAATGAAGTGTCGTTAAATAGACAAAACAACCCAACATCGAAGGCATAGATGGACTTCAAATTAATAGTACAGGTTCAGCTATCTAAGACTATCCACTTTATGGCATTGTGAGTTCTTACTGAAAGTCGCGATTTAGCAAGAATAATAAAAGCAATGATCCATGCTGTTAGATTATAGGGCTGTCGACGAACCATTAACTTTTTGGTCCCAATCCACGTATTACAGTTTGGTTAACTGTCGCAGAATCTATATGATTTGAGGTCTTTCTATGCCCTTGATGATAAAACTTAATAGAAATATTATGAAAGTTGATTTATGTCTTGACAACGGTCATTTCATAACAGTTTTTTTATACTAACTCTTCATCAAGATTTACACTACGTATTTGCTTCTTTAATTCGTAATAAAGAATGTCATGTATAATTTTTCCGCTATGACTCTCCGGGCAAAAAACAATTGGCATGTCGAACTGTGTTTGATACGAAAGGAAAAGACTTAAGAGAACATCGGGCTCAATCTTCGACCTGTATTTACCGGAAATCACTTCTTCCCAGGAAGAGTTTTCTATTAAAAGATATAGCTTGCAATTTGCATCTTTTGCACGTTGGATTTCATTTTTGAATTGTATTTTTTTATTTCCTACAAAAATTGAGATTGCCTCATCAAGACAACATTTTCGTTCAATTGCGACATATTTTGGTGTAATCGCCTTTGACCCAACTTCAATAAGCTCCCTTCCAGATGGAAGATTGACATTGAAACAGTAATCCCCCACCAATAATCCGGATTTCATATATGGACAGCAAAACTGACTGTATCTATGATCCGCTTTTTTCCCCGGCTTTTCTCTCGTATCGATAATAATTCGAAGTGTGCTTAAGCATTTAAATTCTTCATACCCACCCCCTTTCAGATTGAATTCATCAGTGTCATCAATAACCTTATTATCTTCTGCCAAAAACGGAAGAACGTAGTTACAACGTTCAAGCTCATACTCATCAAGGGAGCAAAACTTAGTGATTGTTACAATGTTACATTCAGATCCATTGTCACGTTTATATGGTTGATTCTTAATATATGCACCGAGTAAAAGTCCATGCATTGTTGTAAGTTTTCTATCATACACATACTCCGGATTAGAATCCCGAAGTGCATCAATAAATTCCTTAAATCTTTGTTCTGATACAGAAGGATGTAAACTACCAACCTGATAAGGAATTGACAGGTATGTGAACCCATTCCACTTTTGATTTACACTCTGTTGTTGATAATAGTCTTCATTGAAGAAGGCCTTACTTTCCTCTGGAGAAACAATGTCATATGCAATTTTCAAATGATGTCCATTGTTGCTCATATTCTTACAATTCATCACATCTAGAATCTTAATTTTGTAACACCCATCAGGGAGTGTTCTTTTTTTATTAGTCATATTTATGGATTCCTTTCTTTGAACAATTATTGATCTAATCTATATATGTCAGAAAATGTCTCAGAAAAGTGATTTTGAACATCCATTTTGGAAATCAATCGTTACATACATCATAACCAATAAAGCCGATGTAATTTATAATAATTCTCCCATAATTTCTTCCATACGTCTGAATATTAGTTCTCGTGTATGAGATGATACTGATGAATACTTTGACATTAATTGAAAATAATTAATCATATAAAGCGATGCAAAGGCTACAGCATCCACTTCCGCTGGCTGGTCGTCAAAATTATCAAGGCCAATTTCCTCAGCCGATTTGAAGTCATAGTGTTCGGCATTGGTTAGGAACTGCCATCTGACGCGTAAATTATGTGCAACATAGAACAAGAACTCTGAATCCGGTTCATCGGTCGCAGGAATAAAAAACTTCTCTCCTGTAAATTGTTCTTTTCGAGTATCAGTACAAATACAAGAAAAATCATGCGTTATCTTCGGGATATCAATCCCTAAAACAAAACAGACGTCTGTAATAAAGTTACTAACAAAATCTTTAACCATTGGTTAATCCTCCCTTTTCGATTGAGTGTAATCTGTAAAATTTATTTTCTACACTATATATATGTCAGAATTTAAACTACAAATAAAAATTACATACAGCTATTTTTTAGTATGTATTGCGCACTATGAAGATCGGTCATTTTTTAATCATAACCCGAAGCCGCTTCGCGGTGCCTTCATGAGATGAAAAGTTCGCCGTTGTACACTCATCCAGGATACCCAGACCGTCCCCCGTCAGCAGCCCGGCATTTTAATCCTAAAGAAGGCACACTTCAACCAAAAACAGCTACAGCCTCCTCATAAATTTTGTTTGCAAAACAATGCCTATGACGGCTTTTGTATCAGCATGTATGCTGGCAAATCGTCTGATGACAGTAAATGGTAATACGATTTTTTAGCATTTTATATTTCTAATCGCCATACCCAGAGCGTTGTTAACAAGTGTGCTTTGTGTTCACGCCTTACGGCGTGGCTTTCAGGAGGGTAAAACCAAGCTGTTGAAGTGCTAAGAGAGCGTTTAAGTATTTTAGCTTAACGGTTCATAAAACACCTTATAAACGATTCTTGAAAGCAAATTTACTTGAAGTAAGCAGTATACTACACCGTTGCAGATAGAACATAACGTACGCATTTTGATAGTAACGTTTATTCAATAAGGTTATATACAACCGCTTTAGCAGTTCTTATAGATACGTACACAAAAAAGCAGTAGTCCCACCATCTAAAACAGAGAAGACAACTTTAAACACAAAAAGCTTATTTCAAACTTATGAAGTCCGAGAACTGTTTACAAAGTTTGAATAATCACTTTCTAGAACACTAAAGCTTCATCACGCTAATTAAGAACCGTGAATCAAATAATGCTTACATTTAAGAAAAGTACACGTACCTTGTATGGCAGAACATACTGTTATACCGCTTCACTTTGCCTATAGCGATAACTGACCACATAGCCTTTAAAGCTATTCTCAAATTGTTCAAATAAAAAGCCGTTCTTTTCCAACGTCGAATAACAACAGCTTCCCATTTCATCTTTCCTGAAGGCTTTTTAATATTTCAAAAAAAGAAATGTACCTGTCCCCACAAGTAATGCTAGTAATAACCAGTGCAACTAATTTTTACCGAAAGCGCTACAATGGATCAAAATAAGTAGTGTTCCCATACCCACTATCCCAGTGTCCTAGCACTGGATAAATCAAAATCAACAATATATATATTGTTTCTTTGAGTGAGAAAAATAACGTGACATTTTACAATTTACACGCTAAAAATCGCATGGAATTTTCAGTTGTAAGAAATAGTAGTTAATCATTAAAATACATGATTTGTAAAAATAACCCCTTAGTTATACTAAGAGGCTATTCGTATTTACTATTTTAATAATCAGCTCCTAATTTCTTAAGTGCTTCTTCTAATGCTTCGTCACCTTCATCAATTTCGATAATTCCATTATCAGCATCAAGTTCTTCACCATAAAAACTATTTTCCATAGCTGCTTTCTTTTCATCAGCTACTCTTGCGTACATTTCGTTAATCATTACTTCCTCTTCCTCGCTACAGTCACGTTTCCACTCTTCAATCCAACGATATTTGTAAAACTGCTCGTCCACATCCCCCTTACTAAAAAGAGTATGCGTGCTCTTATCATAATCAACAACAAAAGGATTCTTAATACGAATACTACCATCAACACGGTTTTTTGAGATCAGAACCATTCTATAATTTGATTCGCAGTTTTTTGAATCACGTTTCCAATTGATGATACATGACAGAGAGTTTTTAATATCAGCACTTCCTGAAATGTTATCATTAATGTTTTCTGGGGCCGAACCACTCTGTTCTTTTCTCGAGTGTGCTACTAACACGATAGCAAGATTTCCGAGATTCTTTGCAAGACAAGCTAAATCTTTACAGACTTTACTTTGTCGGCTATATGTATCGTTATCTCCTTTGACTGAACTCTGAAGAACCATAAGATTATCTAACACTACCAAACCTACTTCATCATGAGAACAATTACTAGAACGAAGTTTATTGGAAAAATCAATAATTTTCTTTTTGATATCTTCAAAATCCAAGCCGTCGGTTGTAGAATTATCCAAATTCCATAGATAACCGCTTAACCACAATCTAATTTTTTCTTCACACAAATGGTGCACATCCGTATATGGTTTTCCGGACTCATCTGTATATGTGGTGAGAGCATACCTTCCTCCAGCCATATGTACAGCCTTATCCATCACAGCTCCATCACCATCCTCGCCTAGAAGATACATGGATGGAATATCCTTCTCAGCCGCTTTAATCATGATTTTAATTAAGAATGTAGTTTTACCCGTGTTTTCAGGTGATGTAATTCCAGTGGTATGTCCTACCCAGATTCCACCCTCAGGGTATCCTCCACCCAAAAATGCATCGACTTCTCTGATGCCAGTTGGAATTTTAACTAACGTTCTAATGTTAATACGTTTTTCCCCTGTTGGATTTTTGCAAAAATCACTTAAATCAACTTTACTCATGTTATTTATCCTCCTTATTTGATTTTTTTGTCTTTTCAATATATTCATCGAGATTCACGCAACCACGCAATTTTCCCTCAACAATCTTGATGTAATTTTCATGTTCGAAACTAACAGGTTCCTGCTTCAAAAGCCAATCAACATCCATTCCATTACTACCCATTTCATTCTTCAAGAAATGATTTTTGCTCACCATATTAATCACCATAAGCAGTCTTACCTCCGCTTCTTTGATTGTAATGTTATTGGTTCTCATCTCCAACTCGAGAATTGATTTGATATTATAAATACGACGATCCGTCATAATTTTAATACAATGATTAGGAAGACTTTTGTTCCAACAATCTTTAAACACTTTCAAGAAATCCTGAAGCTCTTTATCAACCTCAACTTTTGGCAATTCTTGCGAACGTTTACGATTATCAACTTTTAATTCACTCAAAACCTTTTTTTTAATTTCATTGTAAAGTTCTTTTTTGATCATATCTTTGATGCTTCTAATTGCATCTCCCGGAAACATACTCAGCAGAGACTCAGCATCATTCTCCTCCATATCATCTTTTTGAAAGCGAGGAAAATATTTCAATCCTTTTTCGGTGAGACGATAATTATTAGCAGGACGTTTACCACCAGAAAGCATCTTTTCTTCCTTATGTACTTTGATAATCCCCTCCTTTTCAAGTGTTTTAAGTGCTGTTCTCACTTGACTCAACGATAACTCTGGTAACTCCTTTTTCACAATATCTTCTAATGACATAAACACCCACGCTTCGCCGTTAATCATATTTTTCTTGGTTCTCTCGTTGTGAAGCTGCCATTGATAAAGAATTCCTGCAACAATTGCCGGTGTGTACTTTCCTCCAAGATCAGCAGCTAAACGACGCTGGCAGACTACTAAATCGCCAAATGGAATAGGTTTTTTATATTTCGATTTTTTATTACTATTACTCATTCGCAATTCCTCCTTAGTGTAATTTGATTTTTTAAGTTTTAAATGGTACTATGAAACTAGTAATTGTTCCTATTGACTTATCTATACGAACAATATTGCTCATCTCAAGCTTAATTATGTAATCATGGGGTTCACTCCTTTCTGTATTTCCTTCGTGTGGTTATCCGCTTCACTATATATATGTCAGAAAAATCAAGTAGCTTAATTTTTACATACAGCTATTTTCACACACCAAAAAAGACCTTGGTTCATAATCCAAAGTCCATCTATCTTTTCAATATTAAGTGCAAGAGTTTTTATATTTATCAAAAAAATTCGTCAAATATATTTGCTTTGACTTCTTCTTTGACTTCTTCTGTTTCCTTTTCTTCTGTTTTAGTTTCGCTTCCAGCCTTTTCTTTTTTGGCAGCTTCAAAACTAACACCGATAGTAACATTACTAGCAGGCATTTCGAAAGTATAATTACCTTCATCATTTGCAGTAACTTTACCATCTTCAAGAGAGGCTACAACTGTTCCGTCAGTGTTTTTGACTTCAATCTTAGCTGCATTGAATCCTTCTTCCGGTTCAACAGCAACCTCGACTTTGTCTCCCTGTGCATGAGTTGCAGGATCCTGCGTCTTGTTTCCATCGGTTACAAAAGAGGCCGTTCCATTTTGCGTCTGGCTAAGTGTCGCTACATAGTCCTTAGCAATCTCGCTCTCAATCCCTGATTCTTCCGCATAAACGACAGAGCTAGGAACTGCTGAGGAGAATGCCATCAGAAAAGAAAGCGTCGAAGCCACACTTCTTTTTAAGATAGTCTTCTTCAATTGGAATACTCCTTTCTTTTTAGAACCTTTAGTTCTTTGATATCTTACACATCAGCAGCAGAGCATTGTAGCGGATGATTTCTACATTGGACTTAAGCCAATGGAAAGACCGAAAATTGTTTTCGACCGGCTATCCCATTCCGGTCTATTTTTGGTACGATAAAAACAGTACCGACTATAATATGTAAGAAAAACATTTTTAAACTCGTTCGATTGCACTAAAAATCGGAGACTTTTTTATTTTCTGTTTGTAATTGAATCATTACAGGAAAAAAACAGGCAAAAAAATAGACCCGACCATCTATGATCGAGTCCATCCATTCCTTATTTATTATTTTCTTTTTCCACAGGAAGAGCACTTCTGACCGATAACTACTGTCTCTGTCCAGGCCGCTTTATCAGTAACTGTTCTTGTACCAACTTTCACTCTCTGAGTTTCGTATACAGCGTCGTGATGAACTGTTTTGTAAATATCCTGAGAATGACAAGAATGTCCATTCTCTAACATGTGGTTTTCCATCTCATCAGGGCTAGATGTAGTGAATCCACATTGACGGCACGTAATTACGGTCTTAACGTAAACTTTCTCATCCCAGGCATCTTTCACTTTAACCTGTCTATTTTCATAAACATCTTCCTGGTGAGTTACTGCTGGATGATTCACAGTCTTTGTAACGTTAACCCAGGTATGTGTGTGAGATGGCTTGTTGTTTGAGCTGTTTCCGCTGTTTGGTTTGCTTGAACCAGAATCTGGTTTGTGAGATGGCTTGCTGTTTGAGCTGCTTCCACTATTTGAATTGTTTGACCCAGAGTTTGGCTTGCCTGGCTTGTTTGTGTTTCCAGTGCTGTTTGAACCAGAACCTGGCTTGTGTGTGCTGCCAGAATTGTCTTTACCGCCGGATGCAGAAGGCTTTTTAGTTTCTTCCTTCTTATTATCCTTTTTTGATTCTTCTTTCTTAGTTTCTTCTTTTTTAGCTTCTTCGTCCTTCTTGGCTTCTTCTTTTGGATCCATTGTTGGTGTAGCCGTAGTTTCAGGCTTTACTTCTGTCTTGGCAGAAGCGTCAACCACGTTGCCTCCAGTTACAGCTGTAGAAGCAGGAGCTTTCTGTTCTGCTTTAACTTCGGTTCCATCAGACTTCTTAACAGTTTCTCCATTATCTGTACGGACCAGCTTATTCTGATCAGCAAGCTTCTGCGCTTCATCCCTGTTTACAACGACTGTATCTTTTTTAACCTTGACTGTTTCAGTCTTAGTCTTGTCAGCAGATTTTTTATCTGTCTTGGTTTTGTCAGCAGATGTCTTGTCCTTTGCAGTTTCAGACTTGATGAAAGCATCTCTGAATGCGTCATAAGCTTTACGATCAGCTGTAATACTGAAAGTAATCTTGTAATCTCCTGTTTTTGAAGCGTCTACTTTAGAACTGTCTACATCAATGCCTTTTACGATAGAGCTATCGTATAACACTCCATCAAGGTAATCCACGTCCTTGGAACCTTCTAATACATACATATCATCGATACCGGTATATGTATCTTTGATTGCGTCCTCGTCAAGCTTAGCCGAATTCTCTGCTGCTTTATTCGTACTTTCCACTTTTGTGTCTTTCTTTGCGCCACATCCTGTTGCTGCTCCAGCAACCATGAGCGCAGCTAGAATCATTGAAATTCTTTTTACATTCTTGTTTGCCATTGATAATTTAAGCGATAGACCCTCGTATTTTTAATTCTAAGGGTGGAAATCGCTGACTCCTTTCTGTAAAAGTATCTTGTTTACAAGTTTAGTTCATCATTTTCCTTTGGCTTTAAACACAATTACTCCCACCAACTATTAATATGCTTTATAAGCTACTCCCAATTTCTGCAAAGCCGCAATTCTATGGTTGCGAGAAGGATGACCCATCTCTAGTAGCTTTAATCTGAATTTGAATTCTCTAGGCATGCAATTATCAAGATACAGGCATAATGCCTCTCCATATCCACATTGTGCAACATACCTATCCGCTTCAAACTGATTTGCTCTAACACCACCACGAATGAATAAGAAACAAACTCCCATCCACGCTGATAAGCATACAATGGATGAGGCAAAAAGAAGTGCGCCCATCATTGAATCACTCTCCGTTAAAAGACCTTTACGTCTATCACCAAATGTCATATAAAACCAGCCAACCACTATAGCAAACAGTCCCAGTATTATACTAATCAGATTACTACCAAGCATGAAAAGCAGATAATCGGGATCCATTACATGAATACGATAAAGTTCTGCAAGCACCTTTGCTTTAAATACCTCTTCTGGGAGTTCTGTCATCGCGTAGGATACTCCAATAGAATTCATTCCAAATGCGTAAACCACCGCTTCATCGGTCTTCATCTGATAAACTTTGATATCATTTGGAAGAGTCAGTCCGTTCCGGCGTGCTTCTGCGATAATCGCTTCCACAGGTATTGTAATTGATTCTATCATATCCTGGCGTTCGATTTTCGATGCACCAACAATCAATCTCATGCAGGCTTGTCCAAATCCATTTAAGATTAACTGAAATAAACACCAGGTAAAAGTAGGAAACACGATTGCCGCAAATATTGCCTGAAAAACTCCCGGAAAAAAACCATACTCACTTATAGCTTCCGGAAATGACCCGATTACTAAGGTGGCAACAAATGCAAGAAGTATGGTCAAATATACGAGCATACCCATTCTCTTTTCTCTTTTAACAAGTGTATAAAATTTTGCAAAGTGTCTTTCTTTGATGTTACCAGAAACAAGGTCTTCTCCAAAGTCAGATATTGTAGTCTGTTCCATATTCTTACTGCTTATGGTTTTCATTGTATGCTTTTTAACATTTTTATTTTGCTGTGAATTTTGAGCTTGATTACTATTTTGTTGAGCACTTCCTTGTTGATTTACTAGTTCTTTCCCACATTTGGGACAAAACTTTGCTGCTTCTTTAATTTCATTCCCACATTTTGGACAAAACATAATTACTCCTCCTACTTACTAATTTTCGTTCCGCAATTCACGCAAAATTCATTATCTTCACTTTGTACCTTTCCACATTTCGGACATTTAGCTCCTGATCCAGTTGGCGTCACAGGATCCTGTGAATAATTTGTCTGGCTATATCCCGTCTCCGTTGGGGTGCTCATTGGTTTCATATTGTCTTTTTCATTAGAAATTTGAGATTCTAATATAGCTATTTCCTGTTCCAAACTAGGTATTTTTTCAAAGCAAACGCGTATATTTTCATCAGCCATATAATCAGTAACTGATGAATTCGTAGTTTCATTCTCTGAAGAATGGTTGTCTTCACTTACCGATTCGACCTCTTCGGTTTGATTACTCTTTGTAAAGTCATAAAACAATTTTCCCAACTCTGTATACAATTTATTTAGTTCATTTGTTTTAAGTCCCAAAGTAACTTTTAGTTTTGCAATATTTGCAGCCCCTTTTGTATTTGAAATAATTGATTCAAAATTAATTGCCATGTTTTGCACCAAATATAGGATTTTCCACCTATAATCCTTTCCTTTAAATTCCCATTAAATATCATGATTTTATATATTTTTCAAACAGTAATTTCAATATTTTTTTAAAGCTATGCTATTTCTTTCGATTAATTATAGCCAAATATTCGGCAATATTCAATATATTTGTAAAATTATATAATTTACTATATATGAAACGATGGGGGTGGCGGTTATCTTTACTTATGAGCCGTTATGGAATACCCTAAAGAAGAAGGGAATTTCGCAATACGATTTAATAAAAGTTCATCATGTTAGCACTGGAACTTTAGATTCATTAAGAAAAAATAAAAGCGTCACAATGAACACGTTACATGATCTTTGCATAGCCATCGATTGCCAGATTCAAGACGTTGTTCAAGTTATAAAGGAGAATGAATAATATGTTCATAATCCTTTTTCTTTTCTAAATTATTCCTCTAATCTTATCTGCAGTAGCATTATCTGTATAATTATCTAAATACTTCTTGCACCTATCAAAATCTTCTCGTCTCATATTCGTTAAGTCACGAAGTCTCCTCCAAGATATGTAAGCGCTTTCGTTCTGGAATTTTTCATAATAGAAGACTATCTCCCTTGCCCAATACTCCTCGATACTTTCACTAGCGTATGTTCTTACTAATTCCTTACATTTTGGCAAATAATTTAGACGCTTATCGGGCCAGTTCATCGCCTTAGTAATCGCATTTATAGTAACTCGTTTAGGCCTTTCACCATTACCAGTATATATTTTTTCGCATAATTCTTTAACAAACGGAAGCATTTCTTCATCCATTTTATCCCAATCTTGTTTTGTCATTCCTTTTCGCACTGCATGATTATGTGGTGCTTTTTCCTTAATTCGATTTGCTTTAAGTGCTGTCGAAGGACATGATCCTACCTTTTTGGCGATGCGATGACAGCCAAGGCCTTCTTTATACAATTGATTTACTTTTTCGTTAAAGCGTTCTGTTTGAGATTTTTCAGATAACTTAGGATTCACAATTTCATTAATTGGAATATTTAAGAAGAAACATAACTTGCAAATATCTATAAAATTATTATTGTCGCCCGTAAACAGTTTTGCGACTTGATGCAAGTATCCAATCCCTTCACATCCAAACTCGCTATAAAATTCTTTTATGTCACTATATAGTTTACTTGTAAATTTACGTTTTCCGCGTGCTGTGATGTATTCCGTTCCTTCTAATTTTGAGATAAGCCATTCTGACATAGAAGGTTGCTCTGTTGGTATAGGAGACTGTATTATCTTTACAACATAATCTGTAAATTGTTTTTCTTTATCAGATGCATAATTAACTGATGAATCTACTACAATATCGTCTGCGACCCACAACCTTGGAGAAGACTTAGAATTTATTTCTATATCACTATCATGGAGGTAGCATCCGTGTGTACCGCAAACATTTATTCCACGTATTTGATGTGATCTATGCCAATATGCTTCTCCAAACTCATTCCTATCTTTTTCAAAACATAACGAGCAGTATCTAAGATATCTTGACCCACTCTTATTTTTCGGAAATATTAATGCAGAATGAATATCGCCTTCACCAGTTAACATAACTTGTGCTGCTAGATTCCTGCGTTCTACTGTTTCAAATTTTGCATATTGAAGAAACATCGTGTTCTGTAAAAGTATGTTTTTCAAACCATATACCTGTTCTAAAAAATTCTTTGTGTCTGAATTTAAGGATTGTAAGCCAAATTCCATATCTATTCTGCTTGTTTTGGTCTTACATAAGTCTTCAATAGCTAAAATATAAGATGGATATATATGTGCAAAATATCTGCTTACAACCGAATAAAATAGTTCGTCAGGATATAATCCAGGAAAGTATGAAATCATACAACTACCTCCTCGACATTAAAGTACTTCTTGTATGTTTCTATTGCATTCAAATCTTTATTTTTGATAATTCCAGCTATTTTTGCAACAGTCACATCAGTAGCAGTTACCTTTGTTTCGATTTGTTCTGGAACTGTAATGCTACTTGTCGGCTTAGAAGAAGTTTTCTTTCTATTTGATTTTCTTTGTTCAATATATCCGTGGAGCATTTGCATTCGCTGGTTGTATGCTTTTGTTAGCGAAGTAATATCTAGGCACTCGTTACCATCCATAATACTTAGCTCTTGCGCATCGTGAATCAACGCAGTTAAATTGGCTATATTACCTGCTGAATGTTCATACAGCCATACATATATTCCTTCGGTTATTTCTGATGGATTTTTTGTATATTGCCTATAGAATAATTCTTTACATAACTCTTTAAACTTTATGTCATAATCCATGTTGCGATATTGAAGTCCAGTTGTTCTTCGCGCCATCTGAGGCGCTTGATCAAAATAATCAAGACACTCTTCTGTTCCAACCATCATCACAGATATTCCTGACGCATTGATTAACTGAAGAATCATTTTGTATAATGTAGTTCCAGCTCGGTGTTGTACCAAAAACTGTATTTCATCTAGAACAAGCGTACCAATATACAGATGCGCCACCTGACAAACCATACCAAGAATTTGTTGGGCATTAACATTGGATTTGCATGCAGCCTTATAGTAATCGGTATCCAATTCATTATCTATAGAAAGTAGAATCTGCAATAACAACCCTCTGTAATTTGTATCGAACGGAGTACTCACTATCAACGCTGGAATAATCTTTCTATAAGGTTTCATTTGCGTAATCGTACATCCTAGCATCTCGACAGCTCGTTGCACAGATGTTGTTTTTCCGCACCCAGAAGGACCGATAACTGTACACGACGATGCTCCAGTAATAATACCTCTATACTCTTTATTAGAAATCATTGCTCGATGATTCGCGTTAAGCTGTCTTGTAGCGTCAACTGTTCCTTTTTGCTGCAGTGACATAACTGTCATCATATAGAGTTTATGATAGATTTCTAAAGATAAATTCTGTGGTACAAATACTTTGTATATATCCATCAATTTCAGAAGACGTGTGCCTGCATCGAGACCTCTTACTGATTCGTCGTAATCAGGTAAAACCTGTAACATATTTTTCAAATCTTCACCAAATAACATTTTAGGTAATAATCCACTGTAATCACTCATTATTGTTCACCTCGCTCATCAAATCTCTATGCCTTTGAGTTCTGGCTTTTTGCCGTCTCTTAGTTACACCTCTAATGTCTGTATTATCAGACTTTGCTGCTTGTGCTGCTATTGTTGTAATCTTTTGAGAAAGTTCTACTTTTGCCGCTAATGTATCCTCTCGAAAGCCCGCAACATATTGTCTCTGTTTCTTTTTTTGAGTATGTACTTCATTAACCGACATCCCTTGATATTTCTTCTCGATTAAAGTGAATTTTGTATAAGTTCCTTCTTCAAACATCCACACTTTACTTGCATCATCAGGATTGAAAGCTACGGTACACTTTCCACCGTTTAGATACTCTTCTGTAAATCCGTCTGCGTCATAGCGCATCTTATTAACCACTAATCCTTTTCTCGTAAAACGACCTTCCGTACGTGGTAACAAAGTTAGAACTAATTGTTCTTTACTAATTGATAGCAAATTACTATTCCCATACTCAGTTTGATAATTCCAGATACCTGCTGGAGTAGGAACAATCCCATCAGTTATCATATCTTCTGTATATGGGAAGTTTTCAAGAACTCGATTATTATAATAGATAATGGTATGAATTATGATTTTTTCAAATTGTTCTATGGTAAGGCAACTCTCTAATCTATAATCAACGCATCCACGCTTTTGAAAGTCGGGTTCTATAATTCCCTTTCCACGGAGGTATGGCTTAAAACCATCTTGCACTAAATCAAATAATTTCTCCACAGGACCTTTCATATTCGCCGAAAAACTCGGCAACGATATCACCTGACATCCCAATTCTGAAATCTGCTCAAAATTGTAAGATATGTACTCGGATCCTCGATCTGTAACTAATACTCCAGGAAGCTTATCGCATGGCCATTGCTTCTTTTCAATCTTTATACCAAATTGTTTGCACCATTTGACCTTATCTTCGATTACGTTTAACATCATTTCACGAACGCTGTAAACACCACCTTCCCATAATAAGGAATAGCCGCAACATAATCCTGAATATGCATCTACACATGCAACAAGGAGAGGTCTACCAACAAGCTTTCCTGAAGAATCAACAAGATACAAGTCACACACCGTACCATCCAGCATTCCAGTTCCAATTGTAGGAGCAAAATCTTGTATACTTTCACCAAGGAGTGGTCTATGGTTCAGTTGATATTCTTTTATGCCTTCGCGAGAGATCAGCTCGGTTTGCTTTTTTCTCGTTTTATTAAAGAAATAGCGGAACTGGTGGATACTGGGATGTTCCTCTTTCAACTTACCACTTTCATCAGTGTACTTTTCTTTTAGCATCATAACGTAGCAATCAGAAAGCTTATTCTTATGCCTAGTGTAATAGAATTTATTCAAGGACCATCTCATTATTTTTTCGTCATCTGTCATTGGTCTATTCTTTTTTCTAGACTTTGGCACAAGACTTGATATATTATCTGTCACCAAATAATTACACAGGTATGTAGTTAATGTTCTTCTACTGATTCCATAAGTATCAACCGCCATTGCTATTGCTCGATTTCTTAGAGAATCATCATTCATGAAAACAAGTACACCAGCAATCATCGTGTAACGTTCGTGTGCCTGTTTGAATTCATTTCCAGTAAGTTCCTCTTCGATAAGTTCAATTTCTAGAATTTCAAAAGCTTCTTCTCTATTAATAATGACGCAATCGGCTAATTCAGATTCTTTCTTCCATGCAGGCATATTTTTTGTATTACAGTTAAGTACCAAATAATTATCCTTATCTACCGCAAGTATTCGATAGATGATATCATTTACTTTTAAATAATCATTTTTCTTCATGATCAGGCACCTCCTTATCTACCACAATTCCCCAATCTTCGATTCCTCGCTTTCGCCAATAATCCAATGACACATCAAGCAGTTTTACCGTCTTTGGCTTTGTAATATATTTCCGCTCCACACATTCCCTTATCATGTACGAACCATCCTTTTTCTTACAAAGAAAATCTGTCGTATACGCTTCTGTATCAAGACCTTCAAGAAGAACGTTGCAATTTATCTCTACAACCTGCTCATTCTCCACAAGCTTATCAGCGTACACCGATTGTATTTTGCTATAGAACCTGCATACTCCTTCTGCCTTGTCAATCGTCCTGCGTTCACAACGCCCTTTGTAATTTTTCTTTATCACAATAAACCATCCTTTCTGCGTTTCCCAAAAACGCCCCAAAACCTTCCCGAAAGCGTTCCCAAAAACATCTTTTTGGGGAATGAATTCGGGTAAAACAATACAATATCATAGATTTTCCTTGTAAAATGGGGCTTTTCAGTGTTTTGGGTTTCCCAAATTTCTTCCCAAATCCCCAAAAACAAATTATCTCTATAATCATTCGTAACCAATTCCCCTCGTTTTTCGTAATTATCTCCCCGCAACTCCAAGTTTTTCTCCTATAAAAAACTCTCTCTTTTTCATTTTTAAAACAAGAAAAATAGCTAGAAAATAATATGCTTTTATTCACGAAAAGTGGCTTAAATACAAGGTTTTTAATGATAATATCTTTAATTTTACCAAACAAAAAGACCATGCATTTTTCAACGCAAGGTCTCATTTTTTTTTATTTCTTATTTAGTTTTCTAAGTAGTTCTTAGATCAGTTCCCATGGAAAATGTAAATTACAAATTCGCGGGGATTGATGTGGGATTCTACACAATGGTTTATTCAAACTCAATAGTTCCAGGTGGCTTAGATGTAATATCATACATTACTCTATTCACACCACGTACTTCATTGATGATTCTATTCATAGTCTTATTTAATACTTCATAAGGGATTTCTGCTGCTTCTGCAGTCATGAAATCAATAGTATTAACAGCTCTTAATGCAACAGCATAGTCATAAGTTCTTTCATCACCCATAACACCTACTGACTGCATATTAGTTAATGCTGCAAAATACTGACCGATAGAACGATCTAATCCAGCATTCGCAATTTCTTCTCTATAAATCGCATCTGCATCCTGTACCATACGTACCTTTTCTGCAGTGACTTCACCAATGATTCTAATACCAAGACCTGGTCCTGGGAATGGCTGTCTGAATACTAAATATTCTGGAATACCAAGTTCAAGACCTACTTTTCTTACTTCATCCTTGAATAAGTCTCTTAATGGTTCAATGATTTCTTTGAAATCTAAACAATCAGGTAATCCACCAACATTATGGTGAGACTTAATGACTGCAGATTCTCCTCCAAGACCGCTTTCTACAACGTCCGGATAAATAGTACCCTGTACTAAGAAATCAACGGCACCAATCTTCTTTGCTTCTTCTTCAAAGACTCTGATGAATTCTTCACCAATGATCTTTCTCTTGCTTTCAGGTTCAGTTACACCCTTAAGCTTAGAATAATATCTTTCCTGTGCATTCACTCTGATGAAGTTTAAGTCATAGCAGCCATCTTTACCAAATACAGCTTCAACTTCATCACCTTCGTTTTTACGAAGTAAACCGTGGTCTACAAATACACAAGTTAACTGATTTCCGATAGCCTTAGATAATAAGACTGCTGCAACAGAAGAGTCAACACCTCCTGATAAAGCACATAATACTTTACCATCGCCAACTTTTTCTCTGATTGCTTTAATAGATTCTTCTACGAAAGAATCCATCTTCCAGTCACCAGAACATCCACACACATCGATTACGAAGTTTCTTAACATCTTCTTACCTTCTGCTGTATGTAATACTTCTGGATGGAACTGAATACCATAAAGGTTCTTTTCTCTGTTTTCACATGCTGCAACTGGACATTCATCAGAATGTGCTACAGATTTAAAACCAGGAGCTAAAGCTGAAATATAATCATTATGACTCATCCAGCATACTGTCTTTTCAGATACATTTGAGAATAATGGTGAAGTTGTATCAACTACGATTTCTGTCTTTCCATATTCTCTAGTAGGTGCAGCTTCTACATTACCACCTAATACATACTGCATTAGCTGAGCACCATAACATAAGCCAAGTACAGGAACACCACATTCGAAAAGTTCTTTTTCACATGTTGCAGCTCCTTCTTCATAGCAGCTATTAGGACCACCAGTTAAGATGATTCCCTTAGGGTTGAGTTCTTTGATTTTCTGCATTGCAACTTTATATGAATAGATTTCACAATATACGTTGCTTTCACGAACTCTACGCGCTACGAGCTGATTGTATTGGCCACCAAAATCAATAACCAGTACTAATTCTCTCTTCATAAGTTCTCCTTTACTATTTATTTATTAAAATACTTCCTTAAGCACAATTGTCTGAGTACGATCAGGTCCAACTGAGAACATGATCACTGGGCAGTGAATAAGTTCTTCAATCTTCTTGATATAGTTCTGAGCATTGACAGGAAGCTCTTCAAATGAAGTGACATTTGTGATATCTTCCTTCCAGCCAGGTAATTCTACATAAACTGGTTCTACTCTTGCTAATTCTTCAATTGTAGAAGGTAAACCATGAATTTCTTTACCATCTAACATGTAAGCAGTACAAATCTTAATAGTATCTAAACCACTTAATACATCTAACAACATTAATGAACATCCAGTTAATGAAGCCATTCTTCTTGACTGGTTAACGACAACTGCATCGAACCATCCAATTCTTCTTGGTCTCTTAGTTACTGTACCAAATTCATTACCTGCATTTCTGATATAATCACCTAATTCACCTTCAATTTCAGTAGGGAAAGCACCAGAACCAACACGAGTAGTATAAGCCTTAATAACACCTACTACATCAGTCAAATAAAGAGGACCAATGCTTGCACCAGATGGTACACCATTAGCACCTGGGTTAGAACTTGTTACATATGGATAAGTACCATAATCAATATCAAGCATAGTACCCTGAGCACCTTCAAATAAGATCTTCTTCTTTGCCTGGAATGCTTCATCTAAAAAGATACCAGTATCACAAACCATAGGTTTGATTACTTTAGCATATTCCTTATATTCTTCAAAGATTTCTTCTGCAGTACACTGTAATCCAGGATACTGTTTTTTCTTGAATGCTAATGTTTCTTCAAGTCTCTTCTTGAATAATGGTTCATTAATGAATTCACCAATACGAATACCGATACGGTCATATTTGTCTACATAAGTAGGTCCAATACCTTTCTTAGTTGTACCGATACTTGCAGCACCACGCATTTCTTCTTCTAATTCGTCAATTTCAATATGATAAGGTAAAGTGACATGTGCACGATCTGAGATGTGCATCTTATCAGTCTTGATACCTGCATCATTTAAATACTTCATTTCTTCAAGTAAAGCTTTAGGATTGATAACCATTCCGTTACCTAATACAACTTCACCAGTTGTAAAGATTCCGCTAGGAATAAGTCTTAAGGCAAATTTCTGGCCATTAAATTTAATAGTATGACCTGCATTATTACCTCCAGAATATCTCACTACTAGATCTGCCTGCTGTGCAAGATAATCTGTAACCTTTCCTTTTCCTTCGTCGCCCCACTGGCTTCCAACAACAACGACTCCTGCCATTTATGTTCATCCTTTCTTTCATTAAAATACAACTCTATTATAGAGGATAAAGAACGTTATGTAAAACATAAAACTGTCGTTAAATCAATGAAATTATGTGAATAAGTGCTATAATCAAATCACACGAGGTGATTTAATGAAAAAACTAGCAGTTCTATTTCCTGGAATTGGTTATCATTGCGATAAACCACTCCTCTATTACTCTAAAAAATATCTAAAAGCCTATGGGTATGAGATTGTTGAAGTGAATTATACACACTTCCCTCATATGAAAGATAAAGATGAATTAATTAAGCAGGCTGAAGATATTGGTTATGCGCAGACTGAAGAAATTCTTAAAGATATTCCATTTTCTACTTATGATGAAATCCTATTTGTATCAAAAAGTATTGGTACTGCCATTAGTGCACGTTTCAATGAAGAACATCATGTGAATGCGTATTCTATTTATTTCACACCACTTTCTGCGACTTTCAAGTATAGCTTAAATGGTATTGCCTTCCATGGTACAAATGATCCATGGGCCAAAACGAATCTCATTCAATGTGCATGTGACGAAGCACATATTCCACTTATTCTCTATCGTGATGCAAATCACTCATTAGAGTGTGGAGATGTGCTTGTTGATATTTCTAATCTTCATGACATCTTTCTTCATGTCATAGAAGCGATTCAAACAGTTTATCCGCTATAGGGGTAAACCTTTTTTTAAATAACGATAAAGATAAAGCTGTAATTTGCTTGTCAAACGATTCATTGAAAGATGATAATCCTTCAACATCCCATCTGTAAATCCTTTATCGTTATTCACATGGATAGTCACCTGATCACCTAAAGAGACATGCTCCACCTTAGAATAAATAACTAAGTCAGCATTCTCTTTTACATAAGGCTTAAACCATGCTGGAACATCTATATCCCCTATGAATTGAATAGGGATCATGATGTCTTTGAGGGCTTTTTCTATAGAACCTCCTGGAATCAGATAGCCTTTTAATAGTGTTTCTATCTCATTCCTCATTGGGGTCATATGTTGATAGGCTTCTTCTTTTGTTTTGGCTTTAGTCGCTATGCGTACACGAACATAACCTTCTCCTGCATACATTGCGAGAGTGACATCTGTCTGTTTATATTGGGTTTCTGTGAGTTTTTCATCAATCATACTTTCCCCAATACCCATCACTAGAAAGTCTTCCGTATAGATCTGTTCCTGGCGATATTGTTCTAGATAAGGTTTTAAGGAATGTTCTACAACATAATTGAATTCCTTAGGTGGACCAGGAAGGTTGATGATCATCTTACCATCCTTGCTCATCACACAGCCATTGGCTGTTCCTACATCATTTTCTAATATATAGGCATTTTCCGGGAAATAAGCCTGTTTGAAGTTGTTGTCAGAAACAACATTGAGTCCTGTCACAAAGCGACATTTTTCATCCACCTTACGAGCTTCTTCTTCGTTATAGACAAGTTCTAGTCCTAAATATTCTGCTGAGAGTTCCTTAGTTAAATCATCCTGCGTTGGACCAAGTCCTGCAGTAGTAATGACACAATCTGCCCCTCTTTTAAACGCAATATCGAGACATTCTAATAAACGTTGTGGATTATCACCAACAGTCGTCTGATGATAAATATCAAACCCTAATTCTTTACACATCTTAAAGAGTACCGGAGCTTCTGTGTTGATGATTTCACCAAGAAGAAGTTCAGTCCCTACATTAATCACTTCTACATTCATATTTCCATATACATATCATTCCATTTTGCTTCTCCATGCGTAGAAGAAGAGACACCAAGATGCTTATAGCCAAAACTTTCATAAAAGCCAATTAAATGATCTTTACATGTGAGAAATATTCCTTTTTTACCTCTTTCCTTCGCAAGAGTGATATAGCCATTCATAAGCGTATGCGCTAAGCCTTGATGCTGATAATCAGGATGTACATCTAAACCAAAGACTGTCATATAATCACCACTAGGATCATGTAATGAAGCATCTTCATAGAATGAATCTGGTAAGCCTTTAATATTCGATGTATTCCCATTAATAAAGCCAATAACATCTTTATCTTCTAATACAAGAAAGTTCTCTGAAAAAGCATTAAAGCGTTCTTTAAACTGCTCATAAGTCGCTGCTTCAGCTTCAGGAAAACAAAGAGTCTCTATATGAGAGATAGCTTCTATATCACCTATAACTGCTTGTCTTAATATCATGACATGTTCTCCTCCTTTCAAAATATTTTTTGTATCTTATACAAAAAAGACTTGATAGTCAAGAGACTATCAAGCTTTTTACTGTCCATTTTCAAATTGTGAACGATAAAGTGTTGCATAGAAACCATTTTCTTTAAGTAATCCTTCATGATTACCTATTTCTACAATATCACCATCACGCATAACGATGATTGTATCTGCATCTCTAATAGTAGAAAGACGATGTGCAATAACAAATGAAGTTCTATTCTTCATTAATTCATCCATTCCCTGCTGAATTAATACTTCTGTTCTTGTATCAACTGAAGATGTAGCTTCATCAAGAATCAAAATCTTAGGATCCTTCAAGAAAGCACGGGCAATAGTCAATAACTGCTTCTGACCTGCACTGATATTAGAAGATTCTTCATTGATCATAGTGTTATAGCCATCAGATAATGTATGAATAAAGTGATCTACATGCGCATTCACGCATGCTTTTTTGACTTCTTCATCAGTGGCATCTAATCGACCATATTTCAAGTTATCCATGATAGTACCATTAAATAACCATGTATCCTGTAATACCATGCCAAATAATGAACGAAGATCACTACGTTTCATTTGCGTGATATCTTCACCATCAATCATGATAGAACCACCATTGAGTTCATAGAAACGCATCAACAATTTAATAATAGTTGTTTTACCTGCACCAGTCGGACCAACAATGGCTACCTTCTGACCGGCATGAACATGGAGTGAGAAGTCATTGATGATGATCTTATCTGGATTATAACCAAAGTGAACATCCGCAAAAGTGACAGCACCCTTCATATTCTGTACTTCTTCAGTTGTAAGAGTGGCTGAGTCTTCTGTAAGTTCTTCTTCCTCTAAGAATTCAAAGACACGTTCTGCAGCTGCACCCGTACTTTGTAATAAGTTAGCAGCCTGAGCAATCTGTGAGATTGGCTGGTTGAACTGTCTAACATACTGGATAAATGCCTGGATATCACCAATAGTGATTGTTTTAGAACCTGCTAGAATACCACCGATAATACAAACACCTACATAACCGATATTACCGATAAAGTTACTAATTGGCATCATAAGTGATCCCAAGAATTGTGATTTCCATGCAGATGTATAAAGTGATTCATTGTATTGTTCAAACTGTTCTACAGATTTTTCTTCACCATTGAACGCTTTGACTACCTGATGTCCACCATACATTTCTTCAATATGACCATTGACATCACCAAGTGAGTTCTGCTGCTGAGTGAAGTATTTCTGTGAATGCTTCATGACTAAACGCATTAAGATCATTGATACAGGTAATACTACAACTGCAATTAAAGTCATCTGCCAGCTGATTGTAAGCATCATAATAAAGATACCTACAAGAGTAACTACGTTAGAAATAAGTGTAGATAAAGACTGGTTAAGTGACTGAGCGATTGTATCAATATCATTAGTCACACGAGAAAGAATATCACCACTTGTATGCTTATCAAAATAAGAAAGTGGTAAACGGTTCATCTTTTCAGAAATATCTTTTCTAAGTGAGAAGGCTGCATCCTGTGATACACCAGAGATAATCCAACTCATAATATAACTAAATAGAGAACTAGCAGCATATAATACAACAAGAATCAATAAGATCTTGATGATATAATTAAAATCAATACCACCGGTATTGGCTACTTTAGCCATGATACCTTCTGATAATTTATCTGTTGCTTTCGCAAGAACCTTAGGACCTATAATATTAAAAACAGTAGAACATACCGCAAATACCATCACAAAACAAATCTTTAAATGATATGGTTTTAAGTATGCCAATAACTTCTTTAATGTACCACCTAAATCCTTAGCTTTTTCATTATTACCACGGCCTCTGCCCATACCCATTGGAGAGCGACGATTTTTATTCATTGTCTAGTTCCTCCTTTGATAACTGAGATAAGGCGATTTCCTGATAGACAGAACATGTTTTCATTAATTGTTCATGAGTGCCTTTTCCTACAATCTTACCTTCATCAAGTACGATGATCTGATCTGCATGCATAATAGATGCAATACGCTGTCCAACGATTAAGACAGTGTTATGAGTCTTGGCAGTCATTTCTCCAAGACGTTTTCTAAGTGTGGCATCAGTCTTGAAATCAAGTGCTGAGAAGCTGTCATCAAAGATAAGAATTTCAGGATTTTTCGCAAGTGCTCTTGCAATTGCGAGACGCTGTTTCTGTCCACCTGATACGTTTGTACCACCCTGAGAAATAGGCTCTTTAACACCTAATGGTTTTGTTTCAATGAATTCTTTTGCCTGCGCAACATCAATCACTTCAGCAAGTTCTTCATCAGATAAATCAAGAGCACCATATTTGATATTTGATTCTATTGTACCTGAGAATAATAATCCCTTCTGAGGTACGACACCAATACGGTCTCTTAAATCATGCATAGAGACATGTCTTACATCCACACCATCTACTGTGACTTCACCTTCAGTTACATCATAAAAACGAGGAATAAGGTTAATAAGTGTTGATTTACCTGAACCTGTTGAACCAATAAAGGCTGTTGTTTCACCAGGACGGGCTGTAAAGTCAATATCAGTTAAGACTGGTTCATCAGCACCAGGATACTTAAATGATACATGTTTGAATTCCACAAGACCTTTCTTGTCTTCTTCAAAAGAAGTGATCTGTTCTGGGTTTTCAATTGTAGGTTCAGTATTTAATACTTCAGCTACACGGTTTGCGGCTACACTTGCACGAGGTAACATAACTGCAATCATTGCGACCATTAAGAAACTCATAACGATAATCATGGCATACTGTAAGAAGGCCATCATTTCACCAATCGCAATATTACCTAAATCAACCTGCTTTGCGCCAAAGTAGATAATGAGTAAAGTCATCCCCTGCATGATAAACATCATGATAGGCATTAATGAGACCATCACTCTATTAACAAATAAGTTTGTCCCTGTTAAATCCTTGTTTGCCTGATCAAAACGTTTTTCAGATTCTTCTTCATTCCCAAATGCACGAATGACAAGAATACCTGATAAGTTTTCTCTCATTGCTAAGTTAAGTTTATCAATTAATTGCTGGATAATCTTGAATTTAGGCATTGCGATAGAGAAAGTCACACCAAGTACTCCAAAGATGATAATGACAACTAGGAAGATCATCCAAGTCATAGATGGTGAGTTCTTGACAGCTTTCATAATACCACCAATACCATTAATTGGCGCAAGCATACACATTCTTACGATTATCACAAGAACCATCTGGATCTGAACGATATCGTTTGTACTACGAGTAATTAAAGAGGCTGTAGAAAACTTATTGAATTCAGTATTAGAGAAGCTTTCAACCTTCTTAAATACTGCTAAACGTAAGTCTCTTGCCACTGATGCACCAAGTTTTGATGCTAAGAATGCAACACAGATAGAAGCCACAGCACCAAGTAAGGCAATAGCTAACATCTGAATACCTTTATGGGCAATATACTGGTTCTGTACTTTATTGATATCAGCACCAAGTTTCTTATATTCCGCTTTGACACCTTCACCAGCTGCAATCTTCATTGTAGATTCACCCATAGTCTTCATCTGCTTATCGACGCTTTCAAACATCTTATTACGTTCATCTTCGCCCATTGAACTAATGAAATAATATATATCTCCATTGTTTAAATGTGTTTCCATAGCATCAATCTGTGCTTTTGCGTCATCTAGTTTCTTCTTAGAGTCATCTAATTGAGGTTTTGCAGAAGCAACTTTTTCTTTAGCCTGATCAAGCTGTTTCTTGATTGTTGAAGACTGGCTCTTCATTTGTGCCATCTGACCTGCTGAAGCATTGAGTTTTTCATAACCAGCAACTGCCTGAGAAATACCAGCTAATTGAGCCTGAAGCTTTGTTTTTGCGTCACCCTCAGGTAATGCATTATATTGTGCAGTTAAAGTGTTCTGCGTTTCTTTGGCTTTTTCATATGAACCAAACTGAGTGTTTAGTGCGTTTAATGCACTATCATACTGCTTAATAGCAGTCTGCATCTGTTCATACTGCTTCACACCCTGATTGTACTTAGCCATACCAGCATTATACTGTTCTAAACCCTTATTATAGCCATCTAAGCCTTTTTGATAACCTTCCTTAGCAGAATTAATAGCTGAATCAATCTTTGTTTCAAATGACTTATACTGCTTTGTACCAGGTTTCATCTTATTCATAGAATAAACAATCAACATTGGTTTAGTGAGTACTTTATTAAGTTTTTCTTCATCTACATCTTTCTTTAAGATATATAAAGTCTGATTCTTTGCTTTCTTGAATGTCTTATAATAAGACTTGTCCACATCCTTTGCAGGAGTCTTCTTATACGCATTTTCTAATACTTTTTGATCTTTTGAAGATACAAATAATAATAAATGATTATAAGTTTCTTCACTTAATACAGGAGACACAGCTGAATCGAAACCTCCTGCCTGAATACCGCTAGATACGATATCAGACATATAATCAGGAAGTGTTAATTCAGTATAGGCCTGTCCAAATATACAAACGATGGCTAATACAAATAATAACCAATATTTTTTAAAATATTTCTTTAGTTTAAGCATCGTTTTCCTCCTTTAATTCTTCTTCCATATTCTTAATAATCATATCAATCATATATAATACGGCATCATGATCTTCTTTTGTGAGTCCTCTGCTGCATACTTCTTCCATATGCCTCATCTTATCCTTACAGGTTTCTAAATACTCTTCACCCAATTTACTTAAACGCACTGTAGAATGACGTTTATCTTGAGGATTCTGTTCACGAATAATATAGCCTGCTTCTTCTAGACGCTTGATTCTTACTGAAAGTGTTGCATCAGAGATATGAAGATATTGTGCCACTTCTTTTTGAGAATGACCATGTTCTTTAATCACAAATAACAAGCGTGATTGATCACCTGTTAAAGGCATATCCTTAAAGTTACGCATCATATACTTTCCTACTACTTTTCTAAGTACTGCGACCTTATCTATCATCACTTTGACATTCTCCTGCATGTCCGTTGTGCACCTCCTTACTATTAGTTAGTATGCTAAATATTATAGTTAGGGTACTAACTATTGTCAATAAAAAAAGAGTAGTATTTTTACTACTCTCTAATCTGGCCATTTCCTTCAATTTTGTATTGGTAAGAACACATTTCTTTTAAACCAAGTGGACCTCTGGCATGAAGTTTCTGTGTACTAATACCAAGTTCTGCCCCAAAACCGAATTCTCCACCATCTGAGAATCTTGTAGAAGCATTATGATACACACAGGCACTATCTAAGCTATTCATAAATAATGCAGCTGTTTCATTATTTTCAGTAATAATGGATTCTGAATGCTTTGTAGAATATGTATAAATATGATTGATTGCTTCTTCTACTGAGTCAACAACTCTAATATTTACAATATAATCATCATATTCTGTTGCATAACTGTCATCTGTGACATGTTCACAGTTAATGATCTGACATGTTGCATCGTCCCCTTTGATTTCTACTTTTTCAAAGGCTTTTTTAAGTTCAGGTAAGAACTTGTCTGCAACATCCTTATGTACAAGTATTGTTTCTATCGCATTACATACTGAAGGTCTTTGAATCTTCGCATTGACTGCAATAGTTAATGCTTTATTAAGGTCTGCATCCTTATCAACATAAAGATGGCAGATACCAGCGCCTGTTTCAATAACAGGTACTGTCGCATTCTTAACAACAAACTGAATGAGTCCTGCGCCACCTCTAGGTACAATAACATCTACATATTCATTGGCATGGATGAGTTCTCCTACGATGGCGTGATCTAGTTCTGTAATCAGTTCAATCGCCCCTTCTGGTAAAATATCCTTTGTGGCAGCTTTCATAATTTCTACTAATTTCTTATTTGTATAAATGGCTTCTTTACCACCTCTTAAAACACAGGCATTGCCTGATTTTAAGCAAAGAGATGCAATATCTACAGTCACATTAGGACGGGCTTCATAGATAATTCCAAAGACACCAATAGGCACTCTCACTTTAGAAATTTCTAGACCATTTGGTCTTGTCCAGGATTCCATCACTTCACCAATAGGATCAGGTAATGTAGCCACCTTCTTGACTCCATCACTCACTCCTACAATACGTTCATGAGTAAATAAGAGTCTATCCTGCATTGCTTTTGTCATATTGACTTCCTTAGCATGTGCCATATCTTTTTTATTAGCTTCTAATATTTCTTCACTATGTGCAATTAATGCGTCGGCAATTTTATCTAATGCCTGATTCTTTGTGCAAGTTGGCATATTCTTTAAAAGACGTGCTGATTCTTTTGCACATTTTAATTGTGTTTCTAATAATGTATTCATTATCTTTCCTCCAATACAACCATGTTATTCGCATGTACTACTTCATCATAGTCATGACGATGTAATATGTCATCTATTTCAGAAGACTGGTGTCCTTTAATAAGTCTGATTTCATCACTGGCATAATTGACAACACCCTTCGCAATTGTATTTAACTCTTCATCCTTGATATCAACAACCTGTCCTTCTAGGAATCTACCTTCTACATCTTTAATACCTGTAGGTAAAAGACTGACATGCTTGTCAACAATCGCTTTTCTACATCCTGCATCAACTATAATTGTTCCTCTTGGTTTAGTACGATAGGCAATCCAATGTCTTCTAGCATTCATATTTGTGCCTGAAGCCCCATTGAACCAAGTTCCTTCATTATCTAAGGCATTTAATATACTGTTTTCTTTCTGTCCATTCACAATACACATATGACTACCTAATGCATTGACCATTTGAGCCGCTTTTAGTTTAGTTGCCATACCACCTGTACCTAGACCACTGACTGCATCTCCTGCATAGCTCAAAATTGTATCATCAATCTTATCTACATAGTGGATAAGCACAGCATCAGGATCAGTATGAGGATTGCCTGTATAAAGACCATCAATATCACTCACGAGAATTAATAGTTGTGCTTCTACTAGAGGAACGATAAGTGAAGCCAATGTATCATTGTCTCCTACCTTGATTTCATCTACTGCCAAAGCATCATTTTCATTAATAATAGGAACAACACCATAATTGAGTAGTGCATTAATTGTATGGTTTAAGTTCATTAAACGATGACGATCATCAAAGTCATCATGGTTTAATAAGATCTGAGAACATTTCATATTAAAGACCTGGAATATTTCTTCATAGATTTCCATTAGTCTTGCCTGCCCAATCGCAGCTAAAGCCTGTTTTTCCGGTAGTGTTTTCGGTTTACTGTCTAGTCCTAATGCGCCCATACCAGCTGCAATAGCTCCTGAAGAGACTAAAACAACGATATAGCCTTCCCTTTTTAGTTTGGCAATCTGCCATGTTAACATCAATATTTTTTCTTTATTGATTTTTCCATCTTTGTCACAAAGTGAACTTGAACCTACCTTAATGACAATTTTCTTTACTTCTTCTATTCTACGTTTCATTGAAAACACCCCTTTATTGTTTAATCTATTATAGGGGGTAAAACACTTTAAAATCAAACAAAAGATACTGATTTTTGTCTTTTCACAAAAAAGACTCCCATTAAGGGAGTCAAATGCATTAGTGACTTAAAGTTTTGTTTTCTACTTCTGTATTTAATAATTCTACGAATTCTTCAAAAGTCACTGTAGTCTGTTTCTTTTCACCATGTTTACGATAAGTCACAGTACCATTATCTCTTTCATTATCACCAAGTACTAACTGATAAGGGATCTTCTTTAACTGTGCTTCTCTGATACGATAACCAAGTTTTTCATCTCTGTTATCGTTATTTACTCTGAAGTGTGCTTTTCTTAACTTAGCCACAACTTCTTTTGCGTATTCATCATGGTATTCAAGTTTAACTGGAATAACCTGAACCTGAGTAGGTGCCAACCATAGAGGAAGATTACCTTTTGTTTCTTCTAGTAAGAAGGCAATGAAACGGTCTAATGAACCTAAGATTGCTCTATGAATAACAACTGGTCTTACCTTATCACCATTTTCATCAACATAAGTTAGTTCGAATCTTTCTGGTAACTGGTAGTCTAACTGGATTGTAGATAAAGTAACATCATGTCCTAATGCACTCTTTACCTGTACGTCAAGTTTAGGACCATAGAATGCTGCTTCGCCTTCTGCTTCATAGAATTCTACATTCATTTCTTTTAATACTTCACGTAATTCATTTTCACTCTTTTCCCATAATTCATCATTACCAAAATACTTTTCTTTGTTGTTCTTATCTCTTAATGATAAACGGAATGAGTAATCTTTGAAACCAAAGTCCTTATATACATCTAAGATTAAGTGTGCTACATTCTTGAATTCCTGAGCAATCTGGTCTGGACGACAGAAGATATGTGAATCGTTCTGTGTAAATGCTCTTGCACGTTCGATACCAGTTAAAGCACCACTTGCTTCAAAACGGAAATCATTCGCAATTTCCGCAATTCTAACTGGAAGATCACGATATGAATGTAATGTAGATTTATACATAACCATATGGTGTGGACAGTTCATAGGTCTTAATACATATGCTTCATCATCTAATTCCATAGCTGGGAACATATCATCTTTATAATGAGCCCAATGTCCTGATTTCTTATATAACTTAACGTTACCAAGAGAAGGTGTCATAACATGTTCATAACCTAATTCTAATTCTTTGTTCATGATGTAATCAGATAATAAACGTCTGACAGTAAAACCATTTGGTAACCACATTGGTAAACCTTTACCTACGATATCTGCAAACATGAAGATACCTAATTCTTTACCAAGTTTTCTATGATCTCTTTCCTTTGCTTCTTCTAATAACTGAAGATGTGCTTCTAATTCTTCTTTAGTTGGGAAACATACACCATAGATTCTCTGAAGAACCTTGTTGTTCTTATCACCTTTCCAATAAGCACCTGAATGTTTGATTAACTTGAAGTTCTTACATAACTTAACTGTTTCTACATGTGGACCACGACATAAGTCAGTGAAATCACCTTGTGAATAAGTAGTGATTGTACCATCTTCTAAACCATTGATTAAGTCTAGCTTATATTCATCATCCTTGAATTCTTCTAAAGCTTCTTCTTTAGAGACTTCATGTCTCACGATTCTCTTACCATCTTTACAAATTTTCTTCATTTCTTTTTCAATCTTAGGTAAGTCATCATCAGAAATAGTCTGATCACCTAAATCGATATCATAATAGAATCCTTCTTCGACGACTGGACCAACCCAGAATTTAGCCTGTGGGTAAAGATGTTTAACTGCCTGTGCTAATACGTGTGCACATGAATGATTTAAAGTATTTAAATCTTTGTCATTTAAAAAATCGCTCATATTCTCCTCCTATAAATAAAAAGAGACCTCATCAAAGGACGAAGTCTCGTGTTACCACCTTTATTCGTTATGCAATGCATAACCTCTCATCTCTTAACGCGAGTCACGGAATCTCTTTCGAGTTCGGCATCACAGGGAGTACCTTTAAGTAAATATCTTGGAAGTTTCCACCATTTCTTCCTCTCTAGTAAGCTTTTATCTTAAAGACATATCCTGTTTCGTAGCTTGTGCCTTTATTGTACACCACTTCAGTTAATTGTCAATAAAGAAAAAAGGAATAGGTCGCCCTATTCCTAATTATCAAAAATTATTTGATTGTAACGATTTCTAAGTAACTTGTTAAACCAGAAACACCTGGAGTACCACCAGTTACAATTACCTGTTCACCAGCTGAAATTCCGTTTTCCTTAGCGATAACCATTGCAAGATCCATTAAACCTTCTCTTGATTTCATAGATTTGCAAAGTACAGGCTTAACACCCCAGTTAAGAGCTAATTTCTTAACTGTATCATCTGATGGAGTTGGAGCGATGATTGGGCAATGTGGTCTATAACGTGACATACGTTTTGCAGTAGCACCTGTTTCAGTGAATGCGATGATAGCTGAAACGTTGAAGTTAGCAGCAATTTCAGCAACTGACATACAGATAGCTTCTGAAGAGTTAGAGTTATCAGCAGTTCTGATAGCTCTTCTTAAGATTGAAGCATAGTCTAAGTTTCCTTCGATCTTATGAGCAATCTTGTTCATAGTTAATACTGCTTCTTCAGGATATTTACCCTGAGCAGATTCACCAGATAACATGATAGCATCAGTACCATCATAGATAGCGTTAGCTACGTCAGATACTTCAGCTCTTGTTGGTCTTGGGTTTTCCTGCATAGATTCAAGCATCTGAGTTGCAGTAATAACGATCTTACCAGCAGCATTACATTTCTTGATGATTGACTTCTGGATTAGAGGTACATCTTCAGCAGGTACTTCTACACCTAAGTCACCACGAGCAACCATGATACCATCAGCTACTTCGATGATTTCATCGATGTTTTCAACACCTTCAACACATTCGATCTTTGGTAATACTTTGATATCTGGCTTACCGTTTTCAGCAATTAATTTCTTAATATCTAATACATCCTGTTTTCTTCTTACGAATGAAGCAGCGATGAAGTTTACATCCTGTTTGCAACCGAAGATTAAGTCGTTCTTATCTTTTTCTGATAAGAATTCGAACTGTAACTTAGTACCAGGAACGTTGATACCACGAGTGTTCTTAACTCTACCATCGTTAGCAGCTACACAATAGATATCCTGTCCTTCAACGTGGTCAACTAATAATGCAACCTGACCATCGTTAACTAAGATATAAGCACCAGGCTTAACATCTTTGTATAATTCCTTATAAGAAATTGTGAAACGATCTGAAGAACCAACAATTTCTTCTGGAGTGATTACTGAAACCTGACCTTTCTTGAATTCAGTGAATCCACCTTCGAAAGCACCAGTACGGATTTCAGGACCTTTAGTATCAAGCATGATAGCTACATCAGTACCTAATTCCTTGTTTACTTCTCTTAAAGTATCCATCTTCATAGCATGTTCTTCATAGTCACCATGAGAGAAGTTACAACGCATTACGTTCATACCAGCTTTAATAAGCTTCTTTAACATTTCTTTATCCTGTGAAGCAGGACCAATAGTACAAACAATTTTTGTTTTTTTCATTTTTTCTTTAACCATTTTAGACTCCTTAATCAACCAAATAAATTTACACTCCGTTATATATATTTAACAAACACACTGAGAAATTAACGTAACTTCTTAGCGTCTTCGTAAATACCAGCATCAGCTACATGCTTATGATTTAATACTTCTGTGATAGGGAAAGCAGTAATCTGACCATGTACTTCACCTACGCAAAGTCCACCTTTACCTTCTTCAAGAAGTTCTACAGCCTTAACACCCATACGGCTTGCTAAGACACGGTCTCTTGCAGTTGGTCTACCACCACGCTGTAAATGACCTAAGACATTCGCACGAGTTTCGAAACCTGTTGCAGCTTCGACTTTCTTTGCAAGTTCATTGACATCAGTGATATGTTCAGTAATAACCACGATTGCATGGTCCTTATCAGATGCCTTTGACTGTTTTAATCTTTCGATAATCTTATCTTCATCATAACCAGTATCAGAAGTGACTACTAGTTCAGCACCAGCTGCGATACCTGCATTAATTGCAAGGTCACCACATCTTCTACCCATAACTTCAAGGATAGTACATCTCTGATGTGAAGAAGAAGTATCTCTTAATCTGTCTAATGCTTCAACAATTGTATTTAATGCAGTATCAAATCCAATTGTGAAATCAGTATCAGGAATATCATTGTCAATTGTTCCTGGAAGACCAATACAATTAACTCCCATTTCTGTAAGCTTTAAAGCACCATGATATGAACCGTCACCACCGATGACTACTAATGCTTCCATACCTACTTTTTTCATCTGTTCGATTGCTTCTTTTCTGATTTCAGGATCTTTGAATTCAGGGAAACGAGCAGATTTTAAAATAGTACCACCATTATTGATGATATTACGAGTACTATGACGATCGAATTTCATGAACTTACCTTCATGAAGACCTTTATAGCCAAGTCTAACGCCATAAACTTCGATACCCTTATTAAGACAAGTTCTAGCTACTGCACGAATTGCAGCATTCATTCCAGGAGCATCTCCCCCAGAAGTTAATACACCAATACACTTAACCATTTTTTTCTCCTCTCAACTTATGCATTCTATTTAATAACCATTCTAGCATAATTGTTCGTTCCTTACCATCACCAATTCTATTCCAATCAATTTTTTTAGTCAATAATTATTTCACAACATAGCGCTTTCATTTTAGAAACAATATTCTTTGCACGAAGCTGTTCACGTTTATCATTATATTTATTCGTGTAAATCGTTTCCAAGTCTTCAAAACCATATGCAGAAGTCATGAAAGTAGGTAATTCATTTAAGATACGATAGTCTAAAATCATCGCAAGAACTTCATCTCTAGACCAGTTAGTAACATTTTCTTCACCTACACTATCTAAAAGCAAATAAGGAATGTTTTTTACTAGATCCACTAAAGAAGTATCTTCATTTGAATTAAAGCTTGCTTTGACATCTGCCATAAGTGTAGGTACATGACATAAGCCTACTTCATAGCCACGTCTCGCTAGTTCATTCATCATACCTGCCATGATTCTTGTACGATTTGGTCCACCACATACTAAGAAGCCTTTTGTTTGTGGTCGATTGACATATTCAATCAATTGCTTAGTTAAAATCATCATACTTGCATCTTTTTTATTCATTGCTTCAGCTGCCATATCTTTCAAGCTAATAAGTGCAAGTCTGGTAGACATATTGTTGTAATGAAAGCGAGAAAGAAGCTGATCATTTTCATGCTTTTCAAGACCATATTGACAGCTTTTGACATCACGATGGACATAAGTTTCATAGCTCAAAGTAATCTGCTGACCTTTATTCATCTTAGGGCATTCATTGATTCCATGGCAATGTAAACAAGGTTCATGATCATCTACATAGGCAAGTAAATCTACCCAGGCATCTTCTAGAGCTTTTTTAGTTAAATGATTCTTTTCTACAAATTCTCTAATATCCTGTCTTTTGACTAACTCCTGCAAACTTTGGTTTCTTGTATTTTCTAATTCTTTATCAAAAGAAAGAATCTGTCCTGCTTTTATCATCATAGATCACCTCCTAGTTCTTCCATTAGTCTTCTTAATTCTTCTTTATCTTGTTCTGTCACTTTCTGTTGTTTCTTTTCAGGCTTCTTTGTCGTCTTCTTCACTACTTGACGAGGTGTATTGTTATGAACCTCCTGATAGGCATCACGAGCTGTCTTCAAACCTTTTCTTACCCATGAAGCACCAATTGTTTCACAATAGTTCTTGTCTAGTCGTCCATTACTTCTACCTAAAACATATTCTATCAACATATTAGTGACTGCAGGAGTAAGTCCCATAGCCATCAATGATTCCGCAATATTGAGATCATGAAGGGCTGGTTCTTTCCCTCCCTGCTTATTCTTTAATAGCTGATAAGGTGAGATTGTCTCTAGATATCTAAAGTGCTTGTTTAAGTTATCATCATCAGTTTGTGGTGAAGCATGCTGGATGGGCTGAGTGTGATAGACCTCTTTAAGTGAACTTGCTGAATCAGCACTATAGTAACGTTTAGCCTGTTCTACTAAAGCTTTACGATTAAACTTACCTTCCACAATCGCATCCTTAACCATTAAGGCGAGAGATAATTGATCTATCGCATAAAGAGTCGCAATCTGCTTGATTGTATCTTCATTACGATTCACTATTTTCATAGGGACCTGATAATCCTTCAATGTTTCATAGAAGAGAGTGAGATCATAATTAATAATTGGACGTTCACTTTCTTCTTCTTGATATCCTGATTCATGTTTCAATGGTTTGTTTTGTGATAAATCAATTGTAAAGACATCTTCAAAGCATGATGTGACTTCTTCATATTCAGTGAGCTTTTCTAGTCCTGAACGGAAGTAATTCTTTGTTTTAGTATATTCTTCTATACCGATTGTCTTCTGTAATAAACCTGCAAGTATCTGATTTCTAAAAAAGGCATTGACAGAAAGTGGTGTCATTAAGTGAAAGATATAGACTCCCTGTCCTTCTGATTCTTTATAATAGGACTTAAGTAAACTTAAGCCTTCTAATGTTTTTCTTGCCTGGTCAAGTTCTTCTAGATCTAGATTTAAAGCCATAGTTAAGCGACTGATTGCACAAGGCTGATGGAAATGACGCATACGCATGGACTCTACATTCAAATACATATAAAGACTATATGCCTGCGTTTTAAGTAATGGGGCATACAAATAAGTGAGAATATCACAATCATTACTACTTAATGGTAATGAACGTTCACTTAAATAAACATCTGTCGCATATAACATCTTACTCCACCTCCTTTAGTACTCTTAATATTTCTTTTTCTAAATCATAGTAGTTTGTATTGTTTCTAATGATATAGTCTGCACGTTGTTCTTTGTCTTCTAAAGACATCTGATTTCTAATACGGTCTAATGCCTGCGTACGTGTACAATGGTCACGGGATAAGACTCTTTGAATCTGTGTTTCTTTGTCACAACTGACCACTATTGTAGAATCACATAAATCATCCCAGCCAGCTTCAAAGAGTAATGGTACATCAATAAAGACAAGGTTGTTTTTAGATTGTTTGATTTTTTGTACAATGACGCTTCTAATATAGGGATGTAGGATGCCTTCTAGATAGTTCTTTTCATTCTGATTATTAAAGATAATATCTGCAAGTTTCTGTCTATTAATAATTCCATCGGTAAGTACAGGAAAATGTTCTATAACCTGTTTAAAAGCCTCTGTACCCGGTTCTAAGGCATGACGTGAGATATCATCTGCATCAATGACTTCATAGCCATGAGTAATCAGATAATAACTGACAGTACTTTTACCACTCGCAATACCACCAGTGAGTCCTATGACCTGCATATTGTTTCTCCAATACGTTCCATAAGTTCTATACAATCAATACTATCCTGATGACTCATACGATCACTTTCTACCTTAATATAGGCAATAGCTTCATGACAAGCTTCTATTTCAGTATGGAAATCATCGATATCATAAGGGATTTCTCCTGTAAAAGATTCACCATTAAATGAAATAACAGCTTTTGTAGGACGATAGAATGGATCTAGTATGATAGTCCCTTTAGTACCTGTAATAATCATATCTTTTCTTACTGGTCCATCAAGTGACGCTTCCATAAAAGCTTTGACACCATTTTCAAATTCTAGAGTAATCGAATCGTGAACATCTACACCATGTTCTACTTTCACATCATTAGAAATAGAAACAACTGAACTCTTCACAAAATCTAAGACAGTCGCAATATTATATATACCTGTATCATATAATGCACCACCTTGTTTTGGATCATAAATATAAGAATGTTCATCATAAGGTACAATGGATTGGAAATGGTTTTCTATAGAAACAATATCTCCAATAATACCTTTTTCTATTTCTTTATGTACTTGATTGATCATTGGAATAAATCTAGATTTCATGGCCTCCATAAAGAAGACATGATTCTTTTCTGAATATTCACAGAGTGTTCTTATTTCTTTGCTTGTCAAGGTGGCTGGTTTTTCTACCAAAACTGCTTTATGATGTTTCATTGCTTCTAATGCATACTTGTAATGAGAGGCATGTGGCAATGCGATATAGACAATGTCTACATTCTCATCTTCTAGTAACTTCATATAATCATCATAGAGTTTTTCTGGATGATAGAGTTCTTTAAATTGTTGTCTTTTTTCTGGATTATGTGATGCCCCTGCATAAAAGCATGCTTCATCAAAATGAGAGAGACTCTCACAGAATCTCTGGGCAATTCTTCCTAATCCTATTACACCCCAATTCAACATATTTAATATCTCCTTTTCTGACAATGAGGACAGTAATATGTTCCTCTCCCTGCAATTGTGATTTTTTTTATAGGTCCCTTGCATTTTGAACATGTTGTTTGTGCATGAACAGATAAAGTAACCTGAAATAAGCCATGGATGCCATTGGCATCAAATGAATGGATGGTTGTCCCGCCCTGGGCAATGGCTTCCTTTAAAATAGTACTGGACACTTGTATCAATTCTTCAATACGTTTCTTTGAAAGTCTGTCTCCTCTTGTACGAGGATCCATCCCCATTCTAAAACATATTTCATTCGCATAGATATTTCCTATACCAGTAAAAATAGACTGATCTAGTAATAATTGTTTAATAGGCAGATGACTTTGATGGATACGTGGATAGATGTAATCAAAAGAAGCATCCATTGGTTCCTGACCTAAACGATTAAGTGGTGGATATTCACGATAGTGTTCTTTGTCTACTAACTGCATACGACCAAACTTTCTTGTATCGTTATAACGAAGATCTGTGCCATCTGTCATATGAAAGATAATATGATCATGTTTATCATAGGGTTCATCTTTCATTTTTATATTGTATTTCCCTTCCATTCTAAGATGAGAAATAAATGCATCATGATCTAAAATAAAGATCAAATATTTACCATATCTGTCTATATCACAAATAGATTGATGAATGAGTGTAGTGACGAATGTCTCTACATCTCCATCAATAATACGTGGATAACGTACTTCTATAGAGTCAATTGTTTTATGAAGTATGAAGTTCTTTAAGGTTCTTCGTACTGTTTCTACTTCTGGTAATTCAGGCATTATTTTAATTCACACCAGTTCTTGGCATAGTTGCCTTCTACAATAAGAGGAACATCCATCTTAATGCAGTTTTCCATCTTCTCTTTTACTAAAGACATGACTTCTTCTAATTCATCTTCAAATACATCAAAAATCAGTTCATCGTGTACCTGTAAGATCATCTGTGATTTAAGATTCTTTTCTTTAAGTGCTTTATCTACTTCAATCATCGCAAGCTTCAAAATATCAGCACCTGTTCCCTGAATTGGTGTATTCATTGCATATCTTTGCGCCTGCTGGCGTACCATGAAGTTCTTATCATTGATTGTAGGAATATATCTTTTTCTATTAAGTAGTGTAGAGACATAACCTTGTTTCTTACATGTTTCTACAACTTCATCCATATATGTTTTTACTTCTGGATATGTTTCAAAATATTTATTAATAAAGTCTCTTGCTTCTGAAATAGACATACCAATATCTTTAGACAGTCTAAATTCACTCATACCATAAATAATACCAAAGTTAACGGCTTTTGCCTGTGAACGCATTTGTGGAGTGACTTCTTCATCCTTTACGCCAAATACTAAAGCTGCAGTATGTCTATGGATATCTTTGCCTTGATTAAAGGCATCAATTAAATTAGTGACATGAGCCATATGTGCAAGTATTCTTAATTCAATCTGTGAATAGTCAAATGAAACAAGATAGCCATTATGTGATACAAAGGCTTTTCTAATGAGTTTTCCTTCTTCACTTCTAACTGGAATATTCTGTAAATTTGGATCTACAGAAGAGAGACGTCCTGTATGAGTGAGAGTCTGTTTATAGATTGTGTGAATTTTGTTATCTGGGAATACCTGCTCCTGTAGTCCTTTTAAGTATGTAGAAGAGAGTTTGGTCAACATTCTATATTCTAGTACTAATGGAACAACGGGATGGGCATCAATAATTTTTTCTAAGACATCCTGACTTGTAGAATAACCAGTCTTTGTCTTCTTACCACCCTTTAATCCTAAATCTTCAAATAAGACCTGGCCTAATTGTTTAGGTGAAGAGATATTGAATGTAGTACCTGAGATACGATAGATATCATTGGCTAGTTTTTCAATTGTTTCATCAAAAGCTGTATCCATTTCCTTTAATACATCTAAGTCTATTTCAGTACCTGCAAATTCCATTTCACCCAAGATTCGTGTGACAGGAAGTTCAATGTTTTCATATAGTTCATACTGATTTTTATCTTTTAATTCTTTAGTGACAACATCTTTGAGTTCATAAATAGCTTTGGCTTTAGAGACAATATGACTCGCTAAGATGTCATCTTCTGGAATATGCTTCTTTGCACCCTTTCCAAATACTTCTTCATCATATTGCACACCTTCATAATCAAAATGTGTACATACATATTTGAGTTCTTCTTTAATAGCTGGTTCTAATACATAAGAAGCAAGTGATAAGTCAAATGTATAACCATTGATTTCTATTCCATTCCATCTAGAACCAATGACAGCACTCTTGATATCATAGCCATACTTTTTCTTATTTTCATCCTTTAAATAAGCTAAGAATAATTCATCCTTTAATGCATTTTCATAAGAGATGAAATAAGCCTGTTCATCATTATAAATTCCATATCCTAGAATAATAGAACGATGATAGTTTGTATCATAGATAGAAGGATAAACAGCACTGTCCTTTGTGATTTCAGGCATATGATTCACTATTTCAAACTTTAATTCTTTTTTAGGTGCTGCTTCAGTCGTCATAGATTTAATCAAAGAATTCATATCATATTTTTCATAGAATGACTTGAGTGTTTCATAGTCATAACCCTGATATGTAGCTTTTTCTAAATCTACATCTATTGGTATATCTCTTAGTATTGTAGCTACTTTTTTACTCATCAAGGCATCTTCCATACCTGCTCTGATTTTTTCACCCATCTTACCTTTGATTTCATCCTGATGTTCCTGTAATCCTTCAATAGTGCCATATTGGTGTATTAGTTTTAAGGCAGTCTTTTCACCAACACCTTTAATACCTGGAATATTATCAGAACTATCACCCATGAGTCCTAAGAAATCTCTAAACTGATCTGGCTTTAAACCATATTTATCAAGTAAAGTCTGTTCATTATAAATATCAAGTTCAGTAACACCTTTAACGGTACGATAGATTGTAGTCTGAGATGAAATCAACTGATTGGCATCCTTATCTCCTGTATAAACAGAAACTTTTAAGTTATTCTTTTCACCAAAGTCTACAAGTGTACCGATGATATCATCCCCTTCATAGCCTTCTATTTCATACCAAGTGATGTTATGAGCAGTTAGGTATTCTCTTGCAAGCGCAAATTGAGGAACAAGTTCCTGTGGTGTTTCTTTTCGTGTCGCTTTATATGTATCCAATAATTCATTACGGAATGTTTTCTTACCATAGTCAAAAGCGACAATGACATATTTCGGATTGGTACTGATGATCTTCTCCACCATACGTGCAAAGCCATAGACACCATTAGTGGGAATACCATTACGATTGACCATATAGTTACCTGTATAGCTAGTGGCATAGAATGCTTTAAATAGTAATGAGTTCCCATCTATTAATATTAATTCTTCCATTTTATAACTCCTTTACTTGATTAATAATAAGAGATAAGCGATCACGGTATTGAACACGCACATTCATTTCCACAGTCTTACCTCTTTCAAATATATTCTTATAACGTTCATATTGGTTAGAGAAACAGACAAATTCTACCTGTCCTGTTTCATCCTGACCTTCAATAAAAGCCATTTCTCTTCCTTTCTTATCTACAATGGCACGTACTGAACTAATAGAACATACAACTGGTATTGTACGATCCATATAGTTTTCTACATCTACGAGATTAACTAAAGGATGTTTGATCTTCTGTTTTACATAGACAATAGGATGTGTAGATATATAAAGTCCGAGTACTTCTTTTTCTCTTTCTAAACGTTCAAATTTATTTTCTCTGACTTCTTCAAAGATTGGTTTTTCATCGACCCCTAATTGTATATACTCCATCATGAGTGAAATATTCTTACGTAAATAGGCACGATTTTTATTAAATTCATCAAAAGCCCCTGCATCTATTAAACTTTCTAACATCTTAGATGAAAGAGAAGGGATACGAGCTAAGAAATCATACATATCTTTAAAGAGACCTTTTTCTCTTTCCTTAAGAATCATCTTATAGCCTGCAGAACCTACATTCTTAATAGAGACTAAAGAATAACGAATACCACCTTCTTCTACCATAAAACGTGAATAAGAGTAATTAATAGAAGGAGGGAGAATCTTAACTCCATAGCGTTTAGATTCTTCAATTGTGCGCATCTTACTAGAAGCAGAACCAGATTCATTAGAAAGAATAGATGCAAAGAAATAGAGTGGATAATTAGCCTTTAAGTAAGCTAATTGATAAGCCACATACCCATAAGCAACAGAATGACTCTTATTAAATCCATAGTTCGCAAACTTTTCTATCATCTGATAAAGCCTTGTGGCAACATCTTCTTTAAAGCCTTTTTTAATAGCCCCTTGAATAAATTCTTCCTTCATACCTGCCATCATGCTTTCATCTTTGCTAGACACAGCTTTTCTTAATATATCTGCACGTCCTAAAGAGAATCCAGCAATAACCTGGGCAATCTGCATAATCTGTTCCTGATAGATCATAATGCCATAGGTAGATTTTAAAATAGGTTCTAGTTCTTTAAGCAGGTAAGTAATATTGTTTTTATTCTTTCTACCCTCTAGATAAAGGGGAATATTTTCCATTGGACCTGGTCTATATAAGGCAATGGCTGCAACGATATCATCAAAGCATTCAGGTTTCATCTTCTTAAGTAATGAGCGCATACCACTTGATTCTAATTGGAAGACACCTGTTGTATCTCCACGAGAAATAAGATGATAAGTACGTGCATCATTAAGAGGTATTGTATTAATAGAGAATGTTTTCCCTAATTTTCTTTCAATATCCTTCATAATATAGTCAATCATAGTGAGGTTCTTTAAGGCTAGGAAGTCCATCTTAAGGAGTCCTGTTTTTTCAATATAGTCCTTAGAGTACTGACTCATGATCATATCACTAGGACCAATAACTAAAGGAACTACATCTCTTAATGGCTCATAGGATAAGACAACACCAGCTGCATGCATAGTAATATTACGTGGTAAATATTCTACTAAGCTCATAGGCGCAATAAGACGTGAAAGAACTGGATCTTTTTGAATCATATCCTGGAATGAAGCACTTGTAGAATAGACTTCAGTAATACTTTTACGATGTTTAGGGGCAGTAGGAACCATCTTCGCAATCATTTCTAGTCTTGGTAAGGGGATTCCCATCACTTTTCCTATATCTTTTATCGCAACACGAGGACCATAGGTAGAAAAAGCGACAATCTGAGCCACATGATCATGTCCGTATTTATTACATACATATTGAATGACTTCATCACGACGATCATCCTGGAAGTCTACATCAATATCTGGCATGGATACTCTTTCTGGATTTAAGAAACGTTCAAAGAGCAGATCATATTTTAATGGATCAATATTTGTGATACCTAAACAATAGGCAACAAGCGAACCTGCGGCAGATCCTCTTCCAGGGCCTACGAGTATACCATGTTTTTTTGCATATTGTACATAATCAAATACAATCAAAAAATAATCATCATAACCCATTGTATGAATAGTTTTTAATTCATAGAGTAAACGATCTTTATAGTTATCTGTGATAGGCTGATTTTTAAAGCGTTGTTTAAGTCCTTTAATACATAAATGTCTTAAATATGCCCCACTATCACCTGTAGGTGTTTTGTAGTGAGGAAGACCATTTTCTGTCTTTTGGATAGACCCGTAACAGTTATCAATGATTTCTTCTGTATTTTTAATAATATCTGGATAACGCCCAAATATCTCTCTGATTTCTTTTTCTGATTTTAAGTAACGGTCAGTTGTAAGCGGTTCATGATCCTTATTCAAAACTTCTCCTTTTTTAGAAGCTTGTAATAAATCTAATGTGAAAGCATCATGAGAATGCAAGTAACGCACATCATTACCCCAGATACAGGGAATATCTAGGAATTGAGCATATTTAATAAGTGTTTGGTTACGAAGTGAATGTCCTTTTATCCCATCTTCTACAATCATAATACGATAAGAGGCACCAAAAAGACTCTTCATAGTCTTCATAAAGCTCATTACTGGTCGTTCTGTTTGCGCATGTGTTAATAAATCTTCTTTACTTGTCGCTTCTTGTTCGATGAGTCTATCTTCATATTCATGAGAAACAATATAAAGATGATCACGATAGTTGGATAAAGCTTTCAATGTGATAGCTTTATTCTCATTAAGATTAATATCACTCACAATACGTACTAAATCTTTATAACCAACATCATCGCGTGCATAAAGTAATAAATGTATTAAATCATCGTTAAACATAATAGAGGCATTCACACCTAGTATTGGTTTAATTGAAGCTTTTGTACATGCTTCATAGAATTCATAGGCCCCATACATGTTATTATCATCTGTTAAGGCAAGAGCCTGGATATGCTTTGATTTTGCGTTATCGATAAGAGATTGAATAAGTATTGTACTCTCCTGAAAGCTATAAGCACTTTTAATCTGTAAGTGTCCAAACATAGTATCCTCTCCTTCCTTGTTCACTCATTATACCAAATTATCCCTTCTATTTATAGTTTCATAAAAAAAAGAACATGCCTAAGCACGTTCTTCGAGTTCAACCATTTTAGTCTGTATTCTTGATTGTACAAGATTAGCTACTTCTACGCTGTTCATATCCTTATATTCTTCATAAGGAATTGGTGATAGATAATGAATACCACAATCAACTCTCTTAATAGAATTACTGTCTAATACTTTAAAACAGTTATGCATGACACATGGAATAATTGGCACCTGTGCATCCATAGCTGGTTTAAATGAACCACCCTTGAATTCTAATAATTCATTTCCCTTTTTAGAACGTGTTCCTTCTGGGAAGATCACATAAGGGATACCTTCAGACATTTCCTTTTTAACCTGTCTCATAAGCTTCATAGAAGCTCTTAAGTTTGTACGATCAATGGCAGGATATTCCATGAATTCAGCCACATCTCTTAAGAAAATAACATCTAATAGTTCTTTTTTAAAGACAATCTTGAAAGGACGTTCAATACTGTCAAATAATGCAAGGATATCAAATAATCCCTGATGGTTTGGAGCCACAAAGAAACCACCTGTTTCAGGAAGATATTCTGTGCCTGTAATAGTTAGATTAACACGTGCTCTTTTAGTTGCTTTCTTTAAAAGTCTTCTTGTCCAGTCAATACGTTCTTCAAAAGGAATCGTATCCATATGCTTCTTGATATGTTTTAACTGAAAGATTAGTACGGGTAATTCAAAGAAAAAACGAAGCACAATTAATATAAGTCTTTTCATTTTTGATAGATTTCTAGTGTAAATGTCTCAAATGGCTTTTCTTCTACGAGACGATAGTTATATCCAGAAAAGTCAGGGAAATATGTTTCTCCTGTATAATCACCAGGAATACGTGATAAAAGAATCTGATCACAATATGGAAGTGCCTGTTTATATACAGAAGCACCACCAGAAATAAAGAGGTCTTCACCACGTTCTTTAAAAGCTTTAATAGTGCCTACTAAATCATCTACCACTTCTACTCTATCATCTTCAAAATTATGAGAAAGTACAATAGTATGACGTTTAGGTAAAGGTTTACCTATTGCCTGGTAAGTTGTTTTTCCCATTAATAATGTATGATTAAGTGTTGTACTTCTAAGGTGTTTAAAGTCTTCACTATTGTGCCATGGCATCCCATTGTCTGTTCCCTTTTTCCCAATGAGATTATTTTGATCAGCTGCAACAATGATAGTAATCATACACTGACCTTACCTTTCAATGGACCATGAGACTGATAACCTTCTAGCTTGATATCTTCAATCTTGAAATCAAACAGATTATCAATGTCTTTATTTAATACAAGATGAGGAAGAGGAAGTGGTTCTCTTTCAATCTGTGTCTTGACTACATCAAAGTGATCCTTATAAATATGCGCATCACCAATAGTATGAATGAATTCTTTTGGTTCATAGCCACATACTTGTGCAAGCATACATGTAAGTAAGGCATATGATGCAATATTAAATGGAACACCTAAGAATGTATCAGCACTTCTCTGGTATAACTGACAGCTTAAATACTTCTGATCACTAGATACATAAAACTGCATAAGTGTATGACATGGTGGTAAAGCCATTTCATCTACCTGACTAGGATTCCATGCAGAAATAATATGTCTTCTAGAGAATGGATTATTCTTTAAAGAATCAATAAGCTTCATTAACTGGTCAGTACCTTCATTATTAAAGTTACGCCACTGTGCGCCATAAACTGGGCCTAAATTACCATGTTTCTTCGCAAATTCATCATCATTCTTGATCTTTTCTACAAATTCTTCTAATGTTTCACCATTAAAGTCTTCACTCTTCTTAAAGTCTTCATAAGGCCATTCATTCCATATTTTCACATTACGCTCTACAAGATATTTAATATTTGTATCACCTTTGATAAACCATAATAGTTCTTCCGCAATAGGACGTAAATACATCTTCTTAGTAGTAAGAAGAGGAAATCCTTCACGTAAATCATAGCGTGTCTGATATCCAAATACAGAACGTGTACCAGTCCCTGTGCGGTCAGGACGGTCTTCTCCATGTTCTAGGATATATCGACACATATCTAGATATTGTTTCAAATTCTATTCCTCCTTTTATGCATTTGACCACATTATAACACAAATAATCATAAATGGGATATACAAATACTTCTTCTTTGTATAAAAAAGAAGAAGTATTTCTACTTCTTCATCTGTTCACGGTAGTTTTCCATCATACCCTTGAATATTTCAGCACTTGTAGGAGGGGTAAATGTGACTGCGTTCGCACCTGCTTCAATGACTTCTTTAATTGTGTCTTCTGTTGGTCCACCTGTCGCAATAATTGGGAAATCCTTATCAATAGCGCGTAGTGCCTTGACGATTTCTACTGTTTGTTTTCCACCAGATACATTAATGATTTTAGCACCACTATGTAACATACGTTCTTCTAAGTCTTCATCTAGTGATACTACAGTTAAGACAATAGGAATATCTACTAAACGTGATAATTCTCTGATCATTTCTGTATGCACAGGGGCATTGAGTACAACAGCAGCTGCACCATGTAATTCTGCATCCAAGGCAATCTTGAATACTCTTGCACCATTAGTAGTTCCTCCACCTACTCCTACAAAAACAGGTTGTCTGGCGACTCCAATAATCGCATTGGTAATCTGAATAGTAGGCGTAAAAGGATAAACAGATAGAATGGCATCTGCATTATTATTCGCAATAAGTGCGACATCCGTACTAAATAGTAAGCTTTTTATACGTCTACCATTAACATTAATACCACTGGCTTTATACATCACTTCTGGTACTTCTACAGTATGTTTTAATGTGGACTGTATTCTTGGTGTCATTTTAGGGGTTTTCATTAAATCATTCATTTTTTCTCACTCCTTTGAGTATTATTATACTCACGTTTTAAAAACAGTATATGAACAAAAGAAAAAACCAGCAATGCTGGTTTTAGATTAAGAATGCGAAATATGCGATAAATAGTAAGAATAATACCCAGACCATCTTGTTGATGTCTTTAGCCTGACCTGTCGCAATCATGCTGATGACATAAACGATGAATCCTAGTGCGATACCATTACTGATTGAGTAACCAAGAATCATAAAGATGATAGTCACAAAACCACTTGCCGCAAAAATCAAGTTATCCCACTTGATATCCTTTAACTGTGACGCCATTAAAATACCAACGATAACTAAAGCTGGGGCAGTGACTGCATCAGTGATCATAGATAATACTGGATAGAAGAATACTGTTAATAAGAAACAGATTCCTGTTGTACATGCAGTTAAGCCAGTACGTCCACCTACTCCAACGCCTGAAGTAGATTCTACGAAAGATGTCACTGTAGAAGTACCAATCATTGAACCAAATACAGTACCTACAGCATCTGCAAGTAATGCACGTTCAACATTCACTAATTCACCATTTTCATCAATCAAATCAGCTTTAGATGCAACAGCTACTAATGTACCGGCTGTATCAAAGAAGTCTACAAATAATAATGAGAAAATTGCAACGATACACTGTGGATGAGTGAACATTTCGTTGAAGCCTCTCACAAAAGCACCTACTAAACTGAAATCAAAGTTCACTGATACAAGTTTAGAAGGTAACTGTGGCATACCTTTTAATCCAAAAATTGAACCAAATACAACACCAACTATCGCAGTAATGATTAAGCCATAAAATACGGCTGCTGGCTTATTCTTTACTAATAATACTAATGTGATGATGATTCCAAATAAAGCAAGTAATACTGTTGGATTCTTAAAGTTTCCTAGTGATACAAATGTAGATTCACTTGCCACTACGATACCTGCATTCTTTAAACCTACAAAGGCTACAAAGAAACCAATACCCGCACCAATCGCAAGTTTTAACTGTGCAGGAATCGCATTAATAATCATACGACGGATGTTTGTCACTGTAATGATGACAAAGATGATACCTGATACAAATACGCAGGCTAATGCGCCTTCAGGTGATAATCCCATCTGTCCTACAATTGTATAAGTGAATAATGCGTTAACCCCCATCCCTGGTGCAAGAGAGACTGGGTAGTTTGCCATTAATCCCATAAAGATGCTTGCGGCACCTGCAGAGATTGCAGTCGCAAGGAAGACACCTTGATGACTCATGTGTGCCTGTCCTAGAATAGCAGGGTTGACTGCAAGAATATAGGCCATTGCTAAGAAAGTTGTAATACCAGCTAGTATTTCAGTCTTAACATTTGTCCCATGTTCTCTTAAATGAAATAATTTTTCCATTCTTTTCTCCTCTCGAAACAAAGCCCTATTATAGTATATATTTACACTTTATGCAAATACCAAAAAATCCCCTTATAATGGGGATTTATCGTATTTCTTCATGATATCTAGAATGGTATCTATGACTTTTTCAAGTGATCCATCATTTATAATATGATAGTCACATGAGGACATATATTTATCTCTACGTTCTTTATCTAAGGCATAGAGTTTGTCTGGGCCATCCTTTAATAGAGGTCTGCCACTTGGATCGACATCCTTCACAATATCTTCAATTGGACGGTCAATATAGAAAACAACACCATTCTTCTTTAGATATGCAATGTTTTCAGGTCTTTTAATCACTCCACCACCAGTAGAGATGATCTTTCCTTCTAACTCAGATACTTCTTTACAGCATATTGTTTCATTGTTTCTGAAGTAGTCTTCAGAAATTTGAAACATATCTGGAATGGACATATTAAAGCGATTCACAAGATAATCATCAAGGTCAATCATTTCATGACCTGTTTTTTGTGAAAGAATTTTTCCAAATGTTGTTTTACCACTTCCCATGATTCCAATTAAAACGATATTTTTCATGATTCCTTCCTTTCATAGTTACCAATCATTCTAAATGTATTGGTATATGTTTTGATTTCCTGTAAAGCACGCTGGACATGATCTTGATTCAAGTTGCCATCTACATCTAAATAGAAATAGTATTCCCATGGAGATAATGGGAGTGGTCTTGATTCAATGCGGGCCATGTTGATGTTATGTTCCTTTACAACTCTCATGACTTCATAAAGAGCACCGACTTCATGATTGACTGTGAAGACCATGCTGATACGATTGGCAGATGGTCTGATTTCATATTGTCTTGCGATAATAATAAAGCGTGTATGATTGCTTTGATCATTTTGTATTGCCTTGGCAATAATATCAAGATTATAGAGTTTAGCTGCTTCAGTAGAAGCAATGGCACCGATATGTTTATCCTGTGCTTCACTGATATATTTAGCAGCTGCAGCTGTATTGAGATACTCATGACCTTCAATATGATGTGCATTTAAGAATTCAGATGTTTGTTTCAAGCCTTGCACATGACTATAGACATCCTTAATATCTTCTAGAGTGGCTCCTTTGATACCAAGTAGATTCTGATCTATTGTGATAGACTGCTCACCTACAATATAAAAGCCATACTGAGTGAGTAAGTCATAGTTATCATTAATAGCACCTGTAGAAGAGTTTTCTAGAGGGAGTACACCATAGTCTATTTCACCTTTTTCTAATGCCTGATAAACATCTTCAAAGTGAGGGTAGTTGATGCCTTCAATGTCTCCAAACCAGCAATTCAAAGCCTGATTAGAAAAAGATCCTGGAACACCTTGGTAACCTACTTTAAAGTTTTCTTTAAGTTCAGTCGCTTCATATTTCTTTAAAGGAATAAAAGTAGACTGATAGCTTTTAGAGAGATTCATTGTATCCTGGACAAATGCTTTTGCATAAGATTCTAGAGATTTATCTTCTAAACGATCGACATTCTTCTGGATAACTTCTTTTTCTCTATCCTTCTGGAAGATCTGCATATCATGCGCTAATTTATATGTAATAACATCCTTAGCTACATGCATACGTTTTTCAAATAAGGCAATAATTTCCTTATCGATTGCATCTATTTCTTCTCGACATGTTTTTAAATCTTTCATAAAGCCTCCAACATATCTAATACACCTAGTGCTGCCATAGCTTCTACAACGACAATCGCACGAGGAATGATACATGGATCATGTCTTCCCACGATTTCTAATTCTGTATTTTCATGTGTTTTCACATTGATTGTATTCTGTTTTAAGGAAATAGATGGGGTTGGTTTAACACCTACCGTAAAGAGTAATGGCATCCCATTAGAAATACCACCTGTAATACCACCATTATGGTTTGTAGAAGTTTTCACTTCTTCTCCTTCATAATAGTAGGCATCATTCGCTTCTGATCCTTTAAGTAGAGTAATATCATCTAGATCACCAAATGAAACTGACTTAACTGCAGGAATACTAAAGAGTAATGGTGATAAATGGGCTTCAATACTATCAAAGAATGGATTTCCAACTCCTGCTGGTAGTCCAGTGACAGCACATTCAATCTTTCCACCTACACTATTGCCTTCTTTTCTCGCTTCTTCGATTGTTTCCTGCATTAAAGCATAGACATCATCATAAATAACAGGATAGTCTTTTTGACTTAGTTCTTCTAAGTAAGATGGAGTAATATCTAATGGATAATGCGTATCCTTCACATCTTTAATAGAAAGAATATGTGCACCGACATGAATACCTTTTTCTTTTAAGATCTGTTTTGCGATAGCACCTGCAAAAACGATTGGTGCTGTAAGTCTTCCAGAGAAGTGTCCTCCTCCTCTCACATCATTAAAGCCTTTATATTTAATATAAGCAGGATAATCTGAATGTCCTGGACGCATATTATCCTTTAAATAAGAATAGTCTTTAGAATGCTGGGATGTATTTTTAATAATTCCACATAGTGGTGCACCTGTTGTATAACCATCTAATACGCCACTGAGTATTTCTACTTCGTCTGCTTCTTTTCTTTGTGTACTCATTAGGTTCTTACCTGGCGCACGTCTTTGCATATCCTTATTAATGGCATCCATATCTAGCTTAATACCAGCAGGGAGATTACCTATTGTGATGCCAATAGCCTTCCCATGGCTTTCACCAAATAAAGATAATTCGATATGATGTCCCCAATTAGCACTCATGATATTCACCACCTAGAGATGTAAAGTCTTCAAAGAAGCCTGGATAGCTCTTCTTAACACAATCCTTATCATCAATAGTAATTGGACCATTGGCACGTGTAGACAAAATAGCTTCAGCCATACACATACGATGATCATTAGAGCTTGTTACTTCTGCACTATTATAAGAATCAGAACCAACAATGGTCATACTGTCTTCTTCTTCAACTGCATCAATACCAGCAGTTTTTAATAGTTCTACAGAAGCAGTCAGACGGTCACATTCTTTAATACGTAAACGTGATGCATTAATAATGTGTGATGTCCCTTCTGCAAGACCACAAGCCACTGATACAACAGGCATCAAATCTGGACATTGTGAAGCATCAATAGTGGCAGGTTTAATTTTGTCGCAGACTACTTTAATACCCGCACTTGTTTCTACAATTTCTCCACCCATCTGTTCCATAATATCTAAAATAGCTCTATCACCTTGTGATGAGTGCATATTAAGATTAGTAAGTGTAATATCACTTCCTAGTAAATCAGCAACTAGATAGAAAGCAGCTTGTGAGAAGTCCGCTTCTACATTGTAATCACATGGTTTATAGTTCTGATTACCACGGATCTGGAATGCCTGATAATCATGATTAATAATTTCAATACCAAACTTTTCTAACATATCAAGTGTTAAGTCAATATAACCTTTAGATTCTAATGGTGTAGTGATTTTAATTAAAGAATCGCCCTTTAATAAAGGTAAAGTGAATAATAAACCACTGATAAATTGTGAAGAAACATTACCTGGTACTTCAAATATATCTGAATGAAGCTGACCATCTAGAATAACATCTAAACGTTCTGAGTCTTTTCTAAGGTATGCAATCTTTTGTTTATCAAAGATATCATAGTATACATCAAGTGGTCTTTGTCCAAGTTTTCCTTTACCTACAAAATGTACACGAGAAAAGTTAACGAGTGATAAAGGCATAAGGAAACGTAATGTAGAGCCTGATTCATGGGCATCTATTTCTACTCTTCCTAGTCCTAAAGTAATAGAACCATCAATAATTAAAGTATCGCCTTCCTGTTTAATAATAGCACCTAAGGCTTTCATACCTTCTATTGTAGCTTCAATGTCTTCTGAGTAATCAATACCGCTAATACGGCTCATACCTGGCGCGAGGGCTGCACAGATAATAGCACGATGGGCTAATGATTTAGAAGGGGGAACCGCAATTGTTCCTTGAAGTGTTTTTGGTGTAATTGTGATTTTTGTCATTATATGTCCTCTACTTCCAGAATCATCTCTTTTTGATCCTTATGTACATAATACTCTCCTATTGTTTTAAGTAAAACAAAAGATAGTGTTGAATTGATGTTTTTCTTATCTAGATCAATGGCTTTAAGTAGTTCTTTTGTAGGGACATTGGCATGAGTAGGAAGGTTATAGTGACTTAAGGCTTCTTCTATACGTTTTGTAGTGCCTTGTTCACATAAGCCTTTAAGTTCTGCGATACGCGTGATAGCTACCATACCGATTCCTACTGCTTCACCATGAGAATATTTTTCATAATGGAAATGTTGCTCGATTGAGTGTCCAATAGTATGGCCAAAGTTTAAGCATAAGCGATCACCAAAATCATATAAGTCCTTTTCTACAACATCTCTTTTGATATCTACACATTTATAGATGATTTCATCAATGTCTTTATAAAGATCATCAAAGTCTCTATAACCAGCTAATTGATCAAATAGTTCTTTATCCTTGATACAGCCATATTTAATGACTTCTCCCATACCATCAGTAATAAAATGAGGATCTAATGTTTTAAGAGTGAGTGGATCAATAAGAACAAGTAATGGATGTTTAAAAGCACCGACTAAGTTCTTTCCTTCAGGTAAATCTACAGCCACTTTACCACCTACTGAAGAGTCAACCTGTGATAATAATGAAGTAGGAATCTGTACAAACTTAATACCACGCATATAAGTACTTGCCACAAATCCAGCTAAATCACCAATAACGCCTCCACCTAGCGCAATAAGTAAATCAGTTCTTGTAATCTTAGCTTCTAGTAATTGTGAATAGATAGAAGGTAAAATATCAAATCTCTTAGATGGTTCTCCATGAGGAATGACTACTGTAGAGACTTCATAAGTATCTTTTAACTGATTGACTATCTGTTCTCCATAAAGTGGAAAAACGTTATCGTCAGAGACAATAACGATTTTCGCACCTGTGAAGACCTGGGAAATAAGTTCTTTTGTTTTATTTAAGATACCTTGTTCAATATATATAGGATAACTGTCTTTTCCTAAGTTCACATTTAATTTCATTTTAGATTTCCTTTCCAACAACCTTGCCGATTTCTCTTAATTCTTCAATAAGTTTTGTATATTTTTTAGGCTTTAACGACTGAGCCCCATCACATAGTGCATGTTCTGGATCATTATGTACTTCAATAAGTAATCCATCACATCCTGCTGCAACACTTGCCTTAGCCATTGGTTCTACTAACCACCATTTACCACCAGCATGTGATGGGTCAATGATGACAGGTAGATGAGTCATTTTTCTAAGTACTGGAATAGCCTGTAAGTCTAGAGTGTTTCTTGTATATGTTTCGAATGTTCTTACACCTCTTTCACACAGGATGACATTCTCATTACCACTTGCCATGATATATTCCGCACTCATGATCCATTCCTGATATGTTGCGCTTAGTCCTCTCTTTAATAGGATAGGTTTCTTAACTCTTGCACCTACTTCCTTAAGTAAAGTGAAGTTCTGCATATTTCTAGCACCAATCTGAACTAAGTCTACCTTTTCATTGAATTCATCAATATCATCAGCACTCATAAGTTCTGATACGATTGGTAAACCTGTTTCTTTCTTAGCAGCTACTAAGTAATCTAAACCAGTAGAACCTAATCCCTGGAATGCATATGGAGATGTTCTAGGCTTGAATGCACCACCTCTAAGCATATTAGCTCCAGCTGCTTTTACTTCTTTCGCAATCGCAATAACCTGTTCTTCTGATTCTACAGAACAAGGACCAGCAATAAGAGCCATATGGCCTCCACCTACTTTAACACCATCTACATCCACAATAGTATCTTCAGGATGGAATGCACGGTTAGCTAATTTATAAGGCTGTTCAACTCTCATTACTTTTTCTACAGAAGGTGAAACCTCAATATCTCTAGGATCTACTTTAGTAGTATCACCAATTACACCACAGATAGTCACATCATGACCTACAACTAAATGAGTTTCTAATCCTTTTTCTTCTACCTTAGCCTGGATCTTCTTTACAGCTTCTTCACTTGTTTTTGGCTTGAATACAATAATCATAATCTTTTCTCCTCTTATCTTCTACCTGTATAAATAAAAGACTCTCATCCTATAAGGACGAGAGTGTATCTTCGTGTTACCACCTTATTTTATATATCTATCACTAGATATAGCTCAACGAGTACTATCATACTCTGACAATATAACGGTTGTGACCGGAAACGCCTACTTCATTCAACGCTCTACTCCAAGATGAATTCAATATCCCTCAAACATCCTTTTACACCAGCCAAGGATTCTCTATGCTTCTTTGAGATATCTACTATTTCTTTTCACTGTATTTATACTTAGTAGTTCTTAATTTGTGAACTCATCATACTGAATAATCACACTCATGTCAACTGCTTTTTCTATTTTTCTTATGCTTTTGCATAATATTTATGTATTATCTAAATATTACACTTTAATTAGATTAATACAATAGTAACTAGAACCATTCTTACAATACAGGGCAGATATGCCTTTTGAGAGTTGATCTACTTTACCAATGACTTCTAATTGATATTTTATTGTTTCACCTGATACAGTATGAATAGTAAGTTTATCCCTATTCTTTAATGACTGCACCTGTTTCAATAATGATTCCGGGATGATTATATTCTTATTCTTATATTGCGGAAGGCTTTCTTCATGCCCTATAACCCACTTGATATCATTGACTTGAAGTATCGCATATATATCATGCCCATCTATATCTAAATAAGCATTCTCAGATGAAATATATGAATCGGGGATTAATTGTTTTGTTTGAGTATATAGTGTTTGTATATCCTTTATTTCTTTATTCTGTCGATACTGTGAATAACCAAATAAAGCACAAGACACTAGGATGCAGATACATCCTAGTGCCATTAATAATTGACTAATCTTTTTCATGTTTAAATAGAGTTCCTACTATAAGTAAAAATAATCCTGATAAAGCCATTAATGTGACCCAGTGATTGATTCTTGTAGTATCCCCTGTTTTTACGTGAGAACCAGTACTAGATGTACTTGTATTAGTAATAATATATTCTGTTTTTGCATCATTACTACTTACTGATACAATACCCTTATACCCTTTTACTTTCTTTTCTTTAATACTGTAGTTCATTACTTGTTCAGTTTTCCATGAATAAGCATAGTTATGAGCCGCATCTAAAGTGATTGTCTTAAGAAATGTATTTCCATCATAGAGTTCTACTTCTATTGAGTTAGGATGAGTTGAACCATTGTCTTTCCACTGTTTAATAATTTTATATTCATAAGAATGAACTTCTGAATATTTCACAAAATCAATAGATACATCATACTTAATACCTTGTGGTAAAGAAATAAGATAAGGCAAATAAGTATATGTCTTACCATCTATTACTAAATTATCTGCCACAACCAAATAAAGACCTGTATTTAAGTTTGAATAAGTTAAAGTAGAAGAAGTTGTTGTCTTAGTCACGCCTTCTTTGTTTGCAGCATAACCTTTTAAAGTCATAGCTGCATTTTTTAATTCTTCACTTGTTTCTAGCTTATTTAAATCAATAGAACTATTTTCTGCATCTTTAAATTCATCTGTATATTCATAACTGCCATCTTTAGAAACACTTGCAACACGATATAAATGAACATTTAGCCCTGATAAACATTCATTAAGTGTAAGTGAACAATTCTTGTTCACATCAACAGCAGTTACCTGGAATACATTAAATACAGTCACTGATAATAAAATTGTCATACATAAAAGTAATTTCTTTAATCTTTTTCCCATAATAAATGCTATTTAGTCCTTTCTTTTTGTTTCTTTGATGTGAGATACCAGATAAATGCAATAATAATTGCGAGAGCGATCCAGAATATATCTAGAATAACTGGATCTATTTTTACTAGATCTCTTCTAATTCTTAGATTTGTCTTATTGATACGATGACCTCTGACAAGTA
>ENA-OPAC01000033-OPAC01000033.1-human-gut-metagenome-genome-assembly--contig:-NODE-33-length-65958-cov-92.462392_pt1 | contig 65958 bp, 60 predicted proteins | sample MGYA00241052_ERZ501420 | MGnify/ENA primary metagenome ERZ501420 (study PRJEB25962, sample SAMEA2042513) | human gut metagenome | biome: human gut; feature: human-associated habitat; material: faeces... | reverse complement strand
AAAATTTTATCGCTATGGGTAAAGTAAAAATTAAGAAGAGTGACATCTGGATCGATATGACGCCTATGTCAGACGTTATGACCCTGTTGCTTACCTTCTTCATGCTCACCTCTACTTTCGTAAAGAATGAGCCTGTAAAGGTAAACACACCAGGTTCTGTGTCTGAAATCAAGGTGCCTGAGAACGGAGTCTTGACTATCTTGGTAAATCCTGAAAAGGACAAGGCTGGTAATCCTACCGGCGAGGGCCAAGTATTTATGAGTATTGATAATACTGATCAGCTGGGTGCTTCACTGAGCACTATGACTGGTGCTTTCGGTGTGGAGCTGACACCTAAGATGATAGAGACATTCAAGAGTGAGGGTACATTCGGTGTCCCAATGGGCGACCTGAAGACTTACTTGGCTATGAATGCTTCTAAGCGTCCACAGTATCTCCAGCAGAAAGGTATTCCTCTCGACAGTATTAATGGTGGTATGAGCGAGTTCCAGCAGTGGGTAAACGCTGCTCGCCAGTCAAACGAGGACATCAAGATTGCCCTCAAGGCTGATGCTTCTACTCCATATAAGACAGTTAAGAGAGTGATGAACGAACTCCAGGATATGGACGAGAGTCATTACTATATGATTACACAGTTAAAACAACAGGGGGACGAATAAATGGCTAAGAAAGAAAGCAAACAAAAGAAAATGAATGTCCGCGTAGACTTTACGCCTATGGTGGATATGCTCATGCTTCTTATCACGTTCTTCATGCTGTGTACATCATTGAGCAAACCTCAGACAATGGAGCTGACTATGCCAAGTAATGATGACAACCAACCAGAGGACAAGAAGAACGAGGCGAAAGCTTCTGAGACTGTTACCCTCTATGTAACAGCTGACAACAAGATTTACTACGGTGCTGGTATCCCTCAATACAATGATCCTACATGGATCAAGGAAACTACATGGGGCACCAATGGTATCCGTAAGGTCTTGAGAGAGCATGCTACAGAGAACGGTACACGTCCAGTAGAGAGAATCTCACTCGCTGTTAAGGAGTTAAACATGGAGCGTTCTAAGAATCCAAAACAATATCCTGACAGCATCTATCAGAAGAAATTGAGTGACTTGAAGGCAGGTAACTTGAAGGATGGTAAAATCCCAACCCTGACTATCGTCATCAAACCTACTGACAATGCTTCGTACAAGAATATGGTTGACGCACTCGATGAAATGCAGATTTTGAACATTGGTACGTATGTCATCGACAAGATTAGCGCTGACGACGAGAAGCTTCTCAAGTCAAGAAACGTTAAGATGTAAGATGATTGCTAACAATTAAAACAAGAAAGAAATGGCAAAAATAGATCTATACGATCCTAAATGGGTCGAAATGGTTTTCGCCGGAAAGAACAAGGAGTATGGTGCTTACCAGCTCCGTAAGGGTACTTCTGGTCGAAACATCAAGGCTCTTCTGATCTTGGTCATCGCTGCAGCTCTCGTAGGTGGATTCTTGGCTTGGAAGGTTATCGAACAGAAACAGGCCGAAGAACAGCAAGCATACATGGAAGCTATGGAGTTGGCTAAACTCCAGCAGCAAGCTAAGAAAGAAGAAAAGAAGAAAGAGCCAGTGAAGCCAAAGATTGAACCTAAAAAGGAGATACCTGTGGCTCGCGAGACTCAGAAGTTTACTGCACCTGTCATCAAGAAGGATGAACTCGTAAAAGAGGAAAACCAGGTTAAGCAAATGGACAAGTTGGATGAGAAGGTGGCCGTAGGTACTGAGAACAAGGAAGGTACTAAAGACCGTCTGGCTGAAGCTGTAAGAAGCGATATCGCCGTAGCAGCTCCACCACCACCACCAGCTCCAAAGCCTGAGGTTTCTAACAAGGTGTTTGATGTTGTAGAAGAGATGCCTCACTTCCCTGGCGGCGCAGCTGCCTTGCAGGCTTTCCTCTCAAGCAACACAAAGTATCCTGTTGTCGCTCAGGAGAATGGTGTACAAGGTCGTGTAATCGTATCATTCGTTGTAGAGCGTGATGGCTCTATCACTGATGTAAGGGTTGTACGTTCTGTAGACCCATCACTCGACCGCGAGGCTTCTCGAGTTGTAAGAAGTATGCCAAGGTGGAGTCCAGGTAAGCAGAATGGTTCTGCCGTACGTGTGAAGTACACAGTTCCAGTTGTATTTAGATTGCAGTAATAGAATGAAAAAAACATCTTATATTTTTATAGGATTAATATCACTATCAATGGCTTTCTTCTCATCATGTGGTGAGAAGAAAGCCAAAGATGGTAGAACAGATACTCCTACGTCGGGCACTATTGAATTCTATGCAGACGAAAGTCTGAGCCCTATCATCGACGAGGAGAGAACACAGTTTGAGTTTGAATTTCCAAAGGCAAAACTCAAGCCCATTTATTCAGATGAAGTCACAGGACTTCAGATGATCAAAGATTTCAAGACTACTCTTTTATTCACAACTCGTCATCTGAAAGATAGCGAGATTGCATACTTGAAATCGAAAAGCAATGTTATTCCTTCAGTCTTCCCTATCGGATACGATGGATTGGCTTTTATCGTCAACAAGAACAACCAAGATACTTGTATAACGGTAAACGACATCAAACGTGTCCTGACAGGAAAAGCCACAAAATGGAGCGACATTGTTCCTGGTTCTAAAAGAGGAGACATCGAAGTCATCTTCGACAACACTCGCTCGGCTACTACCAACTGGGTTGTTGACTCAGTATTGCATGGCGAAAAGATGGGTGCCAAAATCATGGCAGCCAAGACAAGCAAGCAGGTAATTGACTTCGTAGACGAGACTCCAGGCGCTATCGGTGTAATTGGTTCTAACTGGTTGAACGACCGTCGAGATTCCACCAACACCACCTTTAAGAAGAATATTCATGTCATGCGAGTGTCTATCAAAGACAAGGCAACTCCATCGAACAGTTGGCAACCCTATCAGGCTTACCTTCTCGACGGAAGATATCCATTCGTAAGAACATTATATGCTATAGTAGTAGACCCACACAAGGCGCTCCCATGGAGCTTTGCCAACTACATCACGAACCCACGGGGACAGTTGATTGTATTCAAATCAGGTCTGCTTCCCTATAGAGGCGACATAACCTACAAGAAAGTAAATATTAAAAAATAAGAATCCGATTAAACTTTCTGGATGAAGGTGTCATCTAATGAATAAAAATAGTAATCACACAAATAATAATTGAGATTATGAAAGCAATTAAATATTTAGTAGCTGCCGCATTGATGATGGGTTTGTCAATGCCAGCAATGGCTCAGGATGTCAACTATAAGGACATGCTGAAGTCGATAGAGGCAAATATCAAGTCTGGTAACGCAACCTCAAAGGATTTTGATAAGTCCCTGAAGGAGTACCAGAAAGAGTTTAAGAAAGACCCGAAGGCTCTTGTAGCTTTGGGTAACATTCTTGCTATCAACAAGCAGTATGAAAAGGCTATGGCTGTAGCAGATGCTATCACCATGAAGTTTAAAAACTTTGGTGACGCCTATATCCTGAAAGGTGATATCTACGCATTGCAGGACAATGGTGGTGATGCTGCTGCAAGCTACAACGACTGTATCGTCATGGATCCTAAGAATCCTCAGGGATACATCAGCTATGCCAATGTATATCAGAAGATTGACCCTGTAAGAAGTGCAGAGACACTGAAGAAGCTGAAGGAAGTGAACCCAGAATATCCTTACGAGGCTATGGCAGGTTACACATTCTACAGCAATGGTAAGTACGACAAGGCTTACGATCTCTTCAAGCAGACCGATCCTAACAAGTTGGAGGAATATATCTATGTAGCTTACGCTATCACCGACTATATGGTCAACAAGAAGGATGAAGCATTGACACTTTCTGAGAGTGGATTGCAGAAGTTCCCTAAGGATGCTACCTTCCACAGAGTTGCAGTATGGTCTGCTGTAGATATCGAGAAATTCGATGTAGCTCTCCAGCATGCACAGGTCATCATGGGTACAGACTCTATCAAGAAGACATCAAGAGACTATACTTACTATGGTATGGCATTGGTAGGCAACAAACAGTACGATGAAGGTATCGCTCAGTATGAGAAGGCATTGCAGCTCAAGGCAGACGATCCTAAGCCATTGCAGTACATCTCTGAGGCATACAAGCAAAAGGGTGATGAGGACAAAGCGTTGGAATACAGCCAGCAGTATATGGACAAAAACCCAGATGCAGCTCCTACAGACTTCATGAAGTTGGCTGAAATCTATGTCAACAAGGCTAAGAAGAATGCAGAAACTAAAGTTCAGAACATAGAAAAAGCCATTAGTGTTTACGACAAACTTGCTGAGAAATATCCTTCATTGAAGGCATTCGCCAAACTACAGGAAGGTAACACTGCATTCCAAAGCGAGTTGGACGATATGGCTATCCCAGCATATGAGGAAGTAATCAAGGAGCTTGAGGCAAAGCAGTGTGACGCTGACGAAGTCGGCTACTTGAAGCAGGCTTATCAGTACATGGGCTTCATCTACAACTATGACAAGCAGGACTTTGAAAAGGCCAAACCATACTGGGAGAAATTGCTCCAGTTGGATCCTGAAAACAAATATGCTAAGGATGCCATCGAAAAGGGCACAAAAGCTACAGCAGAATAATAAGAAACAAGAAATATTCAAGAGCGGAATTCCAGAAGGAGTTCCGCTTTTTTTATACTCGATTGAGTGATAAGATTGAAGTGAAAATGTGTAATAATAAAATATACACCTACTTGTGAACCTTATAATAAAGGCAGAAATAAAAAATAGATTTCAAAACAAAAGAAACAAAAAAAGAGCGACTCAAAGAGCCGCCCAAGATGTTTTATGTAACTAAAGTATCTTTCCTTAATAATTAAGGAAGACTGATAGCCTCGTTAGGACAAACATCAGCGCAAGTGCCACACTCTGTGCAAGCGTCTGGGTCGATAGAATACTTCTCGCCCTCAGAGATAGCACCTGATGGACACTCATCAATACATGTACCGCAAGCGATACAATCGTCACCAATTACGTAAGCCATAATAATAAAGTTTTAATATTAATAATGTTTTGTTCAATCTGTTTTAATCTATACCTATTAAGTATGGTGCAAAGATAACAATAATTTTTCAAATACCTACATGTAGGTATCATTTTTTTTTATAATTTATACTCTTTCGAAATAAGTTGAGGGCAATAAGAATCCATGTATTCCGTTATAAGAATATGAAAAAGAAGATATTTATCATCATATCCCTTATCGGATCAGTACTCTTCCAGGCACAGGCTCAGGAACGTACCGTAGAGAATCGTCCCTATACCGACCTTCGTACTTTCCACTTTGGTGTATTGGTAGGCACACACCTACAAGACTTAGAGTTGGTGAATACGGGTCATCAAACCTATATCAACGAGGAAGGTCAAGAAGTAGAATCATGCGTCACCGTCGATCAAGACAGATGGGATGCAGGATTCACCGTAGGCGTACTGGGTGAGCTTCGTCTCAACACCAACTTCCAACTACGAGTAGCTCCTGCCATGTATTTCGGCACCCGTCATCTTACCTATCGCAACCTGCTGGAGAAAGATGCCAACGACCGGCCTACCGAGAAGATGCAAGAGATGAAAACTGCCTATCTCTCTACAGCAGTAGACCTCATCTTTGCTGCTCCCCGCTTTAACAATCACCGACCATACATCATGGCGGGTATCAATCCGATGTTCAACCTGAACAACAGCAATGACGATTATATCAAACTAAAGAAAACAGACCTGTTCTTAGAAATCGGAGTAGGATGTGACTTATATCTTCCGTTCTTCAAATTAAGACCGGAACTGAAATTCATGTATGGAATCAGCAACACAGTTGACAAAGGGCACATTAATAATATAAAGGATAAAAATATGCTACCATATGCTATGGCTTCCCAGAAAGCACACAGCAAAATGATAGCATTGACTTTTTATTTCGAGTAATCCAAGACTATCTTGCCCACCCAAATGGCATTCTTTCCATTTTGGTCGACAGGAACAAGCTTTCCGTCCAAATCCTTCACATATCTCAATTCCTTGAAATAAGTATGTGAATGACCTCCCAATACCAAATCGATATAGCGAGTGCCGGGTATTGTCTGGACATCATCTGTATTCTCCACATTCCATCCCAAGTGCGAAATACAAATAATGATGTCACATTTCTTCTTTTTCTTTAAGAAAGTAGCCGTTTCCAAAGCTGTTTTTATAGGATCAAGATACTTGATCGGCCCATAATTGGCAGCAGTGACAAGTCCTTCCAACTGGGGTCCCAAACCAAAGACTCCGATTTTCACTCCCCCGCGTTTCAACACAACCCAAGGCTTAACAATGTCCTTCAAAGGCGTACCAGTGAAATCATAGTTGGAACAAACTATAGGAAACTTAGCCTTCTTGAAAAGCCGAACCATGTTATCAATACCAAAATCAAACTCATGATTACCTATCGTGGCAGCATCATATCCCATCTCATTCATCAGTCCCACCTCTACATCACCTTTAAAGAGTGTGTAATAAGGTGAACCTTGTGAGAAATCACCACTATCGAAAAGCAGAAGGTCTGGATTCTTCTGTCTTTCCTGCTTCACCATGTTCACCCTACGAAGGAAACCACCTCTGTCTGCAATAGCCGTATCAGCCAAATTAGGATTAAGAGGCATCACACAACTATGTGTATCATTCGTATGCAGCACCACCAACTGTTTCTGTGCCCAAGAACTGAAAGTAATGCAACACATTACCACAGCAAAAAAATATTTCTTCATCATAGATATTATTTGATAACTATACGACCTTCCACTTTAGATTCCACACACATTCCCTGTGCAGCCTGTTCACGAAAATAATTCATGATTATGAAGCGCACATTGTTCTCTCTCTGTTTGGGCGCAAAGACATCCGTTCCTTTCTTAAAGGCAGTCAACTGGTCGTTGCCTTCAGCCAGATAATCAAGCGTTGCCACCCGGTAAGAAGCCTTCTCGTCTATAGGTTGTCCGTTGAGTGTAGCATTCAAAAGCTTCCCATCTTTCGAGATATCCATTTTTACAGCATGACTTACGCCCTCACCACCACGCATGGCAATCTGAGAAAAAAGTTCAAGCACATCCTTACCCGTCAAAGTAAGGAAACATATCTTATTCTCGAAAGGAGCCATATCATTGACATCACCAACCGTTTGTTTTCCCTTAGCCAAGGCTGCACGAATACCACCCATATTATAAACGGAGAACACAGGCTTCTCTTCGAAATCCTTACCAGCCCATACCAAAATATCACAAAGCAGGTTGCTCAATTCACTCTCTGGACGGCCAGCAGCCATATAGTGAGCTGTCTCACCCACAACAGGACTCATAATACTGTCCACCTTATGCTTATAAGGTGCTATAAAGACAGCTGCCTGAGCATCAGGATTCTGATCAAATCTCTTATCCACCAAAATACGGGAACGCTGCACCTTTGTAACCTTGTACTTCTGAGCCACGCAAGGAGTAGATATACCCCAAGTAGCCAAAAGAAATGCAGGAATAACTAAACATTTATTTCTCATGATTCAACTTGTTTTATTTCTTATTGCAAAGATACACTAAAAAAACAAGAAGAACAAAAAAAATATCATATAAAAAAGAAGAAAGTCTCTGAAAATTTGGAAGAAACAAGAAAAAGTTGTAACTTTGCACCCGCTTTTCGGCGTAACCGCTGGCACGGGCTGACGAGTGGCTCGTCTATGTTGCGTTGGAACGACAAACAATATTTAATTATAAAACAAAATGGATTTAATTAAAGTTGCTGAAGAAGCATTTGCAACCGGCAAGAAGTTCCCTGAGTTCAAGGCAGGTGATACTATCACAGTCGCTTACAAAATCGTCGAGGGTTCTAAGGAGCGTATCCAGCTCTACCGTGGTGTAGTTATCAAGATTTCCGGCCATGGCGACAAGAAGCGTTTCACCGTTCGTAAGATGTCAGGTACAGTAGGTGTTGAGCGTATCTTCCCTATCGAGTCACCTGCTATCGATTCTATCGAGGTGAACAAGCATGGTAAAGTACGTCGTGCTAAGTTGTACTACCTCCGTGCCCTTACAGGTAAGAAGGCTCGTATCGCTGAGAAGAAGACTATTCAGAAGAACGCTGAATAATTTTACTCCGCTTACAATCCTAAGTAAAAAGATAAAGGAGACTCACAATACACATTGTCGAGTCTCCTTTTTCTATATCCATACCTGCAAAGGTTTTTCTTCGGTAACATTCCGACTTAAATATCATCATAGTTGGAGGGATCCGATTTCTTCTCCTCCTCCACTTCGTAATTGAGATTTCCGTCATCATCTCCATGCAGAGCCTCATGGAAATCATCCCAACTCTGATACCCCACAAAAAGCGCCAACTTGTTCAGTGTTTTCTTGGTTGGTTTTTCCTTTCCACTCACATAGTTCCACACCTTATGAAGCGCATCAGCATTCAGTTTGATGTGATGCTTGATAGCAAAGAAAGAGGCCAATTTCTCAAAATCAGCTCCAACCGGAATCTTCTTACCAACCTTCTTTTCGATTTCACTTGTGAGATGAGTCAAATCATTTTTCATAACCTAACGTGTTTGAAATTCTCTATTTTGGTTGCAAAAGTACAAAAAAGTTCTTATGAATGGTACAAAAAGAGAGATTTTTTGTAACTTTGCAGCAAATTCTTAACAAACAGAACTTTGCAATGAAAGAATTAGCATTAAAGTACGGTTGTAATCCAAACCAAAAGCCATCTCGAATCTATATGGAGGATGGCAGTGAACTTCCCCTCGAAGTTATTAATGGCCGCCCTGGCTACATCAATTTTCTCGATGCTCTCAATTCATGGCAGCTCGTCAAAGAGCTGAAGGCAGCTACAGGCATTCCAGCAGCAGCAAGTTTCAAACACGTTTCTCCTGCAGGAGCAGCCATTGGTCTTCCACTGAGCGACACACTGAAGAAAATCTATTTTGTCGATGACGTCAACATCGAACTGTCACCATTGGCTTGTGCCTATGCACGTGCACGCGGTGCCGACCGTATGTGTTCTTACGGCGACTTTGTTGCTTTGAGTGACACATGCGATGCTGCCACAGCCACCCTCATCAAACGAGAGGTTAGCGATGGCGTGATAGCTCCAGACTATACTCCTGAGGCAATAGAAATTCTGAAGGCAAAGCGCAAGGGCACGTACAATGTCATCAAGATAGACCCCGACTTTGTGCCAGCACCTATCGAGCACAAGCAGGTATTCGGCATTACCTTCGAGCAGGGCCGCAACGAGGTGAAACTCGACGATCCTGCCTTGTTTGAGGACATCCCTACCAAAAACAAGACATTCACAGCAGAGGCAAAGCGCGACCTCATCATCTCGCTCATCACGTTGAAATACACACAGAGCAACTCTGTATGCTATGTGAAAGACGGTCAGGCCATCGGTATCGGTGCTGGTCAGCAGAGCCGCATCCACTGCACACGTCTGGCTGGTTCCAAGGCAGACGAATGGTGGTTGCGTCAATGTCCCAAGGTGATGAATCTTCCTTTCAAAGAGGGAATCCGCCGTGCCGACCGCGACAACACCATCAACGTATATATCAGCGATGAATGGGAAGACGTGCTGCAGGATGGTGTATGGCAGAACTTCTTCAGCGAGAAGCCAGAGCCATTGACCCGTGAGGAAAAGAAAGCATGGATTGCCCAGAACACAGGTGTATCTGTAGGCAGTGATGCCTTCTTCCCATTTGGTGACAACATCGAACGTGCCCACAAGAGTGGAGTAGAATATATTGCCCAGGCTGGTGGCAGTATCCGAGATGATAATGTTATCGAGACCTGCGACAAGTATGGCATAGCCATGGCATTCACCCACGTACGACTCTTCCACCACTAATCAGTGGTGGGAGTCTGTAACTACCGAGAGAAGAAAAGATTTTTTAAAAACAACATCAACACCATTTAAAGACAAAAGAATATGAATGATATTGATGATATTATCATGGGTGGCATGGTATTCAAAGCCGGAGGAGGCCCCAAGAAGGAGGACGACGGCAAGGTAAAGACCAAGGCCAAGAAAAAGAAATATATCACTGGCGCCCACGGCAGCGGATCTGCACGACAGAAAGCTAAGTATCGCCAGCAGCGGGCCAATCGCCACAAGTAGAATTTCTTCTTGAGACAAGACCACAAAAAAAAGAGAGGGCTACCTTCCTCACGGAGGATAGCCCTCATATAGGTCATATCAACATAAAATTATAATTTATATAAGAGAGATTCGATTTGACACATCTTTACAACAAACCCTTGATTTCAGAAAGAGGTTTCTTTTCCATGTTACCGTTCTGGTAAGTTACTGTAAAGAAGTCATGTACTGACTTACCTCCCTTAAACTGTACCACGGCTACACCACCATCGCGAAGCTGCAATGTAAAGTAACCCTCACGTTTGCCATTGACATACTTTCCGTGCCACTTTTCCTTACCATTCTTGTAGTAAGAAGTAACTTCTCCGTTGAAAACGGTGTTACGGTCATCACCCAAGTCGATGAAGCTATATCCGCCCTCGGCTCTGAGGTTTCCATTCATATAAAAGTCCTGGAAGACATTTTTCTTGGTGATACCACTTCCTGTTGTCATCAAAATACGATAATAAGCAGCCTGATCAGCATTTGCCACATTACTCATATTCTCAGCATAAAAAATGGTGTCAGCAACTACTGTTGCATTTTCCACGTGCTTACGACCAAAACTTGCGATGGTCACGAGCATCATTACTGACAAAAATATAATTCGTTTCATTGTTACTACGTTTTAAAGGTTTATATCTTTTTTCTGATGCAAAGATAGTAATAATTTGAGTAAGTTGTATTTTTCCTTAACGCAATTTTATCATATTTTTTGAGGCTATTTTATTTTGCAATTTGTAACGTACACAAAGTAAGAATTCAAAAGTTTTTCCACGTTTTACTTACACTTTGTCAATTACTACTCCACACATTCTTCTTTACGCCCCCTATTTACTAACATTTTGTAAACATCACTTAATCCTACAGCAAAAATCAAGCAGGAAGATTACAAGCGGCATAAACAAAACAGAAATGATAAGCGAGTAAGTCCCCAGCCATATATTATACTGCAGAGCCTGCACTTCCCTGCATCAAGCAGGATACGCCCTTACTGTTTTTAGAAAAATATATCCTCTTTTATGTATGAATCTACGATATTTTTTGTAATTTTGCAACATTATAATAAATAAGTACGCACGCATGAAACATTATATATATAGCATTCTGTTATGCATAATAGGCGCCACCCTCACTTGCTGTAACAGCAGCACAGAAGAATTCTATGCTGATATAGAGCAAGACCGCGACAACGATGAGATAACAAGCGACGACTATGAATACCAGATACCCGTGATATTCCACGTCCTCTATCAAGACAGTCAGGACAGGAAACAGTATGTAGACTATACCAGAATCAAAGAACTCGTTGCCCATGTCAATGAGCTCTATCAAGGCAACGTCTATACATATCAGGAATACGACAACAGCGAGAATATCCACATCCGTTTTGTCCTTGCCGAGAAGAACGAGCAAAATCAAACCTTAGCACAACCAGGAGTTGAATATATCAAATGGACTGGCACCTACCCCATTGACTGCGAAAAGTTCATGGGCGACAACTCACGCCGATACACCAAATATGTATGGGACCCCAACGAATACATCAACGTGATGGTTTACCCCTTCGACCAGACAAAAGACGAATCTTCTATCACTTTGGGCATCAGTGTGATGCCCTATCAGGGAGCAGGCTATCCCCAGATAGAAGGTCTCAATAACACCAAGCGTACCAAACTGTCCAAGAGCAATCTGAAATACGCTCACTGCCTCTGCATCAACAGTAAGTACATCTACTTTGAGAGCAACCGATACAAAGGCATAACTTCAGAATCCGAGAACACCGAAAATCTCATCTACGATGCCAATGCCACACTTGCCCACGAGTTAGGACATTATCTTGGTCTGCATCATGTCTTTGCAGAAAAAGACAACAAACCCATCGAGTCGTATGCCGATACCGATTATTGCACCGACACAAAGAGTTATAACCGACCAGCCTACAACACGTGGCTTTCCCAATATATAGAAAACAAACGACAAGAAGCCGAGTCGGCAGGTAAAGATGTCATCGTCCTCCTGTCTGATATGATTTCTCGTCAAAACGACACAGGCGATACTTGGAGTTCCATCAACCTGATGGACTATTCCATGAGCCTGAACTATCAGTTCACTGCCCAACAGCGTGAGCGCATACGCCAGGTACTCTACTACAGTCCCCTCATTCCTGGCCCTAAAAAAGAGCGTCCTAACACTCGCTCCACAGAGACAGCTACTGATGAGCCTCTCGACTTACCAGTAATCATCGTCAAATAACACAGAAAACAAAACATAACATGACATATATCATTCAAGCACCCCAACAGATCAACAGTACCATCCAGTTGCCAGCCTCCAAGAGTATCTGCAACCGCGCCCTTGTCATCCATGCTATGGCAGGCTGCACCTTTCCTCTTAACCATCTGAGCGACTGCGATGATACAGAAGTAATAGTAGCCGCACTTCGTGACATGCCCGAGACCATCAACATCAAGGCAGCAGGCACCGCCATGCGTTTTATGACCGCCTATCTGGCAAGCACGCCAGGCTCGCATACCATCACGGGAACCGAGCGCATGAAGAACCGTCCTATAGCCATTCTTGTAGATGCCCTCCGCCGTTTGGGAGCCGACATCGAGTATGTAGAGAAAGAAGGCTTTCCCCCACTCCGCATCGAAGGCAAACCTCTCGAGGGTGGCCAGATAGAGGTAGTAGGCAGTATCAGCTCGCAGTATATCTCTGCCCTGCTGATGATAGGTCCGGTGTTGCAGAAAGGTCTCGAGCTGAAACTCACAGGCGAGATAGCCTCCCGTCCTTATATAGACCTCACCCTGTGGACCATGCGTCAGTTTGGTGCCGATGCCAAATGGACTGATATCGACACCATTACCATAGCACCCCAACCCTATGCCAAGATAGAAGACTACACTATAGAGAGCGACTGGAGTGCATCGTCCTACTGGTACGAGATCATGGCCCTCAATGCCAATCGTGACTCGGAACTGCAGTTGGAGGGTCTGTCAGACTGCACCAAGCAGGGCGACTCTGTGGTGAAATACATCTTCAGCCTGTTGGGAGTGAAGAGCGATTTTGAGTTACGCGACCGTATAGCCCCACTCAAGCTGAAGGCCCACCGCTGTACATTACCACGCCTTGACTACGATTTCACGGGTTCTCCAGACCTGGCACAAACCATCGTAGTAGCCTGTTGTGCGATGGGAGTACACTTCCGTTTCACCGGTCTTGCCACATTGAAGATCAAGGAGACCGACCGTATAGAGGCATTGAAGCGAGAGCTCAGAAAAGTGGGTTATGTCATTCGCGACGAGAATGACAACACCCTCATCTGGGAAGGCGAGACCTGCGAGCCTACCCATGAGCCTATCGACACCTATGAAGACCATCGCATGGCAATGGCCTTCGCACCTCTGGCATTCAAGTTTCCACAGTTGCAGATCAATCATCCCGAAGTCGTCACCAAGTCATATCCCCACTTCTGGGAAGATCTCCGCTCTGTAGGTTTCATTATCACCGAGAAGGCATAATTCCCTTGTCTTCTCACAAACAGTAAGAATCTATCCGTACATCCCATGCTATATCTCATCATATCCCTCGTGGTCTTGGGCATCATCTCTGCTCTATTAGGCATCTTGAGCCATCGCAATGGTCCCGAATCACCTATTCAGGAAGGAGTTTCCTGCAACACCTGCAATGGCGATAATGCCAAATGCGAGCAAGAATGCCTGATGGAAGCATCGGTCAAAGAAATCGAATATTTCGACGATGAGGAGTTGGACCGTTTTCGAGGTCGCGAGTCCCATGACTATACACCCCAGGAAGTAGAAGAATTCTCCGAAGTCCTCTATACCATGCATCCCGAGGAAGTGGCAGCCTGGAACAGAAGCCTCATTCTCCGGGGCATCAACCTTCCCGACACGCTGAAGGACGAAGTCATAGCATTTATACAGGAAAGCCACGTAGCCTTATGAACATACTCGAATATACATTTTTCCAGAACGCCCTTGCAGGAGCTTTCCTGGCAAGCATCCTTTGCGGTTTCATAGGAACCTACATCGTAACCCGCCGCCTTGTCTTTATCAGTGGCGGTATCACCCATGCCTCGTTTGGAGGCATAGGCATAGGAGTGTTTGCCGGCATCAACCCCATCCTGTCTGCAATGATATTTGCCATACTCAGCGCTTTCGGCGTACAATGGACTTCCTCACGCAAGGACATACGTCAGGACTCCGCCATTGCCATGTTCTGGACTCTGGGCATGAGTGTGGGCATCATCTGCTGTTTCCTTACTCCAGGTTTCATGCCCGACCTGCCATCTTTTCTCTTCGGCAGCATTCTCACCATCGGCACAGGCGATCTCTGGCTGTTGGGCATTCTCACGGCATTTGTCTGCATACTCTTTACTCTTTTTCTACGACCCATCCAAAGTGTGGCATTCGACCGCACCTTTTCTCTTTCGCAGCATCTTCCCGTCGCCCTGATAGAATATATGATGATGGCACTCATCGCCATGACCATCGTCGCCACCCTCAAGATGGTGGGTATAGTCCTTGCCATCAGTCTGCTTACCATTCCACAGATGACGGCCAGTATCTTCACCTACAGTTACAGGCGGCTTATCCTCTACAGCATCATCGTGGGCTGGTTCGACTGCCTCATCGGGCTCCTCGTCAGCTATCAGTTCAATGTTCCCTCAGGAGCCACCATCATCTTTGTAAGTATCCTCACTTTTGCCCTCTGCAAGACAATAAAAGCAGGCATATCTCAGTTTTATAAGAAATAAAAAACATTTATAAGAAACAAAAGCCATCAACGTGAAACAGCATTCTGCCCTTCATATTATCCTCATCCTCGTCATAGCCCTCATCGCCGTGACAGGTTGTTCTACGCAGAAAAATACTGCGCGCAACAGATGGCTGCATGCCTTCCACTCCAAGTACAATATATACTATAATGGCACCTTGGCTTATATCGATGCCTCGCTCGAGAAAGAGCAGGGCAACAAGGACAACTATACCGAAATCATCCCCCTTTATACCGTAGGCAACAAGAACAGCCGCGAATTGGGCAAGGGCAACTACGACCGTGCCATCGAGAAATGTCAGAAAGCCATCCAGCGCCACAGCATCAAGCAGCGCCCCGAATGGAACAAGAGTCGCCGAAAGACAGCCAAGGACATCGAGTGGCTCAACCGCAGAGAGTACAATCCCTTCATCTGGAAGGCTTGGATGCTGATGGGCCGTTCGCAGTTCTATCAAGGCGACTTCGAGAATGCCGCTTCCACCTTTGCCTATATGAGCCGGCTCTTCGAGACCCAACCTGCCATCTACGGCCGTGCAAAGGCATGGTTGGCTAAATGCTATATCGAACAGAACTGGATGTACGATGCCGAAGACATCATCCGCAATATGCAGCGCGACTCCATCCACTGGCGTGCCCAGAAAGAATGGGACTACACCTATACGGATTATTACATCCACACCCAGCAGTTCGACAAGGCCATCCCCTACCTGCGCAAAGTCATCAAGCATGAGATGCGCCGCAAACAGAAAGCCCGCGAGTGGTATCTCATGGGCCAGTTGCAGGCTGCATTGGGTCGTAAGACCGAGGCCTACAAGGCCTTCAAGCACGTGATACGCCTCAACCCACCCTACGAGTTAGAGTTCAATGCCCGCATCTCTATGAGCGAGGTGATGGCATCCACCAATACCAAGCAGGTCCTTTCCCGTCTGCGCCGAATGGCTGCCTCCGACAAGAATAAGGAGTATCTCGACCAACTCTATTATGCCATGGGTAATATCTACCTGCTGAAACGTGACACCCTCAATGCTATCTCCTCTTACGAGAAAGGCAACACAAAGTCAACACGCAACGGTATAGAGAAAGGTGTACTGCTCCTCCACTTGGGCGACCTATATTGGGGCAAGGAGCTCTATTCAGATGCACGCCGCTGTTATGGTGAGGCCATCGGCCTGTTGGACAAAGACCGCAAGGACTATGCCCAACTGTCCGAGCGTTCCAAGGTTCTCGACGAACTCGTACCCTATACCGAGGCTGTCCACTTGCAGGATTCTCTCCAGCAACTTGCCACCATGAGTGAGTCCGACCGCAATGCCGCCATCGACCGAGTGATAACCCTTCTGAAGAAGAAGGAAAAAGAAGAACGCAACCAGCAGGCTGAAGAGAATGCCCAGCGCCAGTTGGCTCAGAATGGAGGAATGGGCAATACCTCTGCCAACAAACGTCCGTCACAAACATCATCGCCAGCAGCATCGAAGGCCAACAGTGCCTGGTATTTCTACAACCCCATAGCTGTAAGTCAGGGTAAGACATCCTTCCAGCGTCAGTGGGGCAAGCGCGAGAATGTAGACAACTGGCAGCGTATCAACAAGACCGTTGTAGCCTCAGCTCAGGGAGCAGAGGAGGTGACCGACGAGATGCGCGACTCCTTGGCGCAGGCATCCATACAGGAAGACTCCATCAAGCAGATAGCCGACAGTGCCCAGAACGATCCTCACAAACGCGAATACTATCTGGCACAAATCCCCTTCACCGCTGAACAGTTGCAGGCAAGCAACGCCTTGCTCACCGATGGTCTGTATCACTCTGGAGTCATCTTCAAGGACAAGCTCGACAACCTGCCACTGAGCGAGAAAGCTCTGCGACGCATTGAGGAACATTTCAAGGATTATGAACACATGGACGATGTGCTCTATCATCTCTATCTGCTCTACTCACGCAAGCACATGCCTTCTACAGCCAACACCTATGTAGAGCGACTCAAGAAGGAATACCCAGAGAGTAAGTGGACCACACTTCTTACCGACCCCTACTATGCCGACAATGCCAAGTTTGGTGTCCACATAGAAGACTCGCTCTATGCTGCGTCCTACGAGGCTTTCAAACTGGGGAAATACCAGACGGTACTGTCCAACTCAGATATATCGTCCACCCGTTTCCCCATGGGCGCCAACCGTGACAAGTTTATCTTTATCAGCGCTCTGAGCAAGTTGAACCAGGGCGATGCGCAAGGATGCGTGGCAGATATGAAGACCCTGGTCGAGAAATATCCTGAGGGCAGACTCAGCGAGATGGCTGGTATGATAGTCAATGGTGTCAATGCCGGAAAACGTCTCCATGGCGGCAAGTTCGACCTGGAGAACGTATGGGAGCGACGCAGCACCGTACTCAATGAGAACGAGCAGACTGCTCAGAAGGTCTTCAGCCCAGAGCGACAGACCGACTTCGTGTTCCTCTTTGCCTATCAACCCGACTCTGTCAACGAGAACCAACTGCTCTTCGAGATGGCGAAGTTCAACTTCACAACCTATCTTGTCCGCAACTTTGATATCAACATCGAAGAACGCGATGGCATCCATCTCATGCAGATCACAGGTTTCCGTAATTACGATGAGGCACGCCTCTATGCCCACGACGTACTGCATCAGACACAAATTGTGCGCCTTCTGAGTAAGTCGCGCACCTATCTCATCAGCCAAGAGAACCTCTCGCTGTTGGGCACCCAGTATGCCTATAGCGACTACGACAAGTTCTATCTGAAGCACTTCGCCCCAGTGAAGCCTATCCAGACAGACTTGCTTGACGAGCCGGCAGAGATCATCACCGAAAAGGAAGAGTCCTCTGCATCCTCTAACGAAAAGGAAAACGATGAGAACCCAGAACTGGAAAAGCAGAACACCTCAACAACCATCGTCGTTACAGAGGAGAAGACTGACAACCAGGCACCTTCCGATAATACGATGACTATACCCGAAGAGCCTCAGCAACAACAGAATGCTCAGGGCACAACCATCATCAAGGAGGAAACGCAGCCTGCCCAGCCTGCTCAAAACAGCAATATCATCAAGGAGGAAGCGCAGCCTGCCCAGCCTGCTTCAGGCACTACTGTCATCCAGGAGGAACCCCAACCTGTCAATACAGCAAAGACGAATCAGCCTGCAAAGACAAGCCAGCCTGCAAAGACTGACAAGACTGCAAAGACAGACAAGACTGCCCCGCCAAAGGCAGCCAATAAGAACACAGCAGCCCCCAAGGCTAAAGACAACAAGACAGAAGAAAAGAAAAATCAGAAAGACAACAAGGAGAAAAAAGAAGACTCCTATGATCTGGAAGACGAATATTTTGAATTAGAAGGATTTTAGAAATATGAACAACGGACTATTATTATGGGTAGATGATGAGGTGGAACTTCTCAAGGCCCACATCATCTTCCTCGAGAAAAAAGGTTACCAAGTTGTCACAGTAAGCAACGGAGCCGACGCCATCGAGCAGTGCCGCCAGCAGACCTTCGACCTCATCTTGCTCGACGAGATGATGCCAGGACTCAGCGGTCTGGAGACACTGCAGCAAATCAAGGACATACAACCTGCCACACCTGTGGTAATGTGTACCAAGAGCGAGGAAGAAGACATCATGAACCAGGCCATCGGCTCCAAGATAGCCGACTATCTCATCAAGCCCGTCAACCCCAACCAGATTCTCCTGTCGCTCAAGAAGAACATCCATCAGCGCGAGATTGTCAGCGAGGTAACCCAAAGCAGCTACCAGCAAGAATACCAGCAGCTGGCAATGCAGATCATGGACAGCCGCACCTGGAAAGACTGGATGGATATCTACCGTCGACTCGTGAAGTGGGAACTGGAGCTCAGCAGCACGAACAGCCCGATGACCGAGATGCTGCAGATGCAGAAGGAAGAGGCCAACTTAGGCTTTGCCAAGTATGTTTCCAAGAACTATCTCGACTGGATGCAGCAGCTCGCATCCCTCAGCCAGAACGAGGAACGTCCCTGCATGAGTCCCGATGTCTTCAAGACCAAGATATTCCCTCACCTCAACCAGGGCGAGAAAGTTTTCCTCATCGTTATCGACAATTTCCGCTACGACCAGTGGAAAGTGTTGGCACATGACATCGGTGATCTCTTCGACATCGAGGAAGATATGTATATGAGCATTCTCCCCACTGCCACCCAGTATGCACGCAATGCCATCTTCAGTGGACTGATGCCAGACAAGATAGCCCAGATGTTTCCAGACCTGTGGGTAGACGAGGAAGAGGAAGAAGGCAAGAACCTCAACGAGGCACCCCTCATACAGACTCAGTTCGACCGATATCGTCGTCACAACACCTTCAGCTATCATAAGATCAACGACTCCATGGGAGCCGACAAATTTCTTGACAAGTATAATGAGCTGAAAAACTACGACCTGAATGTGGTAGTCATCAACTTCATAGACATGCTCTCCCATGCCCGCACCGAGTCGAAAATGGTCCGCGAGTTAGCCAACAACGAGTCTGCCTATCGCAGCATTACTCAGAGCTGGCTTCACCACTCTGTGCTGTCCGAACTCTTCAAGCTCCTGTCGCAAAGCAATTATAAAGTCATTATCACCACCGACCATGGCAGCATAAGAGCCACCAAGCCTCTGAAGATAGTAGGCGACCGCAACACCAACACAAACCTGCGCTACAAGTTAGGCAAGAACCTTGCCTATAGTGCCAAGGACGTATTTGTCATCAAAGACCCACACAAGGCACTGCTTCCTGCGCCCAACATCAGCACCTCGTATGTGTTTGCCTATGGCGATTCCTTCTTCGCCTATCCGAACAATTACAACTATTACGTTTCCTACTATAAGGACACCTTCCAGCATGGAGGCATCTCCATGGAAGAGATGCTCATCCCTATGATCACCCTCTCACCCCGAAAGCGATAGATGACAGAAGGTTTCATGACCATCGGTCAAGGAGAAAACTCAAGAACAGAACAAATAACACAAAGCCCAACAAGACATAGTCCAAAGGGCACAACTTAATAAAAAATATAGCAATATGGAAATAAAAATCAACTCATTAGAGGACATACACAACGCAGCAAAGGCGTTCATCTCGAACATGGGTGACAGCAAAGTCTTCGCCTTTTACGGCAAGATGGGAGCTGGCAAAACTACCTTCATCAAGGCATTGTGTGAAGAATTAGGAGTAGAAGACGTCATCACCTCCCCCACCTTTGCACTCGTCAACGAATACACCTCAGGCAATGGCGACCCCATATACCACTTCGACTTCTACCGCATCAAGAAAATAGACGAAGTGTACGACATGGGCTACGAAGACTACTTCTACGGTGGCAACCTCTGCTTTTTAGAGTGGCCAGAACTCATAGAGTCCCTTCTACCAGAAGATGTCACCAAAGTTCACATCACCACAGAAGCAGACGGCTCCCGCACCATCTCCTTCTAACCCTGCACAAAAGCAGGAAAACCAATCGCATATATAATATTTATGCTCACGTTCGCACGCGTACATTATATTATATATGCGTTTTTTCATTTTGCAACATCTCAAGGATGTTGTATTCCTCACATTCTGTTCTTCTGACTTTCTCCAGCACCCATAGCCTTATACTTGCTACGAATGACATAAGTAATTAACTATAAGTATGACTAAAATACAAGTAAGTCAACGTGAATTAAAAATAAGCAATAACTGAGTCAACTCATATTATCAATAACACTTAGAGTGGTCAACTAAAATCGTTAAACCACAGCGAAAATTTCGTTGAACCTCTGTACATTCTCCGTTCAAAGGCTTTGAACGCACATTCAAAGGCTCTGAACGCACATTCAAAGGCTTTGAACGGACATTCAAAGACTCTGAACGGAACTTTCATAGGCTAAAAAAAGAGTTTTATAGCATAAGAGCAAGATTTCTCTCAGTATGAAGTGAAAGTTTTATTGGAATTCAAGGGTGATAACTCAAGTATCGCATTCGTTATTCATCTATCGTTAATGGGAATGTGAGAGGAGATTTTAGCACTATTTCTATCATAGTCAAAAAAAAGCATGGCGGAAGGCCATGCTTTTGTATAAAGCGATTGGGGATTAGAGGAGTGCCTGGAACTTCTCGACGAGGACTGGCTTTTTAGCAGAACCAACAAACTTGTCAACGAGCTTACCATCCTTGAAGAAGAGAAGGGTAGGGATATTACGAACACCAAACTCCATGGCGATATCCTCGTTCTCTTCCACATCACATTTACCTACTACTATCTTGCCATCATACTCTGAAGCAAGCTCAGACACGATGGGTGCCAACATACGGCAAGGACCGCACCATGTTGCCCAAAGGTCAACTACCAAAGGCAGCGAACCATTCTTATAACTCTCGAAATTCTCGGTTGTAATTGTAACTTCCATTTTTTCTTAATTTTAATTGTTTGTATTGTTCATATAATTACTGCAAATAATATGCCAAAGCTCATATCCCATACAGCAGTTGAGACAACACCCAAAAGGCTATGACTTTTCGAGACATCAGTTAATGCTATACGACATTTTGGGATTGTCCTCGATGAACTGGATGAGGTTCTTGTCTACATTCACCGTCTTGTCTTGGGCCCTCATAAGGATGTAGTCGTTGCTCTCCACTTCGTGTATGCGGAGGAAGAGCTGAGTACGACTTTCCTCATTGTCGCGGGCAAGGAGTGTGCTCAAATCGCTCACCAACGTATCGTTGATGATATCACTATCTATCGTGATGGTGAGTTTGTCCAACTTTTTCTCCTTTACCGTCTGGAGATACTCCACACTCGAAACCTTGAAGTCGAGGTACTGGTCGTTGCCATAACGTGACTGACACTTCGCTGTAACAAAGACAGTACAGCCCTCGGTGAACATACCCTTCCACTGTCCCCAGTCCTCACCAAAGAGAGCCAACTCGCCGGAGCCTTCAAAATCTTCTATCGTGACGAAGCCGCAGGGATTTCCCTTCTTGGTGAACTTTGACTTCACTCCGGTGATGATGCCGCCAAAGACTATATTCTCTTTCTTGGCAAGCGAGGGTTTGTCGCCTAACTCAGCGCAATGGGTGTTGCACATAGAGTTCAGCACCACGCTATAGTCGTCCAAAGGATGAGCCGAGAGATAAATACCCACCAAGTCGCGCTCCTTGTTCAGTCGTTCGATGGTGCTCCATCCTTCGGCATGAGGAATGGGAGGTGTGGCTATCTCTATGGCGTCGAGTCCTCCAAAGAGAGAGGTGACAGCCTCATGCTGCTCGCGCTGATAAAGCTGACCATATCTTACCAAGGTGTCGAGGAACATCTCGTTCTTGTTATTGACACCAAAGAAGTTCTCGCGGGGTATTCCGAAACTGTCAAATCCACCACTCAGCGCCAGGCTTTCGAATGCCTTTCGGTTGACATTGCTGAAGTCGACACGCTGGGCAAAATCAAAGATATCTTTGTAAGGTCCGTTCTTCTCGCGTTCTGCCACAATGGCATCGGCTGCAGGAGTTCCCATACCCTTGATGGCAGAAAGGCCAAAACGTATCTCGCCATGCTCGTTCACACCGAATGCGCGATAACTCTCATTGACATCAGGCCCCAGGGTCTTGATATTCATCGACTGGCACTCCTCCATGAGTTTGGTAATCTCGGTAATCTGAGAGAAGCGGCGGGTCATCAGCGCAGCCATGTATTCGGCAGGATAATGTGCCTTGAGATAGGCTGTCTGATAAGCTACCCATGAATAGCAGGTGGCATGCGACTTGTTGAAGGCATAGGAGGCGAACTTTTCCCAGTCGCCCCATATCTTCTCGAGCACCTTCGGGTCGTGGCCGTTCTCTTGTCCCTGCTTGATGAACTTAGGTTTCATCGCGTCTACAATGTCCTTCTTCTTCTTACCCATCGCCTTACGAAGGGCATCACTCTCACCTCGGGTGAAGTTTGCCAACTGGCGTGAGAGAAGCATCACCTGCTCCTGATATACAGTAATGCCATACGTGTCCTTGAGGTATTTCTCCATGCAGGGGATATCGTACTCGATAGGTTCCTTTCCGTTCTTACGGGCAATGAACGAGGGGATATAGTCCATAGGACCCGGACGGTAGAGAGCATTCATGGCGATGAGGTCCTCGAAGACGGTAGGCTTCAGCTCACGGAGATACTTCTGCATACCGGGCGACTCAAACTGGAAGGTTCCGATGGTCTGTCCCCGCTGATAAAGCTGATAGGTCAGTTCATCATCGATGGGCAACGTATCAAGATCGATGACATCACCAGTGGTCTGCTTGATAACCTTGCAAGCCTCCTTCATCTCTGACAGGGTCTTAAGCCCCAGGAAGTCCATCTTGATAAGTCCCGTGGTCTCGATGACATGGCCATCATACTGGGTCACGGCTGTCTTCAGGCCAGGGAAGTCTGGGTCGTCGGCAGTAGATACCGGTACCCAGTTGCTGATAGGGTCACGACAAATAATGAAGCCACAGGCATGAATACCTGTTCCTCGCACGGTGCCCTCGAGCATCTTGGCATATTTGATGGTGTTGCTCTCGCGTATATCAGAAGAGAATTCTGCCTGCTGCAGTTCGGGGGTGTACTTGATGGCATTGGTCAGATTCATCTTCGCTCCATCGGGCAGTCGGTCAGGAATCGCCTTACAAAGGGCATTCGCCCTGTCGAGTGGCAGTTTCTCCACACGCGCCACATCCTTGATGGAGTTCTTGGTGGCCATACTGCCATAGGTGATGATATGGGCACAATTCTCGTGTCCATACTTATCCATCACCCATCGCAGCACCTTGCCTCGACCATCGTCATCGAAGTCGGTATCAATATCAGGCAGGTTGACACGGTCAGGATTCAAGAAACGCTCAAACAGCAAGTCATATTTTAAAGGGTCAATCTTGGTAATGCCCAAGCAATAAGCCACGACAGAACCTGCCGCCGAACCACGGCCAGGACCTACCATGACACCCAACTCCTCGCGGGCAGCCCTGATAAAGTCGGACACGATGAGGAAGTAGCCAGGGAAACCCATGGTCTTCATCACATGAAGCTCGAAGTTGACATGCTCGTCGACATTGGCAGGAAGCGGGTCGCCATAGAGTTTCTTGGCTCCCTCGTAAGCAAGGTAGCGCAGGTACTCTGCCTCAAACTTGATGCGGTATATTTTGTCGTAGCCTCCCAGACGGTCGATTACTTTCTGTCCTTCCTCGGGCGAGAGTGGATTCTGCCCATTCTCATCGGTGGTGAACTCATGATAGAGTTCCTCCTCGGAAACTCGCTCACGCAACTGCTCCTCGGTACCGAAGCTCTCCGGAATGGGGAAGAAAGGCATAATGGGGCCATGGTCGATGCTATAGACCTCCACCTTGTCGAGCACCTCCAAGGTATTGGAAAGTGCCTCGGGAACATCAGAGAAGATGGCGTTCATCTCCTCACGGGTCTTGAACCACTCCTGCTTGGAGTAGCGCATACGGTTAGGATCATCAAGGTCCTTGCCCGTTGCCAGACAGAGCAGATGGTCGTGAGCCTCTGCTGTCTCCTTGTCCTCGAAGTGGCAGTCGTTGGTACAAACCAACTTGATGCCATACTCCTTTGACATCTCTATAAGAACCTTGTTGGCCCGTTGCTGCATGGGGAAGGCCTCGCGGTTGGCAAGGACAGAAGGGTCGGTCACCTCGTGGCGCTGCAACTCCAGATAATAATCATCGCCAAAGACACGATGATACCACTCGCATGCCTCACGGGCTCCTTCGATATCGCCGTTCAGTATTTTGCGTGGCACTTCTCCTGCGATACAGGCAGAACAGACAATGAGGTCTTCATGATACTTTTCCAAATCAGCACGGTCGGTACGTGGACGCATATAATATCCGTCCACCCACGAGTTGCTCACCAGCTTGATGAGGTTCTTATATCCATTATAATTCTTTGCCAGCACGATGAGGTGATAACCACTCATATCGCCTTTATCCTTCTCACGGTCTTCCTTGCGGCGATGGGCTACATACATCTCACAGCCTATGATGGGCTTGAAAGGTTCCAATCCCTCTTTCTTTCTGCCTTTGTTCACCTTGGCGCAATAGTCGCAAAGCTCCTTGATGCCGAACATCACACCATGGTCGGTAATGGCCATACCCTTCATGCCATCAGCAATAGCCTTGTCCACAAGACGGGGAATCCTGGACTGACCATCGAGAATGGAATACTGGGTATGAACATGTAAATGAATGAAATCTTCCATTTTTATGCGTAAAACTCAAAATTTGAGTTCAAAGTTACGGGTAAAAGTTGACATAACCAAAAGAAAAAGGAGAAAAATTTGCAAAAACGACAAAAATGGTGTACCTTTGCAGCATTAAAAACTCAATCCTACCTTATGGGACAAAGAATAAAGAAACTAAAGAAAATTAGATTACACCGTGAAGGTACAGACCAACTCGTGTATGGGATGATAGCAATAGTAGCAATCGCCGCAATCTTATGGAGCACCATTGACAACAAGATTCCTTTCTGGATTTTCGTAGTAGTCTTTGGTACGGTATATGGTATCGTACTCAACTTCTACAGATGTCCAATAAGATACTTGAATATCGAAGACACCGACAACTTGGTGGTGGCACCGGCAGATGGCAAGATCGTGGTTATTGAAGAGGTGGACAATGCGCCCTACTTCAACGACCGCCGACTGATGATTTCCATCTTCATGAGTCTTTGGAACGTACACGCCAACTGGTTCCCCGTTGACGGAAAGGTGAAATTCGTGAAGCACGTAGACGGCAACTACCACAAAGCCTGGTTGCCAAAGGCAAGCGAGGAGAACGAGCATGCCGACACAATGATTACCACACCCAAGGGGGTGGATGTGTTGTGCCGACAGATTGCTGGTGCCGTAGCACGCCGTATCGTAACCTATGCCAAAGAGGGCGAGGAGTGCTATATTGATGAGCACCTGGGATTCATCAAGTTGGGCTCACGTGTGGATGTATACTTGCCTTTAGGCTCTGAGGTATGCGTAAAGATGGGACAATCAACTACTGGTGATCAGACAATCATCGCAAAACTGAAATAAATGAGTATTAAGAAACATATTCCAAACACGATAACTTGCTGCAACCTGATTTCGGGCTGCATCGCGACATCGTTTGCCTTTGGCGGTTCACCAAAGCTGGCTTTATTGTGGATTATCATTGGTGCCATGTTCGATTTCTTCGACGGCATGAGCGCCCGACTGCTGCATGTATCATCGCCTATCGGCAAGGAGCTCGACTCTTTGGCTGACGACGTGACATTCGGTGTGGCTCCTGCCACTATCGTATTTTCGCAACTGTATGTGATGGAATACCCATCCTTCTTAGAGAGTTTGCGACCTGTGTTGCCTTATGCAGCCTTTATCATCGCGGCATTCTCGGCACTGAGACTGGCGAAATTCAATCTCGACGAAAGACAGTCAACCTCTTTTATTGGTGTGCCTACTCCTGCCAACGCTCTCTTCTGGGGCTCGCTGATTGTCTTCAATCCAGAATGGCTCACCGTCCACAGTTGGTCGGTATTCATCATCTTGGCACTCATCCTTATCACCAGCTACCTGTTGGTATGTGAGTTGCCATTGTTTGCCCTTAAGTTCAAACAATGGTCATTCAAGGGCAATGAGGTGAAATATGTTTTCATCGCCTTCACCGTTATCGTATTGGCATTAGCCATTGTCAGCGAAGGGGCTATTGGATTCCTGCAGGCATGGTGGCTTATCATCTTGGTGTATGTCCTGACATCACTCTTCCTGTTCTTAAAGAAGAAAAAATAAAAACATATCATCATAACAAAGGGCTTGTTTCATTACGAAACAAGCCCTTTTTATATTTAATGCTCTCAAATCGGCAAGAAAGAAGCCTAATTCCAACTCCTATTCTCTCATCCTAAGAGAGCAAGTATGCTTTACGAGCAGGACTAATTGTGAACGAGAGTACCAATCTCCTCGCCTTCCATGACCTTCTTAAGGTTGCCTACGACATCCATATTGAAGACATAAATAGGAAGGTTGTTCTCCTTGCACATAGTGGTGGCGGTGAGATCCATCACCTTCAAGCCCTTAGTGTAGATTTCGTCGTAGGTAATCTCACTAAACTTCGTGGCAGTTGGGTCTTTCTCCGGATCGGCGGTATAGATGCCGTCTACTCGGGTTCCCTTGAGCATCACGTCGGCCTCGATCTCGATGCCACGCAATGAAGAACCAGTATCTGTGGTGAAATATGGACTGCCGGTACCTGCAGAGAAGATACAGATATAGCCAGCCTCCATTGCCTCGATGGCTTTCCACTTGCTATAGAACTCGCCAATGGGCTCCATACGAATGGCTGTAAGCACTTTGTTCTTTACGCCAATAGCGCCTAAGGCACTACTCAGAGCCAAGGAATTGATGACGGTAGCGCACATTCCCATCTGGTCACCCTTTACACGGTCGAAACCCTTCTGACTTCCGCTGAGTCCTCTGAATATGTTGCCTCCGCCTATCACGATACCAATCTGTACACCCATCTCGTGTACTTCCTTGATTTGGCGTGCATAGTCGCTCAATCGTTCTGGGTCGATGCCATAGCTCTGGCTTCCCATCAAACTTTCTCCACTCAACTTCAGGAGAATTCTCTTAAATTTTGCCATATTCGTTGAATATTTTAATTAATAATGTTTTCTCTTTTTGTGTGGACAGAAATAATCTCTTGCCCGCTTACAACTTGATCTTGATTTCGCCAAAAGAATAGGAGCGGATGTGGCCTTGCTTATCGTGCAGAATGAGATGTCCATCATCCTCTACCTCTACGATGGCACCCTCGAACTCACCATCCTTGTCCTCATACCAATGATAACCCTTACGGCGATAAAGCGACTGATGGTAAATACCGGAAACATCCATATAGTCAGCACGACGCAGAAGTTCGTAATAACCGGCAAAGGCATCCAAGATCTTCTGCAACAATTCTTCGCGGTCTACATCATGTCCCAAAATCTGACGCAGCGACACAGGATTGGGAGCATCACTCACAAACTCTTCTTGGTTCACATTGAGTCCTATGCCAAAGACGCATCGCTTGATGCCCTGCGAACATACCGAAGTCTCTATCAGCGTTCCACTTATCTTTTTGTCATACCAGTATACGTCGTTGGGCCATTTCAAGGTAATGCCCTCGGTATAGGTATCAAGAACATCTTTCAAGGCTATGGCTCCTGCCATAGACAAAAGAAACTGACGGGTTACTGGCACCCACACCGGACGCACCAAGATACTGAAGAGGAGGTTCTTTCCGCGTTCACTCTCCCATGCATGTGTGCCTTGACCGCGACCAGCAGTCTGGTAGTCGGCTACAGCGACAACCATCTCCTCATCATCTGAAGGAGAATAGTTCTTCAAATATGTATTGGTAGAGTCTGTCTCCTCTAACTTGATTATCTTTGTATTCATTATAATAATATGTAAATATAAGTTTCAAAAATCACTCAGTTCTGCCAACAACAGGGAAGCCCCCTGTCAAAAAGGAGCTGACTGTTCACCCACTGCTATAAGACCAGTAATGGATTGAAGGCATCAACCAGATGGTCGAAGCGCTCTATCTTAGAGGGAGAGCCCACAATAGAGATGATGTCGAAACGCAACTCCTGTGCTACTGCATGTCCCTTGACATAAGCATTGGCTGCCACGGCAAGATTACGCATTTTACGTATATCAACAGCTTCTTCGGGAGCCCTCATATCATCAGAGGCACGAGTCTTCACCTCTACGACCACCATGGTGCAAGCATCCTCCGAAAGAGCTACGATATCCAGGTCGCGCTTGCCGAAACGCCAGTCACGATCCAATATCGCATAGCCCTTCGACTCTAAGTATCGCGAAGCCTCAGCCTCGCCCCACTTTCCCAAATCGTTATGTTCCGCCATGCTGTCCTAACTTCTTCACCGCCTTTTGTACCTGCGGCTATCTTGTGCAAAAATAACACTTTTATCTCTAAACTCAAACTTTTTCATCCATATTTTCTTTTCACTCTCATTTTTTTATAGTACTTTTGTACCAAAGCAATGAAGATACAATGAACGAGACAGAAAAGAAAGACGAAGAGTTTATGCGGAAAGCGCTGGCAGAGGCCCAGGCTGCATTCGACGAGGACGAGATACCTGTGGGAGCCGTCATCGTATGTCAGGGAAGAATCATATCAAGAGCTCACAACCTGACGGAGATGCTGCACGATGTTACCGCCCATGCAGAGATGCAGGCCATCACAGCTGGTGCCAATATGTTGGGAGGAAAATATCTGAAAGACTGTACACTCTATGTCACCGTAGAGCCATGCACCATGTGTGCCGGAGCCATAGGATGGGCACAGATAAGCAGGGTGGTTTATGGAGCAGGCGACGAGAAGAGGGGATATACAAAATATGCGCCCGAAGCACTGCATCCTAAGACTACAGTCACTTCGGGCGTATTGGAAGATGAGTGCCGGGCACTCATGATAAACTTCTTTGAGCGTAAAAGATAGACCGGATTACTTGACGAGTACTACCAAATACTTGCTGGTGCTCCAGAATATCTGAGGATTGGTGATGCGCAAAACATACTGCTTGCTGGCATCATGAGTAAGCGAATAGCTGCTTGCAGGATGTGCTGTGAGCAACTTGGCAGACTTGGAATAGAGCTTGATCTCTGTAGTGTTGCGAATATCAACCTTGGTAAAATAGTTCTTATTGAAGTTGCCATTCATCACCTTGCCACCTTCCAGGATATGCTGACCCTTAAGTTCCTTCTTGGTACCAAAAACATACCATGCAGTATTGAGTTGCTTATCTTGGGCGTTGATGGTCTCTGCCTTCTGCTGATTGTCAGCAGAAAGATTACTTACATTAGTATTCAAGTTGCCAATAGTTTCATCGAGTTCTGAGATATGGATATCTTTCTTGTCCAACTCCTCACGCAAAGCCAGCAACTGCTTGTCTTTCTCTTCCAACTGAGCAGTGAGGTTATCGATGGTCTTCTTGAGTTGTCCACCCTTCAAGGTACTGCTTTCCAACTGTTTCTGCAACTTGGCAATCAGCTCTCTGTTCTGCTTCATGCGCTCGGCAATAAACTGGATGTTTTCCTTGAGATTCTGTTTTTTGCTTGTACCCTCGCCATTCTTCAACAAGGCGACACGATTTTCTGCCTCATTAATCAAGCGGAATCCTTCTTCGATGTCATTCAGCGTGCCCATCATTTCATTGATTTCACTGTCTTTCTGAGCGATGACATCGTTCAGCGAGTCTGTCTGTTGAACACTCGCCAGTCCGGGAGCATTCTTGCCGTCCTTACAACCTGTCATCAACAAGGCTGCGCAGCAAACCATAAAAAATAACTTTTTCATAATTATTCTCCTTTATCACTTTGTTTATAATGCTTTTTCTTTTCCTCGCGCTTGCGCTCTTTCATTTCCTCCTTCAGCTGCTTGGGATCCTTGCCTGCCAAGACAATGACAAACTCGCCACGCGGCTCCGTCTCCATGAAATGAGAGATGACTTCCGACAAAGTGCCACGTACACTCTCCTCGTGAAGCTTGGAAATCTCGCGACAACAACTCACCTGGCGGTCTTCACCGAAAACCTCAGCAAACTGCTGCAAGGTCTTCACCACACGGTAAGGCGACTCATAGAATATCATCGTGCGAGTCTCGTCCTTGAGTGACTCCATATAGGTCTGGCGCCCTTTCTTCTGTGGCAGGAAGCCCTCGAAACAGAAACGGTCACAGGGCAGTCCCGACGAGACGATAGCAGGGATGCAAGCTGTGGCTCCCGGTAAAGTCTGCACGGTGATGCCTGCCTGAGCAGCCTCACGGGCCAGATAGAAACCAGGGTCGCTGATACCTGGCGTACCAGCATCGCTGATGAGTGCGATGGTCTCGCCTGCTTTCAACCGGTCGACTATGGCAGCCGTTGTTCCATGTTCATTAAACTTATGATGCGCCATCAAGCGATTGCGGATATCGAAATGCTTCAGCAGAACACTCGATGTACGAGTGTCCTCTGCAAGCACCAAATCAGCTTCTTTCAGAACTCTGATGGCTCGCATTGTCATGTCCTCCATATTACCTACTGGAGTCGGTACTATATATAATGTGCCCATACAGCGTACAAATGTAGTTAATAAATCTTTCTTAGCAAAAAAAAAAGGATTTTCTTTGCAATTTTTAAAACCTTATTGTTAATTTTGTCACCGAAATGACAGAATACCTAATTGGGGAGACACACCGCCCCGGAAGAATTGAAGTGGTGTGCGGGTCGATGTTCTCTGGAAAAACAGAGGAACTCATCCGTAGAATGAAGCGAGCTAAGTTCGCCAAGCAGAAGGTTGAGATCTTCAAGCCTTCGCTCGACACACGCTATTCGGAAGAAGATGTAGTGAGCCACGACAAGAATACAATCAGGTCGACTCCTATTGATTCTTCTGGAGCCATCCTCTTGTTGGCTTCCGACATCGACGTAGTGGGTATCGACGAGGCGCAGTTTTTCGACGATGGACTGGTTGAGGTTTGTAATCAACTGGCAAATAATGGTATACGAGTCATCGTGGCAGGACTCGACATGGACTACAAGGGAATTCCCTTCGGACCCATACCTGCCCTGTGCGCCATTGCCGACGAAGTGACAAAGGTGCACGCCATCTGTGTCAAGTGCGGCGCATTGGCTTATGTGAGCCACCGACTTATCCACAACGACAAGCGTGTGCTGCTTGGAGAGAAAGACGAATATGAACCTCTCTGCAGGGAATGCTACCAAAGAAGTATCGACATAGAGATGAAGGCTGAAGCAGCTGAGAATCTCAAACTATAATTTACTCAACTTTCGCAAATAGGGAAGTAAAAGAATTCAAATATCACTATGGCCAAGGAAATTACATTCGACAAGTTCGTACGTTGGGCTGGTATTATCATCCTGATATTAGGAATACTCTACGTCACTAATTATTTGAGCAGTGTGCTGTTGCCATTCTTCATTGCATGGTTCTTTGCATACCTGCTCTACCCCGTCGTGATGTTTATAGAAAACAAAATGCATGTTCGCATCAGAGCCTTATCCATCATCATCGCCATGCTGACCATGATAGCCGTCATTGGTGGTGTGATATGGCTCATCATTCCTCCGATGATAGACCAGTTTGACAAACTGGGTGATGTGCTGACAAAATGGCTCCATCAAACGACACATACCAATAACCTCACGGCATTGATCAAGGAATGGATGCAAAACAACCAGGACCAGATAGAGCGGTTCTTGAGAAGCAAGGATTTCTCGGATACCATGAAGTCAACCATGCCCAAGCTGTTTGCCGTAGTGGGACAGACAGCCAACGTACTGCTGAGCATCATCGCCTCGATGATTACCTTATTATACATGTTCTTCATCCTGCTCGATTATGAAACACTTACAGCCAACTGGGTGCGTATCTTCCCCAAGAAGAACCGTCCATTCTGGCAGGCGCTGATGAACGATGTGAAAAGGGAACTCAACAACTACATACGCGGTCAGGGTATGGTGGCGCTTTGCATGGGCATCATGTTCTGTATAGGTTTCACCATCATCGGTTTCCCGATGGCCATCGGATTGGGTATACTGATAGGTATTCTCGACCTTGTACCCTATCTGCATACCTTTGCCCTAATTCCTACAGCATTCCTCGCTATGCTGAAAGCTGCCGACACAGGACAGAGTTTCTGGTTAGTCTTCGGTCTTGCATTCCTGGTGTTCTGCGTGGTTCAGGTGATTACCGATATGGTGGTTACACCTAAGATTATGGGTAAAGCGATGGGACTGAATCCAGCCATACTGTTGCTCAGTCTTTCGGTATGGGGCGCTCTGTTGGGCTTCTTAGGTCTTATCGTTGCCCTGCCGCTGACCACTCTTCTAATCGCTTACTGGCAGAGGTATGTGACAAGAGAAAAGCCTCATTATCTTGGCAAAGAACCACAAGATACGGAAAAAACAATAGCAGAAAGTTCAGAAAATAAAGAAAAATAGCAAAAAATAAGATAAATATTTGGTAAATTCAAAAAAACATCGTACCTTTGCACTCGCTTTCGTACAGAAGGTTGGAGATTGACTCGCTAGCTCAGCTGGTAGAGCACAACACTTTTAATGTTGGGGTCATGGGTTCGAGCCCCATGCGAGTCACTTGAATAATTAAGCAGTTATCTAGTTTAGATAACTGCTTTTTGTTTATGACACTTAGCCAACAGGGAGCACCCTATCTACCTTTTATTATAAAAAAGCACTTATATACATAGTTCTTATTATATCTTCAAGGCACAAAGACGCCATTTGCTCATCTTTATATATTTAGTTAGGAAAGTTTAATATCTAAAAGTGCCAAAACGTCATTGTTTTTTTGTACCTTTGCAAGGTATTGCCCTTTAAAGTACCTTAGCGTATTTTTGTGCACTACATGAAACGAAAAAGACAGGTGAAAACTTGTCTGCAACAGAAAAAGAGAAACATCAAAAATGAACACTGATAATAAACAACTTCCGATAAGACGTGAAGAATACGAGTCGATGCTACAACATGCCGTTGCAGTAATCGAACACGCCCGACTGGAAATTGCCAAGCATATTAACGGCAATATTGCTTCCGCATATTGGGAGATTGGCAAGATGCTTCATGAGCGAAAAGTAGAGAGCGGACATGGGGATGGCGTGGTACGCCTGTTGTCCGTAGACTTGAAAGAACGCTATCCGAAGATGGGTCTTTCACCTCGAAATCTATGGTACATGAAGCGTTTTTATTTGCGCTATTGCGATAGTGAGATAAAAGTGCAACGGAGCGTTGCACTTTTGCCGTGGTCGCATAATGTATATCTACTTGGAAAGAATTTGGATGATTCTGCCACATTATATTATGCACAAGAGACTATTGCTAAAGGTTGGAATCGCGACTTACTACTCAATGCGATCAAGCTAAATATGTACGAGTCGCAGTTGGCAACAAAGGTTGACAACAATTTCAGTCGCACGCTTCCTATGGAACAAGCTCAATATGCCAATGAGGTGTTCAGCAGCAGTTATAACCTCGGCTTTCTTGGTGTGACAAGTCCTATACTGGAATTGGAACTTGAAGACCGACTTGTGAAAGCTATCACACGCTTCCTTATGGAGCTCGGCAATGGCTTTACTTTTATAGGCAACCAACACGTGCTGGAGTACAACGGAAAGGAAAGCAAGGTGGATATGCTATTCTTCCACCGTGGCTTGCACTGCCTTGTGGCTGTCGATTTGAAGATTGGTGCTTTCAAGCCTGAATATGCAGGAAAGATGAATTACTACTTGTCTTTGCTCGACCGACTTGAACGTGGCGAAGGCGAAAACCGCTCTATCGGCATCATCCTCTGTGCAGAGAAAGACCGTGTGGAAGTAGAACTTGCCCTTGAAGACATGGGCAAGCCGATAGGTGTGGCTGACTATCAACTGATAGTACCAAAGAAAGAATTAGAGGAAGTCCTCACAAACGAGATCAGAAAGTTTGGTGAGGAGAAAGAAAGTAAAAAAGAATAAGAAGACATATAATCATGGCTGAAATTAAAGAATTTAAAGAGTTTGTGCAAATTGGCAAAAATGCGTACATCGCATTGGGGGATGCTATTACCAAGTTGCAAACACTTCCAGATAAATGCGTTGATTTAATAATAACAGACCCTCCATACAATTTAGGCTTGTTCATGAAAAAACGCGGCACAAATATGAACAAGTTACGCAAAGGGCATTTCGCTGCATCTGGCTGGGATGATTTAGATTTCAAAGAATGGACAAGTCAGATGAACATCCTTTTTCAAGAATGTCATAGAGTTTTGAAAAAGAAAGGAAATCTCATAATGTTCATGTCTATTATTAAGGTCGAAACTCTTATTAACTTAGGTCAAGAGAATGGGTTTTACTATAAAACTGTTGGCGTATGGCATAAAACAAATCCTCTACCGAGGAATATGAATTTACAGTTCATAAATTCCACGGAGACTTGGATTTATATGGTTAATAACGGAACAACAGGAACATTTAATAATGAAGGAAAAGCAATCCATGATTTTGTTGAAACTGCAACAATAAGTAACAAGGAACGAAAGTTTGGTAAACACCCCACACAAAAGCCAATAGGACTTTTGAGTCATTTCATAGAAATACTTTCTAATGAAAACGATACAGTCCTTGACCCATTTATGGGCAGTGGAAGCACTGGAGTTTCTTGCAAAAAATTAAAACGGAAATTCATAGGAATAGAGTTAAACAAAAAGTATTATAAATTATCAGAAGATAGAATTTTAAACGAAATATGATAGTAGGAGATTTGTTTGCTGGAGTCGGTGGTCTTTCTGAAGGATTCCGAATGGATGGCTTTGATATTGGTTTTGCTATAGAATTTGATAAGGAGATAGCAGAGTCATACAAACTCAATCATCCTACAACAGATGTAATTGCCGATGACATATCAAAAGTGGATGTTGAAGAATTGCATAAGAAGCATCCAAATATTGATGTAATAATCGGGGGTCCTCCTTGTCAAGGATTTTCTCAAAAAGGTAAGAGATTGAGCTTTGATGACCCTCGAAATTTCTTGTTTAAGCAGTTTGTGAAGTTTGTGGCAGAATTCAAACCAAAATATTTTGTATTAGAGAATGTCCCCAACATAATTACAACCTCAAATGGATATTTCAAAGATGAAATTATTAAGTCTTTTGGAAATTTAGGGTATGAAGTAACATGTGGAGTTCTTTATGCTCGCGACTTTGGTGTGCCACAAGACCGAAGAAGAGCTGTGTTTATTGGACAAATTGATAATTTAGAAATCAGTTTACCTAAGCCATTGAATATTCATACAACAGTAAAGGATGCCATTTACGATCTTCCATTCATAAAATCAGGGGAAGGCGTTGAAGTTACAGAGTACGACAAAACGGCTGATTCTGCTTATCAAAAGTTAATGAGAGGAAATTGTAAAAAACTATATAACCATGTGGCGACGAACCATTCTAAATCCGCTCTTAAAAGATTAAAGATGATTCCGAAAGGAGCAGGCAAAGAAGTCCTTCCTAAAGAATTATTGACAAAGTCCATATATAGTGGGACTTGGTGCCGCTTATTGGAAGACGGCATTGCTCCTACAATTACAACAAGATTTGATACTCCATCATCGGGAAGATTCACACACCCTATTTTAGACCGTTGTCTAACGATTCGAGAAGCTGCAAGAATTCAGTCATTTCCAGACTCATTCATATTTTACGGTAGCAGAACTTGCCAAATGAAACAGGTCGGTAATGCAGTACCACCTTTGTTGGCAAAAGCTGTTGCAGACATGATTTTAAATAATGAAAATAAATAAAATTTATGGCAGAAGTATTTCCTACCTCATTAAAGCATAGAACGACTCCCAATCTTAGATTAGGAATAAAGTCATCATGCGGTGATTTGAAAAGTATTATTGCCGCTTTATATATCATCTTTAAATCCACGAAGACTCCTGAAAATATAACTTATTCAAAGGAGAAAGTTTTGAAAAATGGCAGTACAGGAATTGAACTGACGGAAGAACTTGCATCAACAATTTCTGCCACATTCCCAAATATTGTAAATGTTGTAGATAAAGTAAATTCTACACCTCTGTTTACTCGTCAATGTGAACCCTTACAAGTAGCTATTGAATTGTTTTTTAATTTGGGAAAATTGAAATTCACAGACAATGGTCATTCTGAAAGAACTGGGAAAAACAGATACACGAAAACATTGATGTTCTCTGATAAGATGATAGTCATTGATGCCTATCTCTCAGCTTTCAATCCTACCGAAAGAGATGCGTTCCTAAGTCTGTGGCTTGAAGAAAAACATGACCATAAATCGTCAATCGAAGACGGATTCAAACAAATTCTGTCTACTTTTACAATTGATTGCTGCTATAAGATTAAAAGAGGAGAAGGAAATGAGCTAATTTTTAATTTGGAGAACATATATGAGGAATTAGCCAACAATAATGATGTTCTCTTTAAAGAAAATGGACAAGAAACAGTCGGACCAACTCGTGTTTTATGTTCTTATATAAAAGAACATATGTCATATGACATAGCTTGTCATAATGAAAAATTCATAGCAAAAGAGGGACGTGGTGAATATCTAAAGATGCACTATGGGCTGATTTCAAATACTCTTGACCTTATAAATAGAGAGCTACCTTTTAATGATGTCGCAAAAGGAAACGATATAAAAAAAGAAATTGACAAAGAAATTATAAAAGAAAAATTCGTTTCTTTCATTACCGCCCTCCGCGCCAAACCATTCCTTCTTCTTGCTGGCATCTCTGGCACAGGCAAAAGCCAAAAGGTACAGGAATTGGCTTATATGACTTGCCCTGAGGGAGAACTCCGCAACGAGAACGGTACAGCTCCAGGCAACTATTGTTTGGTAGAGGTTAAGCCCAACTGGCACGACTCAACCGAGTTGCTCGGCTATTACAGCGCATTGAGCGGACGTTACGAATTGACCGATTTCATCCGTTTCGTGTACAAAGCTATCAAAAATGAAACAGTGCCGTTCTTCCTCTGTCTGGACGAGATGAACCTTGCACCTGTGGAGCAATATTTTGCCGAATATCTCAGTGTGCTTGAAACGCGCAAAAATGTAGGTGGCAAGATACAGACGCAGCCATTACTTAAGAAAGAGGTGTTTGCCAACTGTGCCCTTTACAAGAAAGAGACAGAAGAAAGCAACCCACACATGACAAGTGATGGAACGTTACAAGTGAGCAAGGCACTCTATTCGGAGAAGGATGCCGAAATCATATCATACTTGAAGGATAACGGACTTTCACTGCCAGATAACCTCTTTGTAATAGGTACGGTGAACATGGACGACACCACGCACCAGTTCTCTCGCAAAGTAATAGACCGTGCCTTCACCATAGAAATGAATGGTGGCAACATGGCTGATATGTTCAACGACGAGAGCAAGTCACTGCTTGAATACAGAAACGAAGACGATGTTGTGCCACTAGCTACGTTCCGCCCAAAGTTTGTAAGAGCCTACGAGGTGCTTGACGATGTGCGGTATGCCAAGTATGCCGAAACGATAAAGACCAAGATACCAGAACTACTCGGCAACTCAGACGGCACAGCCGATGAAGATAGTATTAATGGTGTGCTGAATAATACACCGTTCAGAGTAAGCTACAGAGTACAGAACGAACTAGTACTTTATCTTAGTGTGCTTATTGAACAAGCTGGCTATCCCGAAGAAATAGACTCGCTTATTGGCGAAGCCGTGCTTGCCATATTGCTTGAAAAGGTATTGCCAAGAGTGCAGGGCGAGCAAAAACAACTTGCCACCAAGAATGATAGTAGTAACGTACTGAAAGATTTAAAGGCATTTGTTGCCAAGAACTTCGCCCCATCAGAGGGTGAAACAAACGGACTCTATCAAAAGGTTGTGAGCAAACTCGATGAGATGGACGAAAAACTCGATAACTATTACACCAATTTCTTCTAAGTTCGTAAAGCATGGAACTGCTGCGATACAGATATAAAGATTCATACTCCATACAGGCAAGTAGTACCGACATTGCCATGTCGTGGAGAAAATTTAAGGTTAGGGCAAGACGGCTTCAACCAGAGATGTATTGTGACTATTCGTTTGGCAGTGGCGGCGAATTGGACATATACAATCTCGAGATACAAAACCTTGAAGAGGTGGATGAAATCCTGTGGCACACGGCTCGCCCTGTGTTCTTTGAAGACCATCGGTATAACATAACGCTTACGTTCTTCAATGCTGTAGAAGAGCCACGTATCATCCATCCAAACAAGGAAGTGGAAGATATGTTCAGTTGCGTGCAGACATCAAGCGGTGAGTATATCCTAAGCACGAGCATCGACTTCCTTAATCAGCCGGGGCATTTTGCCTTAAAGTTTGAGTACAAGACAACTGAAGGCAAGCATTTGCAGGAGATAGGCTTCGACGTGCTGTCGCCAAAGCTCGACACCAAGGACGACCTTAACGTCATCATTCACCAAATAAGGGAAGAATACGGTGATTTGGTATTCCGCTATCTCACACTCACTTTCCAGCAGTTTGAGATAGGCAAGGAAGCCAACAACGAACTGATATGGCTCTCTGTGTTCAAGCAGATTGTAGACAAATATGTGCAGGCGGTGCGCTTTGTTATTCACAAACCGCATAACAAGATGCAGCAGATAGAGGAATACAAGAAAGCCGACCGCATAAAGACATGGACACCGCAACTGATAGATCGCTATACCAATGACAGTAAAGCCGATTCGGATAAAGCGTTGCGCCAATATTACAGAACCGAGCGCACTGAAGCAACTCTCGACACAAGAGAAAATCGTTTTGTGAAATATACACTTGAATGTATAGGTGAGCGACTTTCACGTCTCCTTGACCGCATGAAAGAAGACACGTCAGACAACGAAATAGCCAACTTGCAGGAAAAACAGCGCGAACTTCAAGCATTACGCATGAACACATTCTTCCGTGGCATTGGGCGTTTTGACGGATTCCGCCAGCAAAGCATGGTAATGCAGCAGCGTAGCGGCTACTCGCAAGTATACCGCTATTGGATAATGCTGCAAAATGGACTCGACCTAATACATGGCGAGACATCTGTTGGTGTGCAACCTATATGGAAGCTCTACGAACTATGGTGCTTCCTGCGAGTGAAGCAACTCGTATGCAAGGTACTCGGCATCGACCCACACAACAAGGAACATATACAACAATACATACACGAAAACACACACAACGCTTTCGACCTCTTCAATGGCGGCTCGTTGAGCGGTTGCATAACCTATACCAATCCAAAGAATGGCGACGAGGTTGAAGTGGGGTATCAGTATTCTTTCAGCAGAGCTGCAACAGGAAACGGCAACAATGCCAACAAGTATGATATGCGGTCTGCTACAACTGAACAGATGCCCGACATCATCATGCACATCCATAAAAAGGAGCAAGACATAACCCTTACCTATCTCTATGATGCAAAGTATAGGGTAAAAGGCGATGGCGATGAACAGGTACGCAATGTGATAGACGAGCCTGTGAGCGAGACACTTGATGCGATGCACCATTACCGTGATGCAATATATTATGGCAAGCGTGGCGAGAAGCGATTCTCTAAAGAAATCATCGGCGGCTATATTCTCTTTCCTGGCAGAATGGACGAACAGGATATGCTCGACAAATTAAAGCGAGGAGAAAAGGGAGTGCCATATTTCTTGCAATCAATCGAAGAGGTGAATATCGGTGCTTACCCATTACTACCAAATGAGGAAAGCGGACTGCTGTTAGAAGACCATTTACGAAAAGTGTTATTGGAAGAAACAGTTGTTGAACAAATAGAAGATAGTGTGCCGCAACGAGGACTCTACTATACACGAAAGGATGTGTCGGACAAACTTGTGTATGTAGGGTATGTAAAGCCAGAAAATGCAGAATACGAGCTGTTCAAACGGAATGAAGCCAAGAACTACTATACAGGAAGCCTTGACTTTGACGAGCTTGACATTCAGTCGTTGGAGTATCTGCTGCCTATCGTGGCAGGAAATGTGCAGGGAGTGTATGAGATAGAAAGCATCGGATTCAAGAAGTTGTCGAAGATACGTCCGCTACGTAGGGACGAGAAAGACGGACTGCGTGTGGTGTTTACGCTTGGCGACTTTGTAGAGGTGCTTGACAAGGCTGTATCCTACCAAAAGAGACTGCATAACCATGAGGTGATGAGTTTGGAGGAGGTAAAAGAAAGGTTGAGTGAGATAAAATCATTGGGTGTTCACGAATAATTTTTTGGCAACATGGAAATAGACTTTTTGAAAGCATTGAGGGATGTCTTGGAGGACATGGTTCGTACAGGAAGAGATTACGAAATAAGCAAGATTGAAAAAATAGCTCCGCAATATGCTGGGGCTATTTATAGTCTATTGATAGAAAAGAATACTGTTACAGCCACAACATGTGGACTGATAGTAAAACCTAATGGAAATTTGGAGTTGCTATTAGAAAAAACTAAAGGCGAGTTGGCAGACAAAGAACAAAAGAAGAAAGACCATGCATTCAATAGACGCAAAGATTACATAACGATTGGAGTGTCTATTGCGGCTCTCGTTATTTCAATCGTATCAATAGTTATCAGCTGTTCAAGATAAAATGCCAATGGAAAAATTAAACAAACTATTGCAAGAGCAAGAAGAAAGTATGGCAAGGCATTATCTAAGTTGTTATCTTAAAATACCATATGACAATTTAAAAAAATCTGAAAGCCCTGATTTTACGACAATCATAAATGGTAGTAACATAGGTATAGAGGTAACAACTGTGCATCCATCAGAAATGATTACGAAAGCCGATGCTTTAAACAACAATTACAGTAGGAAAGGACAAAATAAAAATATTATAGAAAAGGTCATAAAGAATATATGTTATAACAGCATGATAAAATATAGCATATATGACATATCCATAAGAATAAGATTGGATACTGATTTATATTTCAAAAGCTATAACATTAACGAAAAGAAAAAAGAAATAGAACCTGAAATAGATACCATATTTCAACAACTTAAAAATGACATTTCTTCGATAGTTGATCGATTACTAATTAGAACATTCACATATTCTGGCAAGTATTTAGAAAGTGTATATGTAGAATACTTTCATAATGCAGGATGGAAAGAATTATTTGAAAAAGATAAGAATAGTATAAATATCTATTTTACATTCCAAGGATTCTTAGCTCCAATGCCATTTGATTTTATTCAGCCATTAATTGCTAAAAAGGAAGAAAAATTTCAGACATACAAGGAAAAGAATCCAAATATAGACGAAATGTGGTTATGCATTTTTCTACCTGATGAAGAATTTGGGTTTACAATTAAAGGATTAGAATGTCCTATGGGCTACAAATCAAATTATAAAAGAATTATTTTAGTTCAAAATACTCCACCATTTGTAAGAGATTTGTAGATTTTTTTATAATTTGAGTTGTTTAAGAGAGTTAAGGGATGCTCCTTGAATGGGGCATCCCTTTATAGTGTCGTTAAATTTCAAATTCCAAATCTCGTACAATTTGCTTTACGACATTGGTTTTGACAGTAGAAGCATCTTCTTTATCATAGATAAGGAGGAGGACAACCTGTCCATTTTGAACATCGGTAAGGATGTTGAATGTTATAACCCTTGCACCGCCAGACTTACCCTTGCCTTTTGATTTGATAGCCATACGGATTTTGCGTATGTTTTTTGTAATCTCATCACCTTGTAGAGGGTTCTCTTTGATACTATCGAGAAATTCCTTGTAGTCTTGTTTAAAACTTGGATATTTCTTAGCGAGACGTTTTGCTTCTTTTGCAAAGTCGTCAGAAACCGATACTGTAATATTAAAACTCATCAAGCAAACTTTCTGCAGATTGAAGTTTACATTTTCCTGCAATGGCTTCCTTCACCTCCGTCAAAGCGTTTTTGAGTTCTTTCATCAAGTCGCGCGGTGCATCAATGTTGTCACTTCCGTCATCGGGAAAGATGCGGAAACTGCCAACACGCGATTTTAGGACTACGTGCTCTCCTGCTTTTACCAAATTCAGATACTTAGTCTGATTAGTGCGAAAGTCTCTTGTGCTAACTACGACCATAATTAATACTATTAGTTTATGGCACAAAGATACGACTTTAAATTGAAACAACAATACATTTGGCTACCAATTAACACAATTTGGTTACCAATTACATATACACCTCCACACCATTCACCTCAAATATACACACATCTCGAAACTGCCGGATTTCGTTGCTATCCAATAGCCTCATACGGTGTAGCCTTTGTAGAAATCACATTTGAGGGAGATGCAGCGGTGCCAAGATTGAATTTCACCGCTGCGAGTCCATAGACGGATGTCGATGGGTTCGGGGTATTAAAGAGTTTTTTGCGGTGAAATGAGAATGTATTAATAAGACAAGAGCTTTTAGAATATAGTCGTGAGTATCTTAGCCGTTTTTCTTAAACTTGACACCGCTACCCTTGGTCAAGGTCAAGGTGGAGCGTTGAAGTTTCTTGCTGCCATGGTCGAAAACTACAGCGGGATTCATGCGGCGGCCATGGAAGGAGATTTCGAAATGAAGATGTTCTGTCGTTGCCCTGCCTGTACGCCCCGTAAGTCCGATGACCTGACCAGCCTTCACCTTATCGCCGCGCTTGACAAAGTTTTTGGACTGATGGCTGTACAAGGTCTCGAAACCATAAGCATGCTTGATACGTATACAGTTGCCATAACCATAGAAAGGCCCCGAAGCCACTACAGTACCATCGAAAGCTGCTAAAATTTTATCGTTGGGACGAGTCTTGAGGTCTACACCAGAATGGCAGCGCTTGCCACCGTAAGGACTGATCACCTTGCTGCCTGGCAGTGGATAAGCCCAATGAGATGCTGAGATCTTCTCTAAATCCAACTTAAAAGTATTAGACTTCTGGAAGGGATCGGCCTCCTCTTCCGGATCGAGAGTAAACTCCCTGTCCTTTTTGTCAGAAGAAGACACCTTGCCTCCCACGACAGTCACACTGATACGGTTGCCCATCTTGCGAAACTGCATGGTCTGACGACGCAGCCTGTGACTCTTCAACTCTATCACTGTCTCAGGATTGATGCGGGCTCCGTTTACCATAACAGAAAACTCACAAAACACGTCTGACCCCTTTCCTCCGACAATAGCTATGGTCTGTCCAGCCTCAACGCCCTGTCCCACCTTCACCAGGTTTTCGGCATTGAAAGCATAAACTGTCTCTAAACCGTTATCGTGACGGATCACAATAACATTACCATAATTTTCTGTCTTGCGGGAAAGGCGCACATAACCATCAAACATCGCCTTGACGGCATCGCCCTTCTTGGTCTCTATATGCAGGATGCTATTATTATTCTCCAACGTAGCCTTACCCACTGGAAGAGGAAAAGAATACTCCTTCTCCCGAAAGTTCTCAAAGTCTACATTGAAAGCATTGCTCCGTTCAAAAAGTCCTGGCGTGGCAATACTTATCTGTTGCTGTTCGGCAGCAGTAAACTGATTCTTGCCTGGCATGAAAGACGAAACGATGATGAAGCCACAGCATAATAAGGCCGCAACCATCGTTGCCGCATAAATATGGCTAAATTTATTGATTAGGTTCTTGTACATGACTGTTTTATAGAAATTAGAAAAGTATGATTCCAGTGAAGATTCTTCCAGACTGAATGCCCAACCTACGGGCAGAGAAGAAATCATCGCTGTGCTGATAGGTGCAAATACCTGACTGATGGATATGGACAGCAGGAATGCCCGACTCTTGTAATAAAAGTGAATTGCAAAGAGGTAAATCGATGTGCCACTTCATGGGCTGATCCACATTTCCCTCTTTCTTCATGTTAGGACGCTGGTCGGCAATAGCAGGCATATCAAAACCGCCCTGCACGAACTCCTCATAAACCTCATCGCCTACCTCAAAAGCTTCTTTGGATATACCTGGACCAATGACAGCCTTCAATTCTGAGGGACGTGTGTGAAAAGAGGTGCACATCATCTCAATGGTTTTCTGCACTATACGCTGTACGGTGCCTCGCCATCCGGCATGAATAGCAGCCATGGCATGATGAACCTCATCATAAAGAAGCACAGGAATGCAGTCGGCAGTAGAAACACCTATGCACACACCCCGCAGGTCGGTAATCAGCGCATCGACTCCTTCGAGAATCATCTTGCGGACAGGCTCAGGTTTTGAGAAAAACTCCCCATCAACCCTTCGCACTTCTATGCCATGCACCTGATGAGGCATGACGATATGGTCGGCAGACACACCTAAGCGTTCTGCCAAAAGGCGACGGTTCTCCCAAATATGTTCGGAAGAATCGCCACAATACTCATTGATATTGAATTCGCTATAGTTGCCCAAGCTCACTCCGCCTTTTCGCATGGTAGAGAAAGCCAGGATTCCTTCAGCAACAGTATATTCTTTCAGCATCTGCAGAGAAATTTTACTCGTATTCAAAGTCGTCGAGGTCGTCGACATCCTCAATCTCCGACTCATCGATATACTCTACAATATCCTCACCTTCGGCAGCCAACTCCTGCTGGAACCGGCTCATATCCTTATCACGATGCACGAGAGTGTCTTCAGAGGTAATCTCCTGGAGCTTGTTACTCTCCGAATTGAGTTCATGCCAAAGCACATCCTTCAACTCCTGGATACCCTGTCCGGTAACCGAGGATATGAAGACTACCGGCAAATCGTCAGGCAGGTTTTCCTTCAGCATCTCTATCAACTCCTCATCGAGCAAATCGCATTTGGTAACAGCCAGCACGCGATGTTTGTCAAGCATCTCTGGATTGAAGTTTCTCAACTCGCCAAGAAGCACTTCGTATTCCTTCTTGATATCATCGGTATCACCTGGCACCATGAAGAGCAAGAGTGAGTTGCGCTCTATATGGCGCAGAAATCGCAATCCCAGGCCTTTACCCTCGCTGGCACCCTCGATGATACCAGGAATGTCGGCCATCACAAAAGACTGATGGTCGCGATAATCGACAATTCCCAAAGAGGGCTCAAGGGTGGTAAACGGATAGTTGGCTATCTTGGGACGGGCACTGGAGACCGAAGACAGCAGGGTGGACTTGCCCGCATTGGGGAATCCCACCAATCCGACATCTGCCAGGAGTTTCAGCTCCATGATAATAGTCATCTCCTGCATAGGCTCGCCTGGCTGTGCATAACGGGGAGCCTGGTTGGTAGAAGTGCGGAACTGGAAGTTTCCCAATCCTCCACGACCACCTTTCAGCAGCAACACCTCTTGTCCATCGTATGTAACGTCGCACACGTACTTTCCTGTTTCGGCGTTATATACCACGGTTCCACAAGGCACATCAATATAGATGTCCTTGCCATCGGTTCCATGACACTTGTCTCGTCCACCATTGCCTCCATGTTCGGCAAAGAAGTGACGCTGGTACTTTAAGTGCAATAAAGTCCAGTAATTATGATTTCCACGCAGATAAATGCTTCCTCCGCGTCCGCCGTCACCACCGTCAGGACCACCATTGGGTTGGTACTTTACGTGGCGCAGGTGCATGGAGCCCTTGCCACCCTTACCAGAGCGGCAGTTAATTTTTACGTAGTCTACGAAATTGGATTCAGCCATTTTAATGTCTTATGTTTAATGTTTAGTAAAAAATATCTTGCTATCTTGAGGCTGGCAAAAGGGCAAATGTGTAATGTCGAACATTTACTGAAGCATGACCTCGATGGCACAAGCCTTACTAAATATTAAACATTACACATCAAACCTTATATCTTAGAGATTGTCAATGACATTACAAACACGAGCGAAGATCTCGTCTACAGTACCCAAGCCCTCGATGTGGTGATGGATACCTTCCTTCTCATACCAGTCGATGAGTGGAGAAGTCTGTGTGTGGTAAACATTCAAGCGCTTCTTGATAGTTTCCTCATTGTCGTCAGAACGACCACTCTCCTTACCACGGTTGATAAGACGTGCCATCAACTCATCCTCAGGAACAGAAAGTTCAATCATGGCAGCCACCTTATGACCACGCTCTGCCAACATCTTCTTCAAAGCCTCAGCTTGTGGAATAGTACGTGGGAAACCATCAAAGATGACACCCTTGTGCTCCTTACCGAAGCTGTCGTACACACTTGCCAGGATATCAATCATCAACTCATCAGGAATCAACTGACCATTGTCGATGAAGCCCTTGGCAGTCTTGCCGAGTTCTGTACCGTTTTTGATTTCGCTACGAAGTACATCACCTGTTGAGATATGACCCAATCCGTACTTCTCAATCAGCTTGTCGCTCTGAGTGCCTTTACCTGCACCTGGCGCACCGAAAATTACAATATTCTTCATTACTATTTTATGTTGTTGAAATAATTATCCTTAAACTAATCTTCTACTATCGTATAGATGTCGCGCAGGTTACGGCCCTGCTGGTCGTAGTCAAGTCCATAGCCCACAATAAAATCATTAGGAATTTCCATCACCGCATACTTGATATCGAGAGGCACACGAAGATTGCCTGGCTTCACAAGCAAAGAGCAGACATTGATCGAAGCAGGATTCTTCTCCTTCAGACTGTCGATCATCTTCTGCATGGTGAATCCGGTATCTACGATATCTTCAACGATGATGATATGACGACCCTCCACTTCCTGATTGATTCCCAACAGTTGTTTCAGATTGCCCGTGGAACTGGTACCCTCGTAAGAAGCATACTTCACAAAGGATATCTCGCTGGGGATTGTCACCATACGCATCAGATCGGCAGCAAATATAAATGCGCCATTCAACACAGCCAAAAACAAAGGATTCTTACCATCCATGTCCTGGTTAATACGGTCGGCAACAACTTGCACTTTCTTCAAAATTTCCTCTTCTGGAATAGAGGTTTTAAAAGTCTTGTCCTTGATTTTAACTATACTCATAGTTCCAAAAATAATATTTTCTGCAAAATTACTAAAAAAATACGGAATATCTTATAGTTATCGAGCATTTTTTCGTATTTTTGCAGAAGTATGAAGATTTTTACGAGTACTCAGATACATGAGCTGGATAAATATACCATCGACCATGAGCCTGTCTCCTCTATCAATCTGATGGAGAGAGCTGCCAAGGCCATCACCCACTGCATAGAAGCAGAATGGTCGAACAGGACACCTATTGTGGTCTTCGCCGGACCAGGAAACAATGGAGGTGACGCACTTGCCGTGGCCAGACTGCTGGCTGACGACGGCTATCAAGTTTCCGCATTCTTATTCAACATTCACAACAAACTCTCCAACGACTGCGCCCTGAACAAGAAGCGTCTCATTGAGAGTAAACGCATCAAACAATTTACAGAAGTCTCGGTCAACTTCGAGCCTCCCACGCTGACACCAGACACCGTGGTCGTGGACGGACTCTTTGGCAGCGGACTGAACAAGCCGCTTACCGGAGGTTTTGCCGCCATGGTGAAATACCTAAACTCATCGCCAGCCAAAGTGGTCAGCATCGACATTCCGTCGGGACTGATATGCGAGGACAACACCTACAACATATCTGCCAATATCCTGAAAGCCGACCTCACGCTGACACTGCAACAAAAGAAGTTGTCGATGCTGATGGCGGACAACCAGAAATATTTGGGAAGGCTCAAGGTGCTGGACATCCGCCTGTCTCCCGAGTACATACAAAACACCGACTGCAGGTATCGCATCCTGGAGGAAAACGACATACGGGGCATCATGCAACCCCGTGACGACTTTGCTCATAAAGGAAGCATGGGGCACGCACTCCTCATAGCCGGCTCTTACGGAATGGCGGGAGCTTCTATCCTTGCCACCAAAGCCTGCCTGAGAGCAGGAGCAGGAAAAGTCACCGTGCATTCACCCAAGCGCAATTACGACATCATGCAGATAAGTGTGCCTGAGGCCATACAGCAGATGGACCCTGAAGAAACCCTGTTCAGTCATCCTGTAGATACCGAACCTTATAATGCGCTCGGAATAGGTCCGGGGTTAGGCACCAACGAGACAACAGCCATCGCCCTGATAGCACAGATCAGACGAAGCACCTGCCCCTTGGTCATCGATGCCGATGCCATCAACATCCTTTCAAGTCACCGGGCATGGATGCAACAGTTGCCCAAGGACATCATCCTCACTCCCCATCCTAAGGAGCTCGACCGTCTGGCGGGCACCACAAGTTCCTGCTGCTACGAAAGACTAATGAAGGCAAGCGAACTGGCAGAAAGGTTGCAGGCTTACATTCTGCTGAAAGGACATTATTCTGCCCTGTGCCTGCCCAACGGGCACATAGACTTCAACTCCACTGGCAACAGCGGCATGGCGACAGCAGGAAGCGGAGATGTGCTGACCGGAATCATCACTGCCCTGCTGGCACGAGGTTACGACGCACCTTCTGCCTGCAGGATAGGAATGTACCTGCACGGACTGGCCGGCGACTTGGCTGCCAAAGACTTAGGAAAGGAAAGTCTCATTGCCGGCGACATCATCAATTATCTGCCCAAAGCTTTCCTGAGAATGGAAGACTGAGGAGAAAAATAAGTTTTTTTGAACATATTAGAGAAATAAATGAACATTTTTGTTGTTCATTTATTTTTTTTTAGTATATTTGCCACATGAAGGGGGAAATTATAACCTAATCACAAATTTATAAACTACACAAAGTATGTTAAATCACAATCTAAAACACCATCTGTTACCATCAGCATTATTGGTGACAGGTTTCCTGACCTTAACAGGATGCACGAACAACGACTATGACCTAAACAACGTTGACGCTACTATGGGATTCGGAAGTGAGTCTTTGGTAATTCCCAACAGTTCAACCAAAGAAATTCAGCTGAAAGATGTTCTCGACCTCAAGGAAGGCGGTTGCGTAGTGACAGATGCTGCAGGCAACTACCTGTTCCAGCTGGCTGGAGGAGATGTAGAGGCAGCCTATCCAAACATTTCGCCTATCATCCTCGACGTTACCAACGTGTTCGATGGCGATATTTCACTGAGCAACGCAGCTTCTACGGGTGCCAAGGCAAGACGCGCTCCCGGCAGCAGCCTCCATCTTGCTTCACCCAAGGTCATGATGTTCGAATATCATGGCAACGACAAGGCTGTAAAAAGTCTTAATGAGGCTAAGATTAACGAGAACGAGAACGGGACCGAAATCAGTATCAGACTCGACTTCAGCAACATCTCGACAGCTGTCTCCAACATAGAGTCGGCTACACTCACCTTGCCTGCATACCTCAGCATCAGTCAGGTGAACGGCAATAGCAACGGAGTTCCCACACACAATGGTTCGAAAGTTACCATCACAAACATCTCTACCGCACGTCCTCTTGAGCTGAGCCTCAAGACACAGAAACTGGACTTCACCAATAATCAGAACGACCACGGACGCCTCAGCATCAACAACGGAGCGATAGACCTGACGGGATACTTCAGCATAGCAATGCAATGCAATGTGACAGGTGCAATGCCCGACAATCCTACTATCAAGGCCAAAATAGGCGTAGCCGACAGAACCATCACGATGAATAGTGCCACAGGTATCTTCGACCCGAAGATCAATCTGAACACTTTGGGAGAAGTTGACGTGACAGGTCTTCCCGACTTCCTGGATGACGACGACGTTGTGGCCGATCTCGACAATCCTCAGATATTGCTGACCGTAAACAACAACATGGATGTGGCTGCTACTGTTAGTGCGACAGTCATCTCGACAAAGGAAAGCAGAGAACTGGCACGCGTCACTCTGCCGGAGATGAGTGTAGCGAAAAACGGACTGAGCAAGATCTGCATCTGCCGACAGAAGACAAGCGAACTGACCCAGCAGTACGGCGAAGCCAACGTGTATGCCGTGAGCAACCTGTCGACACTCATCAACCGCATACCCGACCACATCAAAATCGTAGACGCGAACGCTCATGCCAAGGCAGAGGTGGCTACCATAGAGTTTGGAAGAATATATCATGTGAAGCCAAGTTATAAGGTCAATGCCCCATTGGCTTTTGGCGAAAAGGCAAACATCGTTTACGAAGACTCTTTTACTGGATGGAACGACGATATCGACAAACTCGACCTGGCCGAGGAAACCTACATCGAGGTGACAGCCAACGTAGAGAACAAGGTTCCAGCCTACCTCACCGTAAAAGCATATCCAGTAGACGCACAGGGCAACAAGATAGAAGACAAACTGCTCATCGAGATTCCCGACGAGGTGGCTGCATCGACAGACGGAACAACAGCCGTAACAACACCTATCACCATGAAAATTACACCCAAGGTAAAGAACTCGCTCAAGCAGTTGGACGGACTCGTATTCCGACTGGAAGGCTCCGCCAAATCTGCCAATGGCAACAAGGTGACGGGCATCAGCCTCAACGAGAGAGAGCATACCCTGAAACTGAACGACATCAAGGTGAAGATTGTCGGAAAGATTATCGGCGACTTCAACTAATGAGAGTGTCAGACCAAACATACCTATTTTATATATAATAAATAAGAAAGCCCTATGAAATTACAACATATCAAGAAACAATTGCTCACAGTGGCACTGACTACTGTTGCAATGGGTGCCATGGCACAGAGCCTCAACTCGGCATATTACACTGAAGACTATAAGTTCCGTCACGATCTGAACCCTGCCTATGGAAACGACCAGAACTACATATCCATTCCTGTTCTGGGCAACGTGAGTGTAAACACACATGGTAACTTCGGATACCAGGATGTGGTGATGAACAATCCTATGTATGGCGTGGAAAACGGAGCCAAGAAAATGACCACCTTCATGAACCCCTACATCTCAACAAGTGATGCTCTCGACGGATTCAGTACAGGCAACAACCGCATCACGGGTGACGTGAACATAGCCCTGCTGTCGGCTGGCTTCAAGGGCTTCGGCGGATATAACACCATCGAAGTCAACGCCAAGACCTCTTTCGGCATCGCCCTGCCCTACGAGCTCTTTGAGTTTGCCAAGAACACAGGCAACAACTCTTATAACATCGGCGACATCAGAGCACACGCCATGTCGTATGGCGAACTGGCTTTGGGTCACTCCCGTCAGATCAACAAGAAACTGCGACTCGGTGCCAAACTGAAATTCCTCTTCGGTATTGCCCGTGCTGACGTAGAGATGAATGACGTAAAGGCAGACCTGACAGCCAACGACAAATGGCTGATAAGCGCAAAGGCCAAGGCCAACATGTCGATGAAGGGATTCTGCTACAAGCAGGAAACCAAGGAATACAACGACCCATCAAAGGGAGAATATGAATATGTGAACGATGTGGACGTAGACGGCGCCGGACTGAGCGGCTTTGGTATGGCGATAGACCTCGGTGGAGAATATAAAATCAACGACAGCTGGACAGTGAACGCCTCGGTTCTCGACTTGGGCTTCATGCACTGGAGCAACAACATGCAGGCTGCCAACCGACAGGACACATTCGTCTTTGACGGTTTCACCGACATGGATGTGAAACAAGGCAATGGAAACGAAGTCTTCGATGACAAGGCTGATAAATATGGAGACCAGCTGGCCGATTTTGCCAACCTTACCGACGAGGGTGACCAGGGCAGCAGAACAACAGGCATAGGTGCCACCATCAACGTGGGTGCAAGCTACAAGCTTCCATGCTACAAGAAAATGACCTTCGGCTTCCTGAGCTCTACACGCATCAAGGGTGCCTACTCATGGACAGAAGGCAGACTGAGTGCCAACTGGGCTCCTCTGAAATGGATTGACGGTGGTGTCAACTTTGCTGTCAACAGCTTCACAGCCAGCATGGGCTGGGTGCTCAACATCCATCCTAAGGGATATAATTTATTCATCGGCATGGACCACTTGCTGGGCAAGATGAGTAAGGAATGCATTCCACTGAGCTCGAACGCCAGTGTGGCTGTCGGTATGAATATTACCTGGTAAAGAAAAAACTGTGTTCATAAACCCCAAACGCAAGTACTTTCAACAGCCAACGAAGCTATATTCATTTTTTAGGCCTCTTAGGTACAAAAAAAAGACAAAGTATCCATAAGTTTTAAAAAACTGTGCATCAAATTGCTCTATAATCGAAAAGATTCTTTTAAAAAGAGTGGTTTTCTCAGATTTTATTTGTACTTTTGCCATGTCATTCAGAGTTCTATTTGTTTTTAAATGCGACACTAAGAAAAGTGGAATTTCTGACATAGCAAAATTCCGAGCAACTTTCTGTTACTTAGGTGTTTATAAAAACTATTAGATTATAGTGTTGCGGGAATAAGGAATCATATAATTGGAATGAGTATGAAAAAATATTACTTATTGTTTTATTTGGCTTTGTTGCCAGTCGTATCTTCTGCACAAGACAGAATTGGTTACAGTTATGATGCCTCAGGTAATCGTGTAAAACGGGAAATCGTTATGCCTGTTCCTAAAGCTATGGCAAAGCAGCAAAATTTTTCATCTGACAATCAGTGTTTCTCTGATATGCTACGTGACCATTCTATAAAGATATATCCAAATCCTACGAAAGGGGCTTTGAGAATATGTATTTCCGGGCTAAAAGGAACGGACAAGTGCTCTTTAGAGGTTTACACGACTCAGGGAATGCAAATTCTGGCTGAAAAACTAAAGACTGATAATACAGATATTAACATCAGCAATCAACCCAATGGAGTCTATCTACTTCAAATCACAATCAACGGAAAATCAACCACATGGAAAATCGTAAAGAAATGAGAAGATATTTACTTCAAGTACTACTTTTTTCTGTAGTAACAGGTTGGGCGAGTACAATTTCTGCGAATGTTAGCAATGATTCAATCAAAACAATAGCTAAGCAAAAATCAATTACAACTACGGCTAATACATTTGATAAGCTCTATCCAAATCCTGATAAGCCATTTGATCCAGGAAAGCCTATTTTTCCTCTTCATCCTGATAAATCAGTGGTGCCAACTCCACCAACGTCTACGTCCAGTACCTATGATGTTGGTAGTCCTAAGGGAACACTTAGTGTAAATAATTCTGGAGCTGCAGTTTATAGTATTGATATATCTGCACCTAATGGTGGTAGTCTTACCCCTTCTATCGGTGTAAATTATAATAGTCAGTCGGGTAATGGTTTAGCCGGTTTTGGCTTTAACATTACAGGCTTATCATGCATTACACGTGGCTGTAAGGATTTGTATCATGATAAGCAAATTGCTGGAATTTCGTATGGTATAGGTGATGCCCTGTTTCTCAATGGACAACGCTTGATATTGAAAACAGGAGCTTATGGTTATAATGGCTCTACATATACTCCAGAAGGTGATCCTTATACAATAGTAACCCTCCATAATAATATCAATACGAGTGCATGTTGGTTTTCTGTTGTTTGTACTGATGGCAAAACTTATCAGTTAGGTAATACGAGCGAATCACGTTTGTCTTTTGTAAATAGAAAGAATGTAACATGTATTGCTGCATGGTATATCAATCAAACTACTGATGTACATAGTAATTTGGTAAAATACCATTATACGACAACGAATTATAACCTTCGCCCTGTTTGTATTGAGTATGGTATTAATACAGCTAAGAGTCGCGGTATAACCAATCTAATTCTCTTTACGTACAGTTCTTTGGCAGGTTCATATGCTCGTCCGTTTGCTATTGGTGATAGACAAGGCAAAATGGATGTTTATTTGTCTAAGATAACAACTCAGACGAATGGCTCGATTTTTCGTACTTATACGTTTACCTATAATAGTACGTCTGACGGAACCAAAGATAAGTACTATCGCCTTATTCAAGTAGATTTGGCTAATGGGGCAGGACGTAAGGTAGCTCCAATTAAAATTAATTGGGATTATTTGCCTTCATTGTATGTTTCTAATACGAATTTAAACGTACAGACAAGTTCTCCTTCTAACATGATTGAAGAAAGTGCCAAGACGTTTATTGCTGTAGATGTTAACAATGATGGTATAAGTGATATTATCCGTTTATCACCAGGTGCTTATGTACAGCGTTATAATGGTGGTGAGAGCAAACAGTGGAAAACATTCCTTTTTGTCAGTTTAAGCAAGAAAGATGCAAATGGTAATGTGACTTATCAGACACCAAAACAATTTGATTTGAATCCGTCGTTTTCAATGGACGATTTGAATAATGTTATTGGCGGTATTCAAGCTATGGACTTCGATGGCGATGGTTACAATGACTTGATTATTCCATATTATTGTGGTTATAAGAGTAATTATGGTGAAAGGTATACCATCGTATGGGGTAAGAGTATAGTGAATGGTGGTGGTTTCAGTGAAATCACCAGTGGAATGGTTAATTGTAACCATACCCCACTATTTACTACTTATGACTCAAATGGTGATGGTCGCGATGATTTATTCTATTTGGAGGACCGCGCTAAAAACGGCTATTACAATGGTGCCATTCTTCGTTATAAAGATCGTAACAGTTTAGATGCTACAAAATTTCAATTTAAATTAGATCGTGATCCAAAGAAGCTTTTTGTAGGTGATTACAACCATGATGGTCTTACTGACATTATAGTCTTCTACGATGGAGGTTATAAGATTTACTACAATAGTGGTGGAGGATTATCTTCTATAAAATACACTGAGTATAATTCAAAGAAAGGAACCAATCTTGGTGATAAGCATCGTATTGTACAGGGTGACTTCGATGGTGATGGCATGATTGATTTTGCCTTCAGCCAGGGTGACTGGAAATATGGTCTGGCCATCAATAATGGGGATGGAACGTTTTCGGTTAATAATGAAGCTGTTACCCTAAGTGAAACCGATCAGAAGACGAATAAAGATAATAGTCGTTTCAATATGGTGGCCTACGATTTTGATCATGATGGCAAATGTGACTTTGTGATTACCAAGGCTCATTACGTATTCCATGGTGGATTCCGTTCTAAGTATTATTACGACTTTACCAAAACTCTTTTTGTTAGATCTACAGGTACAGGATTTGAATTACACAAGGAATATGTTACACATCATGAAAAAGATGCTGAACCTAATAATATATTCTTAGGCGACTTTACTGGCGATGGTGATGTACAATATGCTTCATTCGGTAAAAACCTTCTTGTAGATAATGATAAGTCTGATGATAAGATTCATACTTATCGTAGTGGCTATAATTTAGTTAGCAAGGGCAAAATTTCTTCTATTACAGATGGTTTTGGTCTGCAGACCTATATTTATTATAAGAGTGCAACAGATCCATCTGTCTATACTCAGACTTATTCTTCTGCTTATCCTGTAAATAGCTATACTATTCCTGTACCTTTGGTTTCTAAAGTCATTAAGGATAATGGTGCTGCCGGTTCACAAACCATACAGTATCAATATGGCGATTTGAAGCTACATGTTGCTGGTAAAGGTACTGTAGGTTTTTCTTCTATGACCACAGAGAACCTTACCTTAGGCACTAGGGAAACAACAACTGTAGATAAGTGGAATACTGACAAGTGGATACCTATTCAGACAACTACCACGTCAACCGTTGGTGGCAATTCTTCAAAGATTGTTTCATATACAACTATTGCTAACAACATAAGTGGTCAAAATTATTATGCATATACTTCCAGAAAATCATTGACCGATTTGGATGGAAATACAGCAGAAACATATACTACTTATGATACTGCAAAGGGAGTACCTACGGTTGAAATTGTCAAAAATGATGGTGATAATATGTATAAGAAAGTAGCTTATAATAGCTATATTCAGAAGATGAACCAATGGATGCCTCTGAATGTTGTTAAATCCCAAAAGCATAAAGATGATCCTGAAGTAAATTCTTCTACAACTACATATACCTATAATGATAAGGGTGAGGTAATTAAAGCAGTTGCTAATGATGGAACAACATTACCTCTCACAGTAAATACTACGTATGACGTTTATGGTAATGTCTTGACATCAACTCAGAGTGGTAAGGGTATTGTTGCCAATACTGAAACGAATGTATACGATGCTTCCGGTCGATTTGTCGTTAAGGCATATGATAGTGTCAGTCCTCGAGTAACTACCTATACCTATGACTTGTTTGGTAATGTTCTTACAGAGAATGATGAGACGAATAAGTCACATATCCTGACGTCTAAGCATGTTTATGATGGATGGGGAACAGAAATTAGTGAGACGAATTCTTTTGGTATTACTACTACCAAAGAAATGGGATGGGGTTCTTACTATGGTAAGAAGTACTTCGTCACAACTTCTTCTACCGGAAAGCCATGGGTCGCTGTTTGGTTTGACAATGCTGGTCATGAAGTGCTTCAAGAGTCTGTTTTACCGAACAATAATGCTTACTCTTTGGCTACTACCTACAATTCTAAGGGGCAGAAGACTAAGATAAAAGAAAAGACAGGTAAACTTACTCTTTCAGAAACATTTAAATATGATGAAAGAGGCCGTGTTACCAGTGATGTTAAAAGTTCAGGAAAATCTTCTGCGTTTAGCTATGGTAATCGCAGTGTAACTGAAACAACCGCTGGTAGAAGTTATACTAAAGTTACTGATGCATGGGGTAATCTTATCAACTCTGCAGATCCTGTTACACAAGTTGATTATGTCTACTCTTCAATAGGCAAGCCTGCTAAGATTACAGTCAATGGTTCCACAACCTATATCCAATATGATGAAGTAGGAAATAAAATTGCTGTTCAATCGCCAGATGCTGGCAATATTAACTATGAGTATGCTGCCGATGGCAAGGTGATGAAATTTACTGATGCGCGTAATATCACAACCACCTATACGTATGATGCTGAAGGCCGGCTTGCATCAACCAAGGCTGGTAATACATTAATTACGAATACCTATGGTACATCGGGTAATTCTATCAACCATCTGGTAAAAACTACAGTAAATGGTAATAGCGTAGAATATACCCATGACGAATTGGGCAGGGTAATTACCGAGACGCGAACAGTTAGTGATGATGGAACGTATCAGTTTAAGTATGCATATAATGCAAGCAATCAATTGGTACAGACTACTTATCCTGGTAATCTTATTGTAAAATATACCTACGACAAGTATGGAAATAAGATCCAGACTACAGCAAATGATAAGATTGTATATCAGGTTGATGGTTATGATGGATTAGAAACCAAAACATCGTTCTTAAATAAATATACGACAACGTTTACACTCGATTCTCGAGGCTTCAAGAGCGATATTGTTCTGAAGAATGGAAGCTCTGTCCTCGATCAGTTTAAAATGAATTATGAGGGAGCAACAGGTAACTTGCTTTCACGTACTCGTAATTCACTTTCTGAGGAAACATTTGGCTATGATAATCTTGATCGATTGGTATCTGTTAAAGTTGGTACCAAAGAGACGATGCATATCAAATATGCCGAGAATGGCAATATCACTTCCAAGACAGGTATAGGTCAGTACTATTATGATGCAGAGCGTCCTCATGCAGTATCATCAGTAGATAATACAGATAATCTTATTTCAACACAGGATTGTACAACCCAGTTTAATGACATCAATAAAATTTCGTCACTTCAGGAAAATGGTAAGGTTATGACCATTGATTATGGTCCGGATCTTGAACGTTGCTTTAGTATTTTGAAGCAAGGTAATATGGTTCTGCGTAAAGTTACCTACATGGGTGATTACGAGAAGGTCGTTGCTAATGGTGTTACTCGTGAATACTATTATCTGGATGGTGATGTCATTGTTATCCGACAGAATGGAACTGTCCATGCATATCAGTCGTTTAAGGACAACTTAGGTAGTATATTGTCTGTTATTGATGAAAACGGCAGTAAGGTATTCTCAGCAGAGTATGATGCATGGGGTAAGCAAACTATATCAGTCAATACTATCGGCCTTATCAGGGGTTATGGAAGTCATGAGATGCTGAACGAGTTCAATCTCATCAATATGAATGGCCGTGTCTATGATCCGGTACTCGGCAGATTTCTGAGTCCCGACAAATACGTACAGGAAGGAGACAACAGTCAGAACTATAACAGCTATAGTTATTGTCTGAATAATCCTCTCAAATATGCCGACCCGAGTGGTAATATCTTTGTCGTGGACGATTTTATTGCAATAACAGCAATGGGCGCAATGATGGGTGCCATGAATGCAGCTATGTCAGATAAGCCAATATGGAGAGGAGCCTTATTAGGGGGACTTAGCGCAGCAGCAACTTATGGTATTGGCTCAGTCTTCGGACAAGCGGGCTCATTTGGCCATGAAATGCTTAGAGCGGGAGCACATGGTTTGTCTAGTGGTGTATTCAATACTTTAAATGGAGATAATTTCTGGAATGGATTAATTTCAGGAGCAGCTTCTTCAGGCATGGGATCATTTGCGCAGTCATCTAATTGGAATCCATATTTATTAATGACATCTACAACTGCGGCCGGTGGAGCAATCGCTTGGGCAACAGGAGGAGACTTCTTGCAAGGTGCTTTAAATGGTTTACAAATTGGTGCTTTTAATTTTGCTGAACATGATGACCGTCCTATAAAATATTATCACGACAGTCATAATAACTTATATGGTAGAATACCAGAAGTTGTAGTCTATCCTAATAAAAGAGTTGCTAATGCATTAGCAACTGCGGCTACTTTTGGGACAGCTGCGACAGGATTGAATATTCTTAATGGAGTTAATAACTATAGTGGTAAGGTAAGAGTCGGAACAAATGGCAAAATTTATCTACCAAAAAGCAATGGAGTATTTTACGGCAATCAGTTCGTCAAAACTGCACCTATTAAGAATTTAAAGTATCTCGGAAAATATTCTAGGCTTTTTACTACAGCGGAAGACCTTGCAAATTTTAACGCTGCTTATATTGAAGATGGCAATGCGTTTGGTATAAATAGCCGTAGATATTTATGCCATGTCGTTGGTCGAGAACTTGGAAGTTGGGGAGGCAGAATAGGTGGCGCAGCTCTTGGCGGATTAGCTGGTTCAGGTGCAGGTTCTGTTCCTCTTGGAATTGCTGGTAGTATAACCGGTGATTACTATGGAGGAGAATTTGGAGGATGGCTCTCTGATACTATTTTTGACTTTTTTGCACACTAAATCTTTGCATAAATCTTAACTTGCCTTTTTAAAGGCAAGTTAAGATTTATGTTGGTATTAATAAAAAATAAAAGCAAATTTCAAATAATATTTATAAAATTACGTTTATCAGGTATGAAACTGTTTGTAATAAGGCTACTATATACTCTATATTGTGCAGAAAGATGGAGTTATCGCATCCCGATGCGAATACTCGAACCTTTTATCAATCGTGTATGCAAACGGCTATATTTTTGGAATCCATTCGGCTATATCCAGAAAAATAATCCAACGCTGGAGCACTATATAAGAAATGTGTATAAAACGATGGAAGTCATTTTTTATGATATAAATATAGGAATAGGTATTGCACGTGCAGAAGGAATATTAGCTTTTATGTTTGTTCCTTATGAAATGCTTATTCTTTCTGTTTTCAAGAAACTTAGAATACTTCATATTCAAAATTCCCATTTCCTTATATTTCTTATAATCGCTTGTGGTCTCTCCTTATTGTTTACCCACTTCATGGGTCAAAAAGATGAGGAGTATATAGTCTATTTCCATAAATTTGAAAGTCATAAGAATAATACAGTTTGGCATGTTATCTCTTCTATATTTCTCACTGGCGCAGTTTGTGCAGGTATAATCAGCATTATGTGGTGGAATGAAAGCTAAAGCAAAATCTGAAAATATGAAAATTAAATGTTTTATTTCAATAGCAGCTTTTATTGTGCTGTCTTGCATGGCGTCTTCACCTCAACAGAGTCTGCAGTCCCGATTATTTGGTTTTTGGGAACCAAGTGGTGATGAGGTTACTGTGTTAAAAATCGATAAGGATAGTTTGTATTATGTAGATGAATATCCTATTGTGGCAATACCTTATCAGTTTGCAGGCGATAGTATGACTATAGACGCTGATGGAACAACTATTGTACAACATATTTCATTTCGCAAGGATACGCTCGTTATGAAAAATCAGTGGGGCGACGTTAGTTGTTTTGTACCTGTTAAATAATTCGATCTGTATGGTTGAAACTGCCAGAAAGGACAATTTCAACCATACATAAACGGTATCTCAACTATTCAGGACCGAATGTTAACGCATGACAGATACCAGTTGCTCCCTTAACGTTTCCACTCCAGGAAAGCTTGTCTTCTGATAGGTTATCTTTCCTTCCTTATTTACAACAAAATAGGTAGGAATGCCTGAGAACTTATGAATTTCGGCAAGAGCTGCAGCCTGTTCCTTAGTCAAACGTACATGCACGCCACCTATTGTCTTTATCATCTCGCCCCATTTTTCTACAGGCGATGAGGCATTGGCTATATAGGGATGTTCGCAAATTCTATTATCTGGATGGTGATGTCATTGTTATCCGACAGAATGGAACTGTCCATACATATCAGTCGTTTAAGGACAACATAGGTAGTATATTGTCTGTTATTGATGAAAACGGCAGTAAGGTATTCTCAGCTGAGTATGATGCATGGGGTAAGCAAACTGTATCAGTCAATACTATCGGCCTTATCAGGGGTTATGGAAGTCATGAGATGCTGAACGAGTTCAATCTCATCAATATGAATGGCCGTGTCTATGATCCGGTACTCGGCAGATTTCTGAGTCCCGACAAATACGTACAGGAAGGAGACAACAGTCAGAACTATAACAGCTATAGTTATTGTCTGAATAATCCTCTCAAATATGCCGACCCGAGTGGTAATGTATTTGTCCTTGATGATTTTATCGCAATAACTGCAATGGGGGCAATGATGGGTGCCATGAATGCAGCTATGTCAGACAAGCCCATATGGAAAGGGGCACTCATCGGAGGAGCAATGTCTGCAGCAAGTTATGGAATTGGTTCATGGCTTGGACATGGATTTGAGTCCTTTAATCTTGGAAATGAACTTGAAAGAGCCGGCATGCATGGGCTTGCTGATGGACTCTTAAGCGCAATTGATGGACACCCTTGCTATTGGCTATACGATTCCCGCTATTAGGGCTCGTTAGGGACTTGCACCCATTAGAATAAGCTCATACCGAGCATACAAGAAAGAGCGGAAATTCTTTCGGACTTCCGCTCTTTTTATGTCTTAGCGACCTACGACGATTAGTCGAGGTTAGCCAACTTGTTGTCAGAATGAAGAACATCCTTGATCTTGTGGCTATAGAGGTCAACCATGTACTCACGAGCCTTACCGCAGTACTGACGTGGGTCGAAGTACTCTGGGTGCAAAGCAAATGTCTCACGAACACCAGCTGTGAAAGCAAGACGAGAGTCAGAGTCGATATTGATCTTGCAAACAGCGCTCTTAGAAGCCTTAGTCAACTGCTCCTCTGGGATACCTACTGCGTCTGGCAACTTGCCACCGTACTTGTTGATGATGTCAACATACTCCTGAGGAACTGAAGAAGAACCGTGGAGAACGATTGGGAAACCAGGAAGCTGCTTCTCTACTGCCTCCAATACGTCGAATGCCAATGGAGGAGGAACGAGGTGACCAGTCTTAGGATCACGTGTGCACTGCTCTGGCTTGAACTTGTAAGCACCATGAGATGTACCGATAGAGATAGCCAATGAATCAACGCCAGTACGTGTAGCGAAGTCAACAACCTCCTCAGGCTTTGTATAGTGAGACTCCTCAGCAACTACGTCATCCTCAACACCAGCGAGGACACCGAGCTCACCCTCTACAGTTACATCGAACTGATGAGCGTAGTCAACAACCTTCTTTGTCAAAGCAATGTTCTCCTCGTATGGAAGTGCAGAACCATCAATCATTACAGAAGAGAAGCCGAAGTCTACACAGCTCTTACATGTCTCGAAGCTATCACCGTGATCGAGGTGAAGCACGATCTCAGGATGGTTGCAACCCAACTCCTTAGCATACTCTACAGCACCCTCTGCCATGTAGCGGAGCAATGTAGGGTTAGCATACTTGCGAGCACCCTTAGAAACCTGAAGGATAACAGGTGACTTCAAGTTAGAAGAAGCCTGGATGATAGCCTGAAGCTGCTCCAAGTTGTTGAAGTTGAAAGCAGGAACGGCCCAACCGCCCTTGATAGCTCTTGCGAACATTTCCTTAGTGTTCACAAGACCGATTTTCTTGTAATCTACTGCCATAATAGTTTTAAATTTATAAGTTTTAATGAAACATTCAATTCATTTTTTCGAAAGAAACCATCTCCAAGAGGATGGCCTCTCTTCAAACTTCGAGTGCAAAATTACCTTTTTCAAATGAAACAGCAAAATGTTGAGCTAACTTTTCACCCCTCAAACAAGTTAAAAAAGTTTATATTTTACACGAATCCTACTCTGCTTTCATTTTTGCAAAATACAGATAGCAATTTATGCGCTCTCTCCTTTTTGTACGTTCACCTTATTAATATAATACTCACGCACGGCATAAGCCAACACAACGACAAAACCTGCCAAGGGCACCACAAAAGGCATCACCACATGGGTGCGGTCGGCAATGAGCCCCATCAGAAGGAAGCCACAGCCACCTATAGGGGTCATCATCAGAAGCGAGGAGGCGCTCTTGGTAAGATTGCCCAATCCTACAAGGGCTATCGAGAAGATGGTGGGGAACATGATAGCCTCGAAGAGATAGTTGCACAACAATGCCACCAAAGACACTTTGCCTAAACAGCACAAGACTAAGACATTGCACACCACGCAACCCACAGCACAAACAAGGAGCATCGTGGTAGCTGCCACATGGCGCATCACCCAACTGCCCAAGAAGCGACCTACCATAAAGAAAGCCAAAGCCCCCGTCAACACCAATGAGGCCGTGCGGTCGGACATCCAGTGCATGCCGGTGACGAAGTTGATGAAATAGCTGTTGATGGAAATCTCAGCCACCTCATAACTCAGCAAGGCAAAAAGGCCAAAGACAAACATCTTGTGATGGGTGAAGAGCTTGCGAATATTGGAACCGCGCTCCTTGTCCTCTGATGTCTGCTCATGACTGATTTCGGGCAGGTTGACACGTGAGAAGACTACGGCTATGGCAAGCACCAAGACACCCAAGATGGCATAAGGCACCACCACATTGCCACCTTCCTCGGTATTATTGAAAAGGAACTGACCGATGCAGAACGTGGCGAAGATGCCGCCCAATCCATTAAAAGACTGGGACAGATTGAGGCGACTTGTCGCCGTCTCCTTGCTGCCCAACTCGGTGACATAGGGATTGGCTGCCGTCTCCAAGAACACCAGTCCGCAACCAATGATGAACAGGCAAAACAGAAAGGCATAGAAACTGCCTACCGAAGCACCGGGGATGAAAAGCAGGGAGCCGACACCGAAAAGCATCAGTCCGAAGACCACACCACGACGATAGCCATAGCGATTGATAAAGATGCCCGCAGGTATCGCCATCAAGAAATAACCCAAATAGGTGGTTACCTGAATCAGGGCGGAGTGAGTAATGCTAATATGCAAAGCATTCTGGAAGTGCTTGTTGAGCACATCCAGAATGGCACGAGCGAAGCCCCACAAGAAAAAGAGCGACGTTACCAATACAAAAGGAACAAGATAATTTCTGTCTTTTGTTTTCTGTAGTTCTATTGACATTATTATTTATTTTTCTTCTAAAAAAAACGATTATTAGTATATAACGTCAAATCGCAAAAAATATTTTATCAAAAGGAGTTTTCTTTGCAACAACCTTCCAAAAGCCATCATTTCTCTTCATAATGGAAATACTGGAACACTCCTGCTCCACTCTGTGCGTTTTTACCTTCCGTATGCTATCAGCCCACAAATCCCTATTAACATATTTTCAAGCAGACTCCAAATGCTATACTTATGCCATCAGCCTTAAATCCCTGTGAATAGTTTGATTAATACTGGAAAAGTCTTACCGCTATACTATAAAAATTATCATTTTAGCCTACAAAAACAGACTGATCATAGCAATATCTTTACGGTCAAAACGTTACCTATTATATAGATAGTTTTTATTCCACAGAAAACTTCAATACACGGCTTGCCGTGATGCCTGGAAACGGCATCGCATGACAAAGCGCCATACAAACGAACAAGTTACGACATGAAAAATTTTGCAGCGATAGATTTTGAGACAGCCAACAACGAGCGATCATCGGTATGCTCTGTAGGTATTGTCATAGTACGTGACGGAGAGATAGTGGACAAGTTCTACTCTCTCATCAAGCCCGAACCGGAGTATTACAACTACTGGTGCAGTAAGGTGCATGGTCTGTGTGCCTCTGATACAGAAGAAGCTCCTGTCTTCCCTGACGTATGGAAGCAGATAGAACCCAAGATAGCAGGGCTCCCTCTCGTAGCTCACAACAAGGCTTTTGATGAAAGTTGTCTGAAGGCTGTCTTCCGCGTCTATCAGATGGACTATCCCGACTATGAGTTCTACTGCACTTGCGTGGCATCTCGCAAAGTGTGGCCCCAAGGCAGTCACACCCTCGATACTATCGCAGCCCGTTGCGGCTATGATTTAACAAACCACCATCATGCTCTGGCAGATGCGGAAGCGTGTGCAGCCATAGCGATGGAGATATTATAAGCTAAGACTCTGGGCTCTTATTTGAAAGCACAACTATACAAATAAAAGCCCATAAAGCCTCTGTTCGGGATAAGAAACAGCGCACTAAAAACATATAACTTCCTTTGCCAGAAAAGTGCTCCTTAAAGGACACAATTGTGCTCTTCGCTGGGCACTATTGTGCCATAAGTAGGCATTTTTACTGCATCAGTATTTATAAAATTGGATTACGAACCCTTCACCCTTCATCATTTCTTCTGAATCCCCTGTGTTTATCGGGGTTTCAGGGGGCGAAGGGTACAAGCCAACCCTTCATTACCCTTCATTACCCTTCAACTTTTTTCTATTTTCAGATTCCGGCTGACTGATGCTACTACTGCATAAGCAGTCAACTATGAATATGACTAAGATGAAGTCAATCAACGTAAATTACAAATAAGTAATAACCGAGTCAACTCATATTAGAAAAAACGCAAAGAGTGGTCAACAGAAATCCTTAAAACACAGAAATATTTTCGACCTGCAGGCTGGCACGGGCTGAAAGCCCAGAAGCTCTTAGCCCAGGGCAACGCCCTGGGTTATTATGTTCGCAAACTTGTCGCCCTGTAAGGGCAAAAGCTTTAAAATTCCCGGCAATTAGTAAAGCTTTTGCCCTTACTATTATATTTGCACTTGGAAAAATAAAGAGGTGAAAATCTTTATATCTGCAAACTTTTGTTAACTTTGCAGGAAAATAGATAAGTACAATAAAAAAGAAGAATACTCCATA
>ENA-OPAC01000030-OPAC01000030.1-human-gut-metagenome-genome-assembly--contig:-NODE-30-length-67130-cov-5.154051_pt1 | contig 67130 bp, 79 predicted proteins | sample MGYA00241052_ERZ501420 | MGnify/ENA primary metagenome ERZ501420 (study PRJEB25962, sample SAMEA2042513) | human gut metagenome | biome: human gut; feature: human-associated habitat; material: faeces... | reverse complement strand
TTGTTGCCATAGTATGCACCTCCTGTTTCTTATAGTGTACCACCATGTATTGCTTCTTACAACACAAATGCTTTTGATTGCTGACGACACTTTTTAATGGCTATTATAATTGCTGATATCACTCTATTGCGCCATTTTATAGTGTTGCCGTCGCTTTTTGGCGATATATTTTTCCATTAAGCATGCGATATTTTCCTAAACTGCATTCTATGTCGTCGGATTCTGCCATCAATCTTTTCTATCCAATTCAATGAGCTCTGTGCAATAACGTCATCATAAAATCTTCATCCGAATCAGCATTATCATCTGTATCTGCCTGCTGTGGTATGATCAATATTGCACTTTTGTTAGCCAGCATGTTGCCAACCATTCTTAATATACTCATTGATCGTACGAACCACCACATCATGCTTCTTCTTCCATTTTCTATGCATAGCTCTTTAAAATTGGATTAACTAAAATTACTGCAAAAATCAATCTAAAAATTGTAGGTTCTCTAACATCCTTATGTTGTCTTTTACCTACATTTTTATTTTATCCTTTGCACCTGGTCTCCATTTTTACCCATACCAGTGCAATGAAGAGCACCACCAATCCACTTATCGTGATAGATTCCTTTTACGTAGTCTGAGACAATAACCAAAATATTCGTAGTCTTTGAATATCTCATCCCGCCCATATTCCCGCATTTGAATATATCAACAATATCTGCATTTTTTTAGTATTTGCCCTATTTTTAATCCATGATTAAATGCCATAGTATACCTCCAAATTTGATAAACTTTTTAGAAATTCATTCTTCTTTCGGATAGCACGCTCTACAAAGCATGTCAATCATATCCTCCTCGTGCTCCTTATACAGGGTATCTTTCCAGTACAGACTAGCAGCCTTGCCGTCACCCTTTTCAGTAAGTTCACTCATTAATCGAAGTTTTATACTGCCCTTCGAAATCATTTCCTTAAACGTGCTCTTCTTTGCTTCCGGTGACATGTTAGAAAACTTCGAATTTACGTTTCTCTGAATAATACAGAGGTTTCCAAATTGATCCACTCCATCCGTCCACGATTCGAAAGTTCCTTCTGATGGATTCTGTGGATACCAATGTTCCACTGAATTTCTAAATTCAAATGTAAAGTCATCGTACTTTTTAGGCTCGGACATCCACAGAAGGTAATCCAAATAGTTAAATACAATATGAGGAGTATTTACTCCCATTGCGTATACACCATCTTCGCAAACATCAAAGAACTGTTCACGCACTGCATTCTTTGCAATCTCCTCAATAGCATCACTGAACACAGACAAATCATTGCTCAGAGCATTTGAATAGTTATCTTCAGAAAGCCAAATCAATAGCTGTGTTATCCAGTGCATTACTTTTGGAGAAGTATAAGAAACACGCAGCGCTGACTGAAGCATTATGTTTCGCTTGTTGCGATCGTTACTTCTCTTTTCCTTGTTATGCTCTCCTTTTCGAGTAAACAAGGTATTTCGATAATATGGTTTCTTTTTGGATTGCTGGCCGGAAACATAAAGTGATTTAAGACTCCATTCTCCGTCGGCATTCTCGTTCGCATACTCTCTTTTTATAATGTACTTATCGAACAAGAACCTTGTCCGCAAAAGGCAAATAATAAACTCTCTTGAAAAGTTCTCTTTGTTATCTGCAATTTTTCCCTTATCATTCACTCCATATGTCGTAATACGATTAAAGCTTTCGATGAGCTTTTTATCGTCGAGCAATTCATCTATGATCTTTGATCCAGCATTTTCATGTGAAATGCCTTTAATCGCAATATAAACCTTCAATGTGTGGATGAGAAAATACGGGAACTCAATAACACTTTCAAATCTTACTCGGATATCATCATCCAAATACCCATCGTCCGTATCTACCTGGAAATCAACATTTATGATTTCCTCTATAGTGTGGCCAACACCATTCAGAGAATTTACTTTGATTTCTTTCTTATAGTTGGTCCAACTCTTTGGAGGCATATCATTCCAGTACCCTCCGAAAATAGCCTCACGTACTTCGTTTCCCTTACTGATAAAATGCATCTGAATATAACCGGTCATGTCACTGCAGGCATCCCAGATCTTAGCAAATATTGCTTTGTCTTTTTCATCTTTGATATAGCTCATTAGTGTCGCCTTCAAAATATCGTGCTGCTCAAGCTGCTCGCCACGAGTATTCATGATCTCAAAGTAGCGATTCAGATCCGTGTTTTCTGGCACTTCTATCCGATAAACAACTACACGTGAAAGTTTTTCACAAAATTCGTCTTTATCAAATCCTTCCCTCTGCATTTCCTGCATAAGGATTTTTATACCACTCTGGATACCAGACTCAATTCGATCCATATCCAATTTACTGTGGTTCATCTGAATCAGTTCCTGAATGTTCTGAAGGGTATAATTCGATTTATCTCTACAGGCAAATGTCAAAGTATTCTGCACTTCATAGCCAAGGCAATTCAGCAAAAGATACAGTGACGTCAAGCGCTGCTGCCCATCTACGACCTCGAACTTATTTCCCTGTCTTGAAACAATCAATGCACCAATGTAATAACTCGCATCATCAGCAACATCGTTGATGTCCTCAATCAACTGGACAAGTTGCTTATCTTCCCAGGCATACGCACGCTGATAAAGGGGAATAATATACTCCATATCGGTATCAAAGATATTGTTGTCATCACCGACAATATGAAGTTCAGTAACTAAATCACTCATTTGACACCTCCATCAATCCATTCATAATCTTTAGTTTCTTATAAAGATCGTTCCACTTATCATGATTAGCTCTGTCCGGATCTCGCTTTATCTTTATCTGCAGACTGGAAATCTCATTATGCAATCGAGCGAAACTGATCTTTGAGAACATCGCAACTGCATTTGTATATCTAGAGTTGTCATCATTGCCAATGGCATACTTATTGATGCTATCGAACCCTAAGTTTTCCATATCTACTCGAATCATAAAAGCCCAGGTGAATAACTTCTTTACCGCCATTTCATCGAAGTTGTGGAACTTATCATAATAGCAAAGCAGCACGCAATAAAACAGGTTGCGAGCATAGACAAAACCTGCAGATCCATATTTTACAGAGTCCATTTCTTTAATACTAGATACTTCTTTGCCATTGCAGATAATAGACTTAATTTCCGCAAAATCTTGATTATTAAATATTTCTGTCTTAATATCGTGTATCAAGTATAGGTAATGATCTACCATTTCAAAAAAATCATTTCCTGAAATAAATGTCTCTGTAATTTGGAAACATGGCATTGCTTTACTTGCACGTCTTGCATATGAATACGTTGATGATTCCGGTATACCTTTATAAGTATCAATTTCCTTTGCCGTAAAAGGCTTGCTCTTTAATCCGCGTGACCAGTTCCAAACAGGGAACAGAAACAAATCGAAAAGCTCTCTAATTTGACATGTGTCTTTTGATTCCCACTTAGTAACCGCATGTTCCATCTCATATGGATACTTTTTCATCTCTCGCAGATGATATGCTTTCAATAGGTCATGCGGATCAAGAGACTTTCCTCTGGTATTCTGTGAATCAAATAACTGAAATGCCTCAGATACCTTTTCGACACTGATTACAACAACCTCTAATATTTCATCAAATGCACGAATAAAATTCTTCTTATCATCTTTACTCTTTAGTGAAAACCATTCGCGAATGAACATATAATTATCATGAATATTAGTTTGAGTTATTTTATTGAAAAATTTCTTCTTGGAAATAGGACACTTAACCCCTGTCTCTATGCATTGTTTTATAAGAAGAAGTGATATGATCCTCTGTTGTCCATCCACAACATCAAATATTCCATGTTCATTCTCATGAAGAATAATGGTTCCTACCCTGTACTTAAAGGGAGTTCTATACAGTCCTGCTTCATTGATTGCTGTACTAATATCACCAAGAAGCTCCTCAATATTTTGAATCGTCCACTTGTATGGCCTTTGATAGTCAGGAATATCAATCTCCATCTTTAGTAATTCATTTATGCTTTTTATCTCAGCCATATCTATATCCACCTACACTTAAATAGTTTTATCACGCTCTGCATCTTATTTTTCCTTTATGTATTTTCCACTCTTGATACGCTCATCATTGGGTTTTTCTGCATCAGCCGGAATAGCCCAATATGAACCGATCTTTGTTGCACCTGGAATTCTATTTTCTGCACATAAAACCTGTATTCTTCTGATGGAGATACCCCATTTTTCAGATGTTTGTCGTATTGATAAATATTCCATATAGTCCTCTCTTATAGTACAAATAACACACAATACAATTTAACGATATTATATTCCAAACCACGAATAAAATCAATCTAAAAAAAGGCAGCCAAGCCTAAGCCTGCTGCCCATGCAAATTCTTGTTATCTCGGAATATCCAATTCAATGCCTGCTTTGAAACAAACTTTGAACCTATCCTCATAAATCTTTATCTCGTGAATATACTTTCTGCCATCGTATTGTACATCACTTTAAATGTATATTGATTCTTCAAATTATTTGAATCGTATTATTCGTATTCAGTTAATGAAGATTTCATTAATCCAACAAATTCAGGAAACTGTGCAAGCACTTCTTTGGCCACTTCAGGACGAAGTTCGCCTATCTTTGATGCAAAACTAATCACATCACCTTTTGATATATTCTTAAAATCAGTTCTCTGCATCATAGCAAGAATATCCTTTTCCATTGGTGTATATTCCATGATTCTACCTCCTAGTGAGCTGTCTGTATTCTCTTATTTGTATCCAACTCCAAACCAACCTGCCAAAATCCCATATCAATCATCTTCATCTGTGGATATGGCATACCTTCAACTTTCATTTTCTCTCTAACTGGTTCAAATCGAGCAGAATTTTTTTCGTAAAAATCGACAAGCTGCATAATGGATTTCAAGTTGTAATTACCGGTTGCGACCTTCTGATTCTTTATTCCTGCAATAAAATATCTATCATATGCTGGAACACAGCCAAGTGTTCCCATAAGTATTTTCGTGATGAGTGTAAAAGATAACTGATTTTTCAGTTCTTGTCCTTTTACTTTGTGCCTGATATTATCGTAATACTGCTCTAAAAACGAATTTATATCCTGCAGTAACTTTTGGTTGCTATCATCTTTGAAACCGATACAGTCAATTCCAGCTAAAACATCATATTTTTCATTTAACAGTTCTTTTACTACTGGAATATGTACTTTATAATCCTTTTGTAGCAAAAATGATGAGCCACGATACATTCCCCAACTTGCTAAATAAAAAGCTAGTTGTAAACTCAGATAATCATAATCAATCTCTTGGCTCCCTCGTGCTTTTATGAAATGTGAATAGCAGTGTTCCCAAGAACGATATCGACCATTCTCATCAACCTTCAAATCATTATAAAATTTTGTTGATGATTTAATAATCAAATCCACAGTATCCATGCTACTCACCGCCTATTCGTTACTTGTTTTTATCTGTTCTCCATCCGGGAAGATAAATGATTGCTCAAAGGTAACACCCATGACATCAGCTATCTGTTTCAACTCCTCAAGAGTAACTGTTTCTCGTTTCAGTTTCTTACCAAATCTCTGTGGAGTCTGAGCTATCCGTCTGGCAAGTTCTGAAACGCTTATATTCTTTTTATTACATAATTCTTTAATCATATCGGATGTCTTCATCATTATCCTCCATGTCTAAAAAGCACCTCAACTTGTTACATTATAAACTGTTTGGTTGATAAATTCAATTTTGGCATAGTTCCATCTTGTGAATTTTCTAAGAATGATAAAAAAACTGCATTGCTACAAGATGTCCGTATCATTGTTCCTGTTCATTGATCTCTTAAGTTCAATAGTCATGCCAGATTTGAATTCAAAGATAAACTTGTCATTAAAGACTGTAATCTTCTCAATGAGTCTTCTTACCATCTGTTCATAGTATTCAGTCACTCGGATTGACTATGTCTGCAAGAACTGTTTCATCTCTTTGGTTCGCATCTGAATTTTCAGATACAGTAGAACTGGAAAAAGATAATGACGCCAGCATGCGAACTCATATCTTTTACTGTGATCCTATAGCATCATGCCAGAAAGGAAGTCTTGAGAACTCGTTTGCAATCAGAGCTGTTGCACGCTTTATGTACTCACCCTGATCACCGTCGATATCTCACGGTTCCCAGATATTTTTCAAGATGTCCATCAATCGCAAGTCTTACTACTTGTGAAAATGGTACATCAAATTCTTTTGCCATGTCTTTCATCACCTCATCAACTTTCTCATTGATTAGTGCTGAAATCTTTACAAGCTTGATTAACTCCTCTTCGCCGATGTCACCTTCACTTCCTTCTGTATTACCATCCGAGATCATTTTTTTCATCATCTTCAGTCGGTTCCTGTACCACTTCTGGTACCATAAAATCATCATCTGGTTCAGGCTCCGGTAAATCATCAATTTCATCCTGTTGCATAGCAGACTGCATTTCTAATTCTCTAGTTCCCTGTTCTCTTTGTCGTGCCTCTTCCTCTTTCTGTTTTTTTTACTCCGCCCAAAAATCAACTGTACCATTCGTATCATTCACCCTGGACATTCACAGTCATCTCCTTTCTTCATTCACCTCGGTTTGCAAGGCCGAATCCGGCTTTCCTGCACCAATGTTCACCTACTTGATCAAATACTTGTTGTTTTACCCATAGGGTTTGTCTCCAACGTTATATTATTGCCCCATGTTCACATCCATATAGGGTTTGTCCCCTAACACTTGTGTTCATAGTTTCCTACCGATAGTGTTATCTTTATTTTTTTTTAAACGTGTTTCACTATTGTTGAGCATAGAAAAATAGGCAACATACAAACTTCGTACATCACCTGTTCACTATTTATTTATTCAATTATTTAATTCTTTTTTAAACTTTTCACTTCTTCATCTGAAAGAGGTTCATTATGAAATTCTAGATCACCACTTCGCCCATTACTCTCATGACAATACGGACAAATATCATCATCAACGTCACGGAATCCCGGAACCTGTTCTTCTGTACGCTGTCTGTATGGTTTCTTACAATGATTACAAACCACAATGTTTTCACGTTCTTCAAACTCTCTCAAATCGCCATTTTCATCGTATGCTAACATAATTGTTTACCATCCTTTCATAACATATTGTTATTGAAAACATAACACATTTCCAAATAAATTACTATCATGTTTTCATATAATATACAATCAACATATCTAAGTAAATATAATCTCATGATGAAAACAAAATCTTGTCACGGGATTATATATTCAATCTTATGATACTTTCACATCATCAATCTTAATTTGTCCGTTTATCAACATCGGAAGTAAGAAGTCACGAAGTGATTTAAGTTCATGGTTTTCTTTGATAATTTTATCTTTTTCTTCAAAGATTGCTTTGGTTTTTTCACAATACATTTGAATAACTTGATTATCTCTTGGATAAGCAAATTTATAATTATTACACAAATCAGGTTGCATCCGTTTTCTACTTCCTGTTGAACTGCTAGAACTATTTACCATAAAGGTACTGCTTCTTATTCCATGCTTTAATCTCCGCATACGTTGCAGAACCCTTGATACCACGCATATATTCGTTGTCTTCCGGCTCATAATCTACGTGCATATACTCAATACTTTTGTCTTTGACCATTTTCCTACCCAAAAGGACAACCGTCTCTACATGGCTCGGTTCTCCAACGAGTAACGCATTTCGTACCCACTGTACAAGGGAATGGTGGAACACCTATTTTCGCCTAAAAATGGGTATGTCGAACCGATACCAGTGTTGAGTTGCCTTAATGCTCGTATAGGCAAATACTATAAAAGAATGTCCTTTAATGCCTTGCTCATCAGTTCCTGGCGTTTTTCCATAAACTCTTCAAAATTAGAAAGTTCATAAGAAATACCACCTGGAAGGTACTTAGCGTTTTCACTATTCTCAGCAACCTTCAACCAATCGACAAGTGGTGTCGCATTCTTGGATTCATTCTCTCTACCTTCCAACAATTGAAGGTTTGCTAATGTATTCCTTCTTCTACGCCAGTCTTCTTTAGTATCATCATCAATCACTGTTCCATCCGGCAACACTAAACCTTTAATCTTGCTTTCTTCAAATCCTGTATACGGATGCATATGATCTTGATGAAATCCCTTCTGACTATATTTCAAATTTGGATACAGAAGAGACAACAACATAAATGTATAAGCACCAATCTCATAAGTATCAAACATCGAATCAATCTCTTCAGCTGTGTAACGAAGAGATCTGTCACCCGTAAATCTGACAGCATTAAGATTTGCCATACTAAATGAATTAGCGGGAGCTGCTTTTAATGCTTCACGAATACTTGTAAGTGCAGAGTTTGATGCAGTACCAAAAATCTGTCTTACCTGTGCGATTACAATATATTTTCTTAATTCAGCTTTACTGCTTGAATCGAAATTACCACCTTTGTATCTGTAGTAAACCATAGGAGAAACAGCCACATAAGAAATCATATTCTCTGAATTGAATCCGAACTCATTTAACAAATCAACTGTATCCTTGATGGCTTTTCGAATTGCATCCCAATTTTCTTTTATTTTTAATACGCTGTCCTTCTTGAAGGTTTCAACTTTTAATGCTACAGACATATCTAAAAGATACAAACAAGTACGCATAATAAAGTCATTAGAAAACTTGAAACCTTCGCCCTTCTTATTTATTTCTGAAAGAAGTTTGTCAATCTCGTCTCTTGCCTTATCCCAATGCGAAACAATAGTCGAGAATAATAAGTCACTCTTTGAAAGAACAGTTCCACCAGAATTAACTCTAACGAAAATATCCAATACGCTGTCAATCGAATCTTTTTCAACTTCAAAGTAATTAATAATTTCATCGGTAACAAGTCTTGTATGTAAAAGCGAAATGTTCTTTGTTGCAACTTTATCGGTTGCCCAGCCATTAGGAATGATGACTTCTGTTAATAAGTCTTCAGCTGAATATTTAAGAATATCTTTTACTAAATACCATATCTTATCGTCCTTATTCTTTGCAGCCTCATCCGCTGTTAAAAACTTGAATTCATAGGAAATATCCTCGTCATCAGTTTTTTCACTATGCAAATCAAAGTACAATTCCTTCTTTGGGAAAGCATCATCATTCTTCCATCTTTTGTTAGGAAGTTTTCTACTCATACTTCCTTGCAAGGCTATGTACAAAGAAGTCAATCTCTGCTGACCATCTAAAACTGCCCAGATTGTTTCATCCCCACTACCAATTGGAAACGGCTGTGGTGCAGCCGGATTCTTATACATATCTCTGTCATGATAATCTTTAATAAATTCATACATTGAATACTCTTTTTGGTTCACTATAGTCTTCTTGACTTTCCAAAAAAGAAAAGTTCCAATAGGATATCCTAACATGATAGAATCCATTAACCTTGTAATCTGCGAATCTCCCCACACATATTTTCTTTGGATGGCAGGAAGATATACTCTCCTACTATTCACATCATCTATTATTGCTCTAATACTTTTCTTTTCGTATGCCATAATATACCTCACTCATTACTCGTTTTTATCTGCTCTCCGTCCGGGAAGATAAACGACTGTTCAAAGGTAACACCCATGACATCAGCTATCAGCTTCAACTCCTCAAGAGTCACAGTATCTCGTTTCAATTTCTTACCAAAGTTCTGTGGAGTCTGACCTATCCGTCTGGCAAGTTCTGAAAGACTTATATTCTTTTTATTACATAATTCTTTAATCATATCGGATGTCTTCATCATAATCCTCCATGTCTAAAACGCACCTCAACTTATTACATTATAAACCATTTGGTTGATATTTTCAATCCTGGCACAGTTCTACTCTGTAAATTTTCTATGAATGACAAAAACACCCTGCATTGCTGCAAGGTGTTACTTGTTTATAGACTATTCTTCAATTGAATGATTTTATCCTCTATTTCTTTGATTACTACTATGAAATCTTCGTCAGATTTTCCTGTCGGATCCATGAGTCCCCAGTCATCATCAAACGGTCTGCCGATAAAAGGACATCCAACATCGCATCCCATTGAAATGGCGATATCAGGATCAGGTATTTCATCAATAAGCTTGCTATGATGCCCCTTTGCAACCATATCTATTCCATATAGTTCTTTTACAATTCTGACTGCATCCTGGTTAATCTGATTCTTTAATTCTGTTCCTGCTGAATAGCACTCTATATAATCACCGTACAGATGATTTCCTATAGCCTCTGCCATCTGACTTCTGCACGAGTTATGAACGCATATAAATGCTACCTTCTTTTTCATTAGTATCCCAACTTTCCAAGCAGTTTAATCACTTCAGCGCTCTTTAACACCTTCCCCATAGAAACAACCTTCTCATTTACAACAATTGCAGGCATACTCATAACACCATAAGTCATTACTTTTTCCATATCTGTGATGTATTCAACTTCAATGCCTAATCCTAGTTCTTCAACAGCCTTCTTTGCGTTTTCATATTGTTCATGACAGCTTTTACAACCAGCCAAAACCTTAATGCTTGTCACTGTATTTCCGCCACAGCAATTTTCTGTTTGAGTATTACTTTCTCCACAGCAACATGAATTTTCTGCCTCATAAGTAGGTACATCTCCATTGCAAGCACACATTGGCTTTTCATTAACTTCTTTTTTCTTTCCAAATAAACTCATACTTTTAATCTCCTTTACACTAATAAATATTGAATTGCGTTAAATAAGTATCCAACAATAATAATTCCTACGGTACAGATTCCAATGAACAGACCTAAGAGTTTTGGTTTGATTGCCTTTTTCAGCATAATCATGGATGGAAGAGACAGTGTGGTTACTCCCATCATAAATGACAACACAACGCCCAATCTTGCACCTTTAGCAAGCAGTGCTTCTGCAATAGGAATACATCCAAAGATATCTGCATACATCGGAACCCCCACAATTGTGGCAATAATGACACCAAATGGATTACCAGTACCAAGAAATCTCACTATAATATCTTCTGGTATCCAGTTGTGAATAAAGGCTCCTATTCCAACACCAACAAGAATATATGGGAAGACTTTTTTAAATGTTTCAACAACCTGCTCCCACGCATATTTTATTCTGTCTTTAACCGCTAGTTCTTCCTGTGGAATATCGATTTGCTTTGCATTTCTTATAAATTCCTCTACCTGATTTTCAAGGTGAAGTTTTTCGATAAGTGTTCCTCCTGCAACTGCAATAACTAAACCTAGTACCACATAAATCACTGCTACTTTTGCTCCAAAGATACTCATCAATAAGACTAATGACCCAAGATCAACCATCGGAGAAGAAATCAAGAAACTGAATGTAACACCTAATGGTAATCCGGCAATCGTAAATCCAATGAATAGTGGGATGGATGAACAAGAGCAAAACGGTGTAACGGTTCCTAATAATGCAGCTATGATGTTTGCACCGATTCCATGAAATCTTCCAAGTATCTTCTTAGTTCTTTCTGGTGGAAAGAAGCTCTGGATGTAACTGATGATAAAAATCAGTACACAAAGCAAGAAAACAATTTTTATCACATCATAGATGAAAAACTGAACACTCCCACCAATCTTCCCAGATGTATCAAGACCAAAAGAGTTTAAGAACTGTCCAATCAATGTACTGAGCCACTTCATTCCTAGAACTTGATCTTGAATAAACATCCAAAACTCACTTAAAAATTGCATATCTGACCTCCTTATAGTTTTATAGATTTACATATATCAATGTATTGTTTTAAGATAAAGGCAATCTTACATGATTGCCTAATATATATTATTAACATTTATCGCAGCTGCATCCACCGTCTGAATCAGTGGTTTCAAGATAATGAGAAAACATATCCTTAAAACTGTTTTTCCCTTCCTCTGAAATTGAGTAGTGCATCCATCGTCCATCTTTTCTAGAATTGACAAGTCCACAGTCGCACAGCAATTTCATATGATGAGAAAGAGTCGATTGGGTAATGGATAACTCTTCAAGTATAACGCAAGCACATTTTTCCCCATGATGTAAACATTCCAAAATACGAAGTCTATTTTCATCAGCAAGTGCTTTAATCATTCTCACGTCTTCTTTATAACTCATAGTATCCACTCCTTCCTGTAAATCTACACTAATTCTATCAGATACATTCATACTTGTCAATATATCAAACTAATTATTAATGTAAATTTTCTATGAATGACAAAAACACCCTGCATCACTGCAAGGTGTTCGTATCATATTCCATATTCAATTATCTCTTAAGTTCAAGTGTCATGCCGGATTTGAATTCAAAGATAAGCTTGTCATCAAAGACTGTAATCTTCTCGATAAGCCTTCTGACCATCTGCTCATCATACTCCGTAACACGGTTTGTCTGTGACTGCAGGAACTGTCGCATCTCATCGATTCGTTTTCTTAACATTTCCTGTTCAGCATCCCTGGTTACAACTGCCGCCTTCTTTTCCCTTAAGGCATCAATCTCGTTAGCAATGACATCGTACTCGGCATTCTTGTTTACGCACATTACAAGCTTTTCCTGAAGTTCTGCCATCCTTTGGTCGATATACTCAAGTGTTGCTGTTGAGTCACCATTCAGTACATCTTCGATATTGTGCTGCAACTGTACCAGAAACTGTTCTCGTCCGCCAAGGGTCTTATTTATGGCTCTTACCACTGCATTCTGAAGTTCAACTTCGCTGATGGCATCGGCATCGCATCCTTCCTTTGGGCCCTTTTCAATTCGGCTGGCACATCTCCATTTGTTGTAGGATGCACCCCTGGCCTTCCAAGCCACTCTTCTGAAAAGATCTCCGCATTTGCCACAGTAGACAATGCTCGATAGAGCATACTTGCTGCTGTAGACTCTCTTGGTCTTTCCGTTTTCTGTTTTAAGATGTGCCCTGCGAAGGAGTTCTTCCTGCACCTGCATGAACAGCTGTCTTGGAATGATTGCTTCGTGGTTGTTCTCAACATAGTACTGTGGAACAATGCCGTTATTGGATACTCGTTTCTTGGTAAGGACATCAACCGTGTAGGTCTTCTGCAAAAGGGCATCACCCATGTACTTCTCGTTGGTAAGTATCTTTCTGATGCCGTCCCCACGCCATTTCTTGTTCCCGGTTGCTGTAGGTATGCCGTCTGCCATAAGACCGTCTGCTATGGCCTTAAGACTTGCTCCCTGCAGGTACTCTCGGAAGATTCGTCTTACAATGATTGCCTGGTCTTCATCAATGATGAGGTGTCCATTCTCGTCCTTCGTGTATCCAAAGAACCAGTTATGATTGACCTGAACCTCTCCATTCTGGTATCGAAACTGAAGTCCCATCTTAACATTCTTGGAAAGGGATTCTGATTCCTGCTGTGCAAGGGAGGCCATAATGGTAAGCAGCACCTCGCCCTTAGAATCCATCGTATTGATGTTTTCCTTCTCAAAGAATACTGGCACATTCTTTTCCTTCAGCTGTCTTATGTACTTAAGGCAGTCCAGGGTGTTTCTTGCAAATCGGCTGATTGACTTTGTGATGATCATGTCGATTTTGCCTGCCATCGTATCCTCAATCATTCGATTAAATTCTTCTCGCTTTTTAGTGTTTGTTCCGCTGATACCATCATCAGCATAAATCCCGGCAAACTCCCATTCAGGATTCTTTCTAATGAATTCTGTGTAATGCTCAACCTGTGCATCATAGCTTGTAGCCTGTTCTTCACTGTCTGTACTTACTCGGCAGTACGCTGCGACCTTTAGTTTTGGCTTACTCTCTGCAGTGGCTGTATTACCTACACGCTTTCTTGCCGGAATAACTGTTATGTTCTTTGCTCCTGCCATGTGTTATTCCTCGCTCTCTATCAAACTGTAAATGTATTCTGCCTGCTCAAAGGGATCGACAAAGGTAAGTTCGGCAGGTTTGAATTGAAAAGCTGTAGGTATCGTAATATTTCTCTCCTTGCATTTTCTGTCAAGCCTTCCAAGGTTTCCCGCCCTTCGTGTCAGTTCTTCCTGAAACCTTTCTATGGTTTCTTCATCAATAATCTGTGGGTAATAGTCAGTTCCCAGATACTTCTTATTGGAAAGCATTCTCTTGACCGTTGCATGGTTCATCTTGAATCCTGCTTCCTTGGCAGCATCAACTAGCGATTTACCTTCAAAGTAGTATCTGTAGGTTGCCTTGATCTGCTCGACAGTCGGTTCATCGACCACAGCACATCCGTCAACTATTTTGTACCCAAGTGGTATGTGTGCCATATCAATCTACCCTTTCCTTCAGCCTTAAGCCGAATTTTAATTCAAACTCAACTTCATCCCTGGACAGCACCTTTACCTTTTCCACGAACCTTTCAAATAAGGAATCGTCCCATTCGGTAAACGGTTCAGCTCCATTAAGGAAATCCACCAGTTCTTTTAATTTCTGCTCCATGGTATATCCAGCATTATCCATTCTGAATAATAAATCTCTTTTGGCTACCAGATGATCATATTCCATAGTCAGTTTATTGTGAGCTTCGGCAAAGACTGGTCTTTCAAGATACCCTCTTGTAAGAAGTGTGTTCAGCTGCTTTCGCTGTTCTTCATTGGTAGCTATCTCTTTTTCGATTTCTTCTACACTGTGGACGTTCTTTTTAGAATTGTCTGTTGTGATGGCTATAAGAAGTGGTTTCAATACCAGGTCATTACCAAAACGCAGCTTGTTCATCATCGTAAGGAACACTCTCTTCATGTCATCGTCACGGATGTACTTCATAGAGCAGGATTTGGAATCTTCCAAATGACCGCCACAGCACCATGCATTGTAGCTTCTGCCGTGTGAAGTGTAATGGTATCTTCGCTTGAAAGACCTGCCGCACTCTCCACATTTGATTTTGCCGGACATGACATATCTGTTCTGATATTTTGATGTATCCTCACTGCAGTTTCCTTTTTCAAGTCCTCGCTGCCTTATTGCTTCCTTAGCCTTTTCAAAGGTGTCCTTGTCAATGATAGGCTCGTGATGGTTTTCACAATAGTACTGTTCTTCTTCGCCATAGTTTCTTTTTCTCTTGAAAGTTGCATCTGTGATGGTCTTCTGGAAAAGGGCATCTCCTATGTACTTTTCGTTTGTAAGAATGCCGTTGATCGTGCCACCAGTCCACTTGCCACCTTTCTTGGTAGGAACACCTTTTTCATTCAGTTCCTTTGCAATGATATGTGTACTCTTTCCGGCAAGGCAGCCTGCAAAAATCTTTTTTACAACTTCTGCCTGTTCAGGGACAATTACCATCTCACCATCAACATTGGCATAACCATATGGTGGATAAGAAATCACATAAGTTCCATTTTGGAATCTTTTCTTAATGCTCCATTTCTCATTCTCGGAAATGGAACGTGACTCGCTCTCTGCCATACTGGCCAAGATTGCAAGCATCAGTTCACTCTCCATTGAACCTGTGTGGATATTCTCTTTTTCAAAAATGATGTAAACATCATAGTTCAGAAGTTTTCTTACAAGAGCCAGGCAGTCGGTAGTGTTTCTGCTGAATCTGCTGATGGACTTTGTAATAACAAGATCGATAAGACCCTTCTCGCAGTCTTCAACAAGTCTTAACAAGCCATCTCGCTTTACTGTCTTTGTAGCGCTGATACCGTCATCGTAGTAAATGCCTGCGTAATCCCATTCGCTATTCGCTTTGATGTAACTTTCATAGTGGTTCTTTTGAGTATCCAGGCTGAGTTCCTGTTCGTTACTGTCGGTAGATACTCGGCAGTATGCAGCAACTCTCAACTTCTTAAAAATCGAAAGGTCTACCTGGTCTATTTTCGTTACATTTTTCATATCAATCACCTCACTTTCGCATGGACATATTCCCGTAGATACCGATATATATCAAGTCAATTACTGATAAATCTCGCTTAAATACGGAGAGAAAATAAGTCGATTTTTCTCCGAGATTTTGTGCAATTCATCATCAGAAATAAGACCCTTTTCTGCCATCTTACGGACTATCTTTTCAGCAAGAATAAAGTCGAATTCCTGCTGCAGTTCTTCCTGTGTGAACACCTTTGTGTCCGGCTTTGGTGCTACGGCACCTTCTTCTAACTTTGTAATCTGCATAAAAAGCACCTCCTACCAGGTAGCCTTGGCAGGAGGTAAAAAGGACATTTTCCATTAATCTTTCTTGTAAAACTGACATTCATAGCCATCGGCACGAAGAAAAAGTCCTTCTGCCCAGGGCGGTGTTCTTCCCATTTGCTCACAAACGGCATCAAGTGACATATCCTTTCTGCACTCAATGATGACCTCGTCATGCACATGAGCAACGATTCTGCAGCACCTTAATGTCTGCATAGCATACATTAGAACATCTCTTGCAATAGCCTGCGTAATGTTCTCACAGAACTTGGGACCGTAGCTTTCGAGCCTTTCCCACTTCTTTGTTCCGCCTACACCTTCATAGGTAACGGACTCACCACCGAACTGATTCACACCCATCCTGGGTTTTACATACGCAAGCCTTCTGCCGGATGGAAGAACAATAAAAAGGAATCCGCTCTCATATTCAAATCGTATGCCGTGAGTTTCAGTTGTGATTCTCTTCTTGACCGTTTCCTTGACGCAGTTATCAATGTCCCACCACAGCATCGTGATGGCAGGATTTGAATTTCTCCACGCATAGACAAGAGGCTGGAGTTCCTCTTCGGCAAGACCCATTTCAATAGCCCCCATAGCTTTTAATGCTCCAACAGATCCGCCATAGCCAAGTGCGAGTTCCGCTATCTTACCTTTCTGTCTTAAATGACCGTTAACACCATGCTTTTCAACAGGAACGCCAAACATCTGTGATGCACTGCTGCAATAGATATCCCTGCCTTCTTCAAATACCTTGATTCGCCATTTCTCACCAGCAAGCCACGCAAGGACTCTCGCTTCAATGGCAGAAAAGTCAGCAACGATGAATTTGTTTTCTCCCTGTGGCACAAAGGCAGTACGGATAAGCTGTGACAAGGTATCCGGGATATCATCATATAAAAGTTCAAGTGCATCAAAGTTGCCTGTACGAACTAACCCTCTAGCTTCGGCAAGGTCTGTCATATGGTTCTGAGGGAGGTTTTGTAGCTGCACTAGTCTTCCGGCAAACCTACCCGTTCTGTTGGCACCGTAAAACTGAAACATTCCTCTTACTCTGTTATCTTCGCAAACTGCATTTTCCATAGCCGCATATTTCTTAACACTGCTTTTTGCAAGCTGCTGACGAAGGGATAACACATCCACAAGATGTTTAGGAGCATCTTTCATCATCTCTGCCACCGCCTTCTTACCAAGGCTATCTGTTTCGAGTCCATTCTCTGAAAGCCAGTTCTTCATCTGCTGTACAGAATTCGGATTCTCAAGACCAGTAAGTTGCTGCATCTGTTTTGTAAGTGCCGTCTTGCTCTTCTCATCAAAGGCAATGGCATTCTTAACAAAAACCATATCAACACCAATTCCACGGTCATTGATTTCCTGATCTAAATGATACTCGTCCCAGATGCTTTCGCTTACCGGAAAACGGGATAGTTTCTGCTGGATACCCATTTCTGTTTCAACATCTCGAAGGTTGTATGCCTTAAACTGCGTCCACTTCTCCAGATCATGATATGGCATATTTCTTGTTCTGCCACCGTTTACCTTGGTTGGGGAACAGGGAACACAGAAGTATTTGATGAGATTCTTGCCTTCTGAAAGTTTCTGTTTTTCAAGTCCAAGAACGGCACCTACTCCTTCAAGGGATAATGGAAGTCCAAGAGTTGCCGTCCAAACAAGAGTGCAATGCCATGACACAGGATCAAGACAATATCCCCCTAGAGATACACCTAAATCCCTTAAATACCTGGATAGACAGATTCTTTCAAACTGAGCATTGAAAGCCCATTTGATAACTGAATCATCTGTAAGTGCATCGATGATATCCTGTGGTATCGTTTCTCCCATTGCCAGGTCAACAACCTTGACCTCACTACCATCAACAGAGTATCCGAAAAGCAGAATCTCAAAGTCCTCGCTTTCTGCATAGCGATAGACTCCAGATTTTTGCAGACTCACACTTGAAAAAGTTTCAATATCTATACTGATTGATTTCACATTCTCACTTCCTTCCAATGTAAAACAGACGGCAGAGGATTGTCCTCCACCGCCTGCAAACTTTTATTCTTCAGTTTTCTCTTCAGCAGATTTCTTCTTTTTCTTACGCTTCTTAATGGAATCCTTGATAAGCCATATACCATTCATGATAGTACTTACAATGCCGTAGATACCAGCACCCATTAATAAGTAGAAAATGATAAGTACGTCAACCTGCTTTGCTAATTCATATAATTCGTTCATATCGTTTACCTCGTATATTCTTAATAGATGCAGACGATGGTGTTTCACACCGCCTGCAGGAAGTTAATAGATCTATTCAGATTAAGATAAGAAATCGTCATCTTCCTCAATGCTGAAATCATCAGTTGCAGAGCTGCGACCACCAAGTGACTCTCCATCTCTGATTTTCTGAATATTGCCAAGACCACAGGCAATCCCCTTATTACCATTGGAATTGAATGCATAGAAGTTAAGAGAAACTCTTGCATAGCAGCCGCTGTACACTTCATCACGGTCAAGGATAGGCTTTACGGCCTTATCAACAATCTGTGGTGCTGTCTTACTGTTGGCATTGATGAACCAATGTCCGGCATAAGCCTCGTCCTCACGCTCTGTGTCACCGTCACGAAGAGGAAGCTTGATTGCTGCCTTGTTAGGCTTTTTGCCACCGAACTTTGCAATTCCTTCCTCAATAGCTGCATCAACCGCATCATTGATTGCCTTTACTGTTTCCTTATCATCCTTTGGAATAAGAACTGATACACTGTATCTTTCAGGACCGCCATTGATAGATGTAGGTTCCCATCCGTGAAAATAAGAAAGTCTTGTGTTTTTACCTGTAATAACTTTAGTTCTGTTTACATTAGCCATAATCATTAATCCTCCATTTTAAATTCCTTTTTAGCGTTTGTAACATTGATTGCTGGTCTCTTGTCCGAGTCTGGTACAAGAGTCGGCTTTCCGGGTGGTTTGATGATAAGGTCCCCCAGTACCTTTTCAAATGTTGCTTTCCCCATCAGTTTCTGCATCTCTGTAAGAGTGATAAGACTCTGACGGTAAATATCCTTATAGCCTGCTTCCTTGGCTGCCTCTGCCACTGCTGATTCGTCCTTATATTTACGAACCGAGCGACCTTCAACAACCTTGAATCCATTCCACTGCTTGCCGTGGTTTACTGCAGATTCAGTGGCATAAGCCATAATTTCATTTGCCCACTTTGTAAGATCAGGAATAATCGTTAATACCTCCTCAATTTCACTGTCTGTAAGAAGTGGAGGAAGTTTGAACTCTTCCTGTGCTAGTTTCAGTTTTTCTTCTGCTCTTGCTCTGCATCTGACTGCTGCCCTGCAGAAGGTACACCATTCACCTGGACAGAATTCGCCTTCGCCATTCATTGCCATCTCAGCCTTTGGCTTTAAAACTTCTTCCGCCCAGGTCTTGAGTTCATCAACTGTGATTGTCCAGGTACTCACGTTCTCCCTGCGTGGCTGGAAGATGGACATCGATACTTCCTTGATGTCATATAAGCTGTCATAGATGGCAAGGGCACCGAGTGCATAGCATTTCATCTGTGGATTATCTGTTGCATCAACAAGAACTCCCATTCCATATTTGAAATCGATGATATGTAATCTGTCATCAGATACAATCACACAGTCTGCTGTGCCATAGCCGTCCGGCACATATTCAGAGAAGTCTACGTGTTGCTCTATCAGCACCAATGGGTCCTTGCAGTTCTGTTTTGCAATATCAAGCTGTTCCAAGACGAAGTCCACATATGCATCTGTGTGTTCCTGCATTTCATCACTGTCATAGGATGATACAGGTCTTTTACTTCTCATGCGGAGCGCCTTCTTTAGCTTGTGTTCGCACCATGCGTGAGCAGCTGTTCCTTCTTCTGCTGCCTGGCTTGTCTTGTTTTCAAACTCTGATTCAAGACTTGCACTTGGTGTACAGTTAAGCCATCTGTGAGAACTTGAAGGGGAGAGGAATGCGTGTTTACTCATTTCCAAGCACCTCCGCCTCTTTGATGATTGCTTCATAGTTGCTAGGGTCGATGTCGGATAACTTGCTGCCTCCGAACTTTGCAATCAGACCCTTAACTTCTGATGTAAGTCCGTTCTGGCTCTTCTCTGCAAGAACTCCTCTAACATCTTCAAGTGTGTAAGTCTTGGCTTTTTTCTTCTTCGGCTTTGCTGCCTTTTCAGGAATCTGTGCTACAGGCTGTGCTTCGATTACTTCCAGAGATTTCATATCTGTAAGAACATCTGCTACCGCCTGAATACTATCTGCCAGGTTACGAACACAAGTGATGACACCACCAACAGCGTCAAGTAATTCTGTTACTTTATTCATGGTCTACCTCCTTCCGTAATTTTTGTGATGGCAAGTTCATCGATTGCATCACCAGGAACAAGAATCACGATCTTCTGCTTTCTGCCAAAGAGCATACGCAGGAATCGTTCTCTCATGCTGATGCTTTTACAAGAGACCATGCCATTTCGTTGTGGCTTGTCTGAAACACTAATGTGAAGATTATGTTTCATCGCTGCACCTCCATTTCCGAGAGATTTGTTTCTCTCTAACTGTTAGCCTTGGGAAGATGCTCTAAAGGACGTTTTTTTGAAAAGCTTTTTATTTTTCTTTTCTGTCCTGTTTTTTTCTCTTCCTAACTGTTAGCCTTGAAAGAACCATCAAAAGGACGCATTCTACAAAAAAAAAGAGCCTGTCCACACTCCGAAGAATGCAGACAGGCTCTTAGCACTGATACTTATATATCTTATTTTAATAATTCATTCACTTTTCTTTGCACAGCATTGTAATCATAACCTGCGGCAGTGAGACGATTTTTCCTTTCAGCTCCGTTACCCCAATTTCCACGAATAACTTCTCTTGCAATCTCATCTACCGTTTTGGTACTTGAGGTAGTAGATCCTACGATTCTTCCGCTTTCATCAAAGACAAAGTATCCTGGATTTGATTCAGCACATCTCTTTGCATTATCAAGGGACTTGAATGCACCTTTCTGTGATTTTGCATCATTCCAGGATTTTCTGACTCTATATAATCCACTTGCAGTTGTTCCGCCAGAAGAAGAACCACCAAGCTGTGCAGTGACCTTTGATGCAAGATCACCAAGTCTTGAGTAAAGCCAATCTCCTGGACAGGACTTATTGGCAAACCATCTGTGAACTGTAAGTACCATCTCATCAGATTTTGGTGAGTAATTCAGAGTCTTACTTTTATCCCCAAGCCAGATAAGTTTCTTCTTTCCATTACGTTTACAGATATCTACGCAAAGCTTAATAAGAGTTGCATACACAGTGCTGTTCATAGTATATGGATGTTTAGTATCGGATGCACATTCAATAGTCACTGCTCTCTGATCGTTCGCATTAGATGAAGAACACCAAGAACGATTCTTTTCTTCCACATACATTCCTACTCTTCCATCGGGACCGATGCCATAATTGCAGCTTGCTTGTCTGGAAGTCGGTGCAAAGATATTTCCTAAAGTTTCTACAGAACACTGTCCCACCACGCAGTGAGGTGTGATTCTGTCGATGGAATGTGTTCTATGTCCTGAATGATTTGGACTTAGTTTTGTGTAAGATACTAATTTTGAATTGGTATAAGTCATATTATTTTTCCTCTCTTTCTGCTCTGTCATGGAGCTGCTCTAAAACTGTTTTGATTTTTTCAGGGATTGGAAGTCCCAGATGTGCGGCATTTTCAAGTAAGCTGACGCCTTCATTGGAAATGTAGAAAAAGATGACTGCTGTTCTAAGTGCACTGCCAGAACCGATAACATGAATATCGAGAATGTTTGCAATGCCCACCAGCAAGAAAATCAGCACTTTTCTACAGATGCCTTTGAAACCCACTTCACTGGAAAGCGTATGATTGCTGATGGCACACATGACACCAGTGATGTAGTCAATGACCACAAAAGCGATGAGTGCATAAAGCAAGCCATCACAGCCTCCTAAGAAGTAACCAAGCCAGCCACCAACACCTGCAAAAATAAGTTGAATTGTGTTCCAAAATTCCTTCATTGTTTATTCCTCCATTTTCTTAAAAATATGTATGAAAAAAGCACCTCCGAAGAGATGCCTGATTCCAATATTAGGTCATTCCAATAACATGGAAATTTACAATATAGCTTTTTCCGTCTATCGCAGTGCCTCTTGCTAATTCAAAGGTACCGGTTGATGTTGTAGATGCATCTTTACAATCACCAGGCACCATCAGAAACGCACCGGCCCAATTCGCAGTCAGATTTGCAGTAACGACTGGGACAGAGTTGAACGCAAAAGGAAAAGAAATATCTAATGCATCCAATCTTCCGGAAGTATATAAACTGCCCCAGACGTTTGTGATATTGGTGGTTATGGTCTTTCTGCACCAGCATTCTGCAATTCCGCTTTTCCATTTACGATAAGTCCAAATACCACTGGTGCCTTGAGAGATGACAAAATCAGATTCTACAGAACCTTTTTTCTTAACACTCCACGAAGAGGCTATCTCAAAGCAGCTGTCTGTTTCAGATACTTTTCCAATCGCCACGCCTTTGCCGCCGCTTTTGAAATCCATCACAACTGCTGCAGTAGAAACGATATCCTGCGCAGAGATTGTACAGAAGGCATCCGTCAATGAATATTTGATATCATAGGTACTGTCTGTAGATATCTTACCGTTTCCAAATGTGAAAGGTGTATCTGAATGAAAAGATACTCCACCGCTCGTCCAATTCGCATCAGAGTTTTTCTTGTATAACTGGGAACAGCTCAGTGTGTTTTTTCCGCCACATGATGAATAGCCAAAAGATACAACAGCACGGATATATGTTCCATCATCATTTAGCGTTCCATTACTCAATGCTCTTTGAGAAACAACTGAATTTATATACGGTGGAGCATAATCCACAACAGATATGGATGTTGTTTTTACATCCGATACTCGCCCTCTGGAGTCTGTAACTGTGGCAGTAAATGTAATCGTTCCAGAAGTATTCAAGAATCCTGTTGTAAGCGTGTCTGCTGTTCCTGAATATCCACCTCCACTAATACTGTAAGATTTAACACTTGATCCATAACTTCCAGCAGCACCCGTTATTTGGATGGTTGCCTTAGATTTTGTCTGAACATACATCCCCCATGATGAAGGCACATCTCCATCCACTCTTGTCGCTGACAGACTACCGATAACGGGTTTTACCGAAGATGGAACTGTAAGTGTATGAGTACAAGTTTTAGAACCAACCTTTGTAGAACCACTATAGGTGTCGCATGTAATCGTGCAAGTACCTGAAACAGCTGATGGGATCTGACCTGCCAGTGAAACAGGCGGAGTCCATGACACAGAAGTCGATGAAGTCTTTGAGGCTATCGTCCCCGATGCATTTCCAAATTTATAAGTTAAGGTATGCGTAAAGGAAGAAGATGCCCTGCTTATCGTAATGGTTGCAGCACTCCCCATATTAACATTTGATGCTTTTACTGATGAGGCTCTTGGAATAGTATTTAACGTATGCGTACCACTTGCCGTTACATTTACTGCATAAGTATAAACCCCCGCCTGACAGCTCAGACTGAATGATTTTGTACCGTCTGCATTATGTGCAATAGTTATCGTTCCAGATGCAACAGTCGTTCCTTTGTACAATTGGATACGGCTGTCAGTTGAAGTAGAGTATACCGTTGTGCCATTGATGACTGCCTTAAAGCCACCGGACTTTACCCATCCTCCACCAGAACCGGAACCTTTTAATGTCCATGATATAGTTGATGTATTTTTCTCTATACTTTGACTAGATAAAGACCAAGAAAGTGTAACTGAACGCCCTTGATATTCATTTGTTGTAATACTTCCACTTGATGCCATTAAAAACCATCCTCCTTCTACGATACGGGACCTCTCCACTTGATGGAAAGGTTACCGTTAGTTCTTGGGATAAAATCAAACCATCCTCTGGCATCATTCCCCAAGGACAGTTTGTTTCGTATTTCTGCATTTGTAATAACCAAGCTCTGATTCGAGATATATGCGATCTTCTGACCATTCTCTTTGAATGCCAGTTCTTCATTAGAGAGTTCAGCAGTGAATGCGTTTCCGACTTTACCAAGTTCAATCAATGCTCCTTTGAATCGGATATATTCTTCCAGAAGTTCCTGGTTCGTTGCCACATTATTTTTAATCTTATCAGTAACAGCAGTGAAATCCATACGAATCTCGCTGCTGTTTTGTGTAATGCTTGTTTGAAAATCCTGTTGAATTTTCTCTATATCTGATTTTTCTATATAGGTATCCTTTACTGAGCTTAATATCTCATTAGATGTTTTGGTGATTTCAGAGTAGCACTCATGCACCTGAATCTTCAGTGTTTCCACATCACCCAATGCATCTTCATACGCCGCAACACTCTGAAAGGTGTGCTGGCAGGAAGTCAAAAGTGCCACTTTTCACACCTCCCATCATTTTGAAACATCACACTGCAAGGTCATGATGCTGTCGATATCAGCTGCGGATAAATAGATGACCTTGCCCATCTTGTCAAAGGTCTTTTCTTTGCCGTCTTTATCCTGTGCATACCAGGTGTAGTTAAGACTCTGCTTTTCCGTTGCATTCGCCCAGGCAGAACCGTTGTATTTCATCAAAGTTACCGTCTTTGCATTGTGATCGACCTTGTACCAGAAAGCTCCGCTTGCGGGACTGGATGGTGCTGTTTCGCTGATGTTTCCAAGCAGTGCATCTACTTCCTTCTGATTGGTACGAACAATAATATACGGAACCACACCGCCAAGGTTATTTTTGACGGTATAACCACCGATAGAAAGCATCTCCGACACATACGGATCTGACTTATCTTCTACAGTGATCACATCTACATAGGTTTTTCCACCATAGGTCATGGTGCATCGATAAGACTGAATATTGATGATATCCGATCCACTGACAGTCAACGTACTTGTTGTTGCTCCGCTGATATTTGTCCATTTACCATCAGCATATTTTGCCCACTGATAGGTGGCAGCTGTGATCGCCGTTGTTCCACTGTAGGCAGAAGTGGCAAGCTGAATACTGCCGGACTGATTTTGCACAATTGTTCCGTTTGGAGCATAGACGGAAAAGACAATAGCGTTAGCACCATTACTTCCTGCTTTCGACTTTGTCCAAGTAAATATCTTTGTGACTGTCTTTCCTGAAATGGTAAATGTCAGTGTAATATTTCCATTCAATGTCGATTCACTTCCAAGGTCTGAAGATGCAGCTACGGCAAGTTCCAGTTTACCTGTTGCACTGGCTGTTGAAGCAGTATTGGTCTTGACTGTAATTCCTGTAGGCAGTGTTCCCACCGCACAGGTACAAGCAGTCTGCGTAATACCAACATATCCGGTAAACGGAATACTAATCGTGCTTGCAGCAGATGTTTTTCCTTGTGAAGTACAAGCAATCGTCTGTGCCTCATTTCCAAGGACAACCGAAAGACCTCCTGTTCCGGCTGAACCAGGATTACCTTTATCACCTTTTGCCCCATCATAAATCTTGCTGATGGTAAGCGTGTCATATACGTCATTCTCTGAAGTAGTGACTCTGATCTGTGCCACATTATTTACAAAAACACTGTGTGTAGGCTTTACCACCAAAGTTCCGCCAGTGATGGAAGTATTGTCGGAAGTGGTCGGATAATCTGTCCACGCTCCACTGCTGTTCTTATACTGCCATTTACTGACGGTTACGCCCTGCACCTGTACCGTAAGAGTTGCCTGCGATGCACCAACTAAAGCCTGTGAAGTGTCATACTTAAATACATAGGTATCACTGCTTACTGTACACAACTTTGCATTTTCTGCATTCTTTACCAAGGTATAGGTAATATCAGCTGTGATGTTAATCGTGTTCTTTGTTTCAGAATCGTAGTAACTGATATAGCAGATATAGGTAATCATCCCAGATGAAGATGCTGACAGCTTATTCTGATTTACTGTCAAAACTCCATTTTTAACAGTTTCACCATTTGTCAGTACCGTCTCAGATGCCACCCCATCTTTTCTCTTCCATGAAATCGTCACTCCACTTGCTGTTGGAGATACATTGGTCTGATCCAAGAAAAGAACAGGAGTTAATACAAGATTTGTGCTTGCCCAGCTTGGTGCATAAGTGTGTGGCAGAACATTCGGATCTTCACTCTGAGTCTTTGGAAGATTAGATGTGATATATGCTGATAGCTTTCTTTGGTCTGTGATATCCACGAATGTCTGCTGACTTGATGTTAAAATTGTAGCCATTGAAATTCCTCCTAAAGTTTTATTTCACAATAAAAGGACGCATTGTCTAACACGTCCTCAGTCGTAATCGTTATTTGTTTCATACCTATGTGATTCTTATCCCACTCGGTATCCGCCTCTTCATCAGAGGACTTTCTGTGCCAGATAAAGCACTCAGCATCAATGCTTTCTGTAATATCCTTGTCCCAAGAATAGACCTTACAGAGCATGGTACTTTTTTCACCTTTGGTCTTGAAGATATTTACCCCCTCCACGATAAGTTCGGTTCGATACATCTTCTGAGAATTGATGTTATCCACCTCTCCCAAAATCACATCTATCTTCCTTGTCTGGCCATAAAGGTCATCTTCAAGTGCAGATATGTTCTTATCCTGCTTTACTGTGGATGCAGAAAGACTTACTCCGCTTGCACCGATTGTGATGGTATTTCCAGAAGGATTTAAGTAATCTCTTGTCCTGCTGACACAAAGATAGGTTCCGTTGATACCATGAGGTTTGGAGATGCACTCCACATACATTCTTGCACGGATGTCTCCAATATCTGCACCCGTATCGGATTCATCCACGATTGTAAGCTGAATACTGGTAACTCCATTCACAAGGTCGGACAGTCTTGATTTTGCTTTTCTTAGAAGATTACTGGGAAGTGTCACATCATCCCACACTTCTGATTTCCATATCCAGCCTATTTCCTTAACTGCAGCATCGTCTGAAATATAATTCTTTCCACCATTTACAGATGTGATATCCACTCGTTCCTCAGATTCTGTTTCGTTGCCTTCTGCATCTGTTATTTTCTTCTTTGCGCCAAGTGGAATCAGCACGGTCACTCTTTCCGTATGGTCTCTTGTGATTTTTACATCTGTGATGTTTTTTCCATACTCAACCATCTGGACTGACTTTGTTTTAAAGTCATCTAGATAATCAAGATACTTTCCATCACTCTCATATCGAACCATAAGATATCCACCGTGGGTGTTGATGAGTTTATTCTTAATGGCATCCATCGTTATCGAATAATCGGAACTGCTGTATGCCACGTAGTCATTGTCATCCGTAACTGTAATATTGCCAACCTTGAACTGTTTTTGCTGTTCCACTGCCTTGTTATGAACAAAGATGAACTGTTCAAACAGGCCTTTTAGTGTCCCCTTATATGAAAACGGTGGCTGCACAGTATCTTTCAGGTATGCAAGTGCCGATTCACATGTCCAGGTATGCGTATTATAAAAATCAGAGCCGTTATCCAGGGCACGACCTTCAAATACTGTTTCCTTACCTTTTTTGCATATAATCACAGACGCCATCGGCTTGATGGCATCAATGTAAGGATGATTGAATGGAGCAGATAAAGTCAGACTATCAATATTCTCTGCATCCTCACTGACCTTTGCCTCCGTGATAACAAGTTTGGAAAGATTCGGATGATAGAATACATTCCCATCCACATATACTCGAAACTGTCTCATAAGCACCCCTCCCTGTAGCGAAAAGTCGTATCTCCAGTGCTTGTCACCTTCACAGAATTATTGCCATAGGAAAGCTGGAGTTCTGGGATTTCCCATTCTCCTGCACTTAATGTTTTATTGAATGAATCCGTTCCTACCTTCCATGACAGCGTAGTATCTGCTGTTGTGATGACTGTCGGAACCACTGGCATATAATCATTTTTCAAAATGACTGTTCCACTCCCAGTCTGAACAATTTCTGTCATATCTACACGGTAACGATAACTGTCACCATCGGTGCATTCCAGCACAAGCTGACCTTTTCCGGCAAGTGGATCATAGGATGGAGTAAGCTGCAGTGTTCCAATTGCATACAGACTTGGCTCTTCACTTTTCCTTACCTTGCACAGTCTTCCGGCATACTGATTTGATGCTGTCAACACCTTGGCATCAAACTGACTTCTTGTTCCAAGCATAGACAAAGTAATGGTAAAGGCTCTCGGCTTGAAAGAAATCATGCCAAGAGCCTCATTAAATCTGATCGGAGCATTTCTTCCCGGAACAACAACTGTCTCTGTCTGAGATTCCGGTACTGGAAATTCAACATTTTCTCTGATCCACCCCATTTTCAGCATGGACATATCGTTAATATAAATATCCGGTATCATAATGAAAGCCTCCTTGTCAGTTTTGTATTTTTACCAAGTCCATCATCGATTGCAGGAAGTAAATGTCCTACAAGAGTTCCATCGTCAAGGTAGATTTCCTTCGAACTGTTATCTGCAATGATGGCCAAATACTTCTCCATAGAAGTCATATTCAGTCTGCTGTCAATCATTGCTTCAAGCTGCTTGTAAAAGCCTGAAAGCGGCAGGATTGCCTCTGCTCCTGCTTCTCCTCCCATCATAAGAGTAGAACCGTTCATGCCAAATGCTGTCGGCTTGGTCATAATACCACCTTCCTTATACCAATCAATCGACAGATGTGGTACAGATGGAGGTGCAATAGACAGCTTGCCCGTTACCTTGAAGTGAGGAAGTTTAATCTTAGGGAGCGACAGTTTCATGCCAGAGAAAAATCCCTTAATGGCATCAACAACTCCCTTAACCTTATTCTTAGCCGCCTCAATCGGTGTAGTGATTGCAGATTTTATTCCATTCCACACGGATGTAGCAGTGGATTTAATTCCATTGAAAATACTTGTGATGGTACTTTTTACGGAATTAAACACGGTCGATACGGTATTCTTCACAGCATTGATTGGTGTTGTGATTGCTGTTTTAATCGCATTCCATACCGTAGTCGCTGTATTTTTAATTGCATTAAATACTGTAGTGACAACTGTTTTAATGGTATTGACCACTGTTGTTACCACGGTTTTTATCGCATTCCAAACAGTAGTGAATACAGTCTTGATGGCATTCATTACTGTACTGATAACTATAGAAACTGCATTAATGACTGTTATGACTTTGGATTTAATTGCATCCCATACCGTAATAATGATTTCCTTGCAGTTCTCCCAAATGAATCGGAACGGCAGTGTGATGATATCAAAAGCTGCTTCAAAGAGTGCTGCTATGAACATAATTGCTGTCTGAACTGTATTCTTGATACCCTCCCACAGATTCGTAAAGAAGGTTGTGATGCCTGTCCACAGATTTACGAAGAAATCTTTAATTCCAGTCCACACTTCATTCCATGATGTACCAAACCATCCAAGCACTACATTTGCCACATTTTGAATCACGTTCATATAGTTGGTAAAAGTATTCTTGATAAAATCCCATACCGAACCAAAGATTCCTTTGACACCTTCCCATACCCGTGACCAATTGCCTGTGAATATTCCGATGAACACATCAAGAATTCCTGTGATAACACCAAGCACCGCTTCAAGGATATTAGCAATCTGTGTGAATACTCCTTCAAAAACCGGAGCAAGGAAGTTACAAAGTCCGTTCCAAATAGCAGATACAACGTCCTTGAAATTCTGGAAGTCAAAGCCTAGAGCATTCAGCCTGTCTGTAATGCCCTGCGCAAAGCCGCTGAATACAGATTTGATTCTCTCCCAGATTGCTATAATGCTGTTTCTGAAATCCTCATTCGTTCTCCACAGATGCACAAAAGCTGCAGCGAGTACTGCTAGAATAGCCACAACTGCAACCACAGGGGCAGAGATACCACCAATCGCAGCACCAACCTTTCCCATCACCCCGGATAAGCCACCGGCATTGGAAACAAGACTGGTAATCTTAAGTCCCAGCTTGCTGAATGTCTGCATGGCCACACCGCCTTTGGATATCACCGTACCAAGGATCACAAGGAACGGTCCTAAGGCTGCAATGAAAAGTCCAATCTTAACAATGACCTGTCTTGTACCCTCATCAAGATTATTCAGCCAATCCACGAAGGACTGAATCTTTGCTACGATGTTTTTAATCATTGGCATAAGTGCATCACCAATGGAAATTGCAAAACCTTCTACTGCAGACTTTAAGATCGTAAGCTGACCAGACAAGTTATCAAGCTGAGTGTCTGCCATCTGCTGTGCTGCTCCGCCACTGTTTTCAATGGCAATCTGAAGATCCGTCCAGGTATCTCCAGTATTGGCGAGCAGTGCATTAACCGATGCAAGATCTGTTTTGTTAAAAATAGTTGCTATGATGTTCGCCTTTTCTGCAGAAGTCATGCCGTCCATTGATTTATTCAGGTCACCCAAAATATCATTTAATGAACGCATATTGCCTTCGGAGTCATAGGTTTGAACACCCAATTTTTCCATTGTTTTGGCTGCACCATCTGTTGGATTCTGCAATGACAAGATGACGTTACGAAGGTGCGTACCGCCCTCTGCTCCCTTGATACCATTATTTGCCAAGATACCAAGTGCTGTATTTAATTCTGCAGTTCCACCTTTGACTGTCTTTGCTGTTGCACCAATGGTCAAGATACCTTCTCCAAGCTGTCCTACAGATGTATTTGTGCTTGATGCAGTCTTCGCCATTTGGTCAACCATTTTATTTGCATCAGAGGTTTTCATTCCAAGGGCAGACATCGCATCAGTGACCATATCCGATGCTGATGCAAGATCAAGTCCTCCAGCTGCCGCAAGATTAAGTACAGTCGGAAGTGTATCAGCCATCTCCTGCGTATCGTACCCGGCAAGGGCAAGGTAATTTAATGCCTCAGCACATTCACTTGCTGAAAACGCAGTTTTAGCCCCCATCTCTTTTGCAAGATCAGACAGTGCATCCATTGTATTGACGGACTGTCCGTCAAGCTTTGACATGGAATCTTTTGTAATTCCCATCGTAGCCTGAACCTGGCTCATGGAACTTTCAAAGTCTGCTGCTGTCTTTACAGAAGCAACACCCAGACCTGTTACCGCAGCAGATGCTACAGATACTTTCTTTCCTGCATTCGTAACACCATTACCAAAGGATTCCACCTTTGATCCTGCTTCTCCGATTTTTGTAAGTGTCTGATTGGTCTTGGATGCCTGTGACTCCAGCTTTTTAAGTTCTACTTCCGTCTCGGCAATCTCACGTTGAAGAGCATCATACTGCTCCTTTGAAATCTCACCCTTCTGCAATTGTTCATTTGCCTGTTGTGCTGCTGTCTTAAGGGTTGCCAATTTTTCCTTGGTTTCTCCAATTGCCTGTGTCAGAAGTTTCTGCTTCTGCGCAAGAAGTGTTGTATTAGTCGGATCAAGTTTTAACAGCTTTTCTACATCTTTTAATGCAGACTGCGTATTTTTAATCTGACCATTGACTCCCTTTAAGGCGGTCTGAAGTTTGGTAGTATCACCGCCAATTTCGACAGTGATACCTTTGATTCTGTTTGCCATTGGCGTCTACCTCCTTAAAAAATTGCATAATAAAAGCCCGGATTCGTCCGAGCCATCAGAACTTATCAAAGTCCTCCTGCGTTGCAATGCTGTCATATTTTACAGAATCGTTTCCTTTCTCCGTCCAGATATCCATTACCATACCAATGGTCAGATAATCCAAGTCTCGGATGGAAAGGCCGATTTCTAAGCAACGCAAGAGGAACAAGGGTGTTGTCATCTCCCTGCTACTGCGTTTAAGTTTTTTTTAGAGTCAATGTCCGTGATAAGGTTCGTTCCCCAAAGAGCAAGGATCTCCGGAAGTACCTCATAGATAGAAAACATCTCAAACTGGTCTAGCCAATCATCGATGTTATCTGGGATGGTGTTGTCCGCATGATATGCCATGATATATGCCACGTTCTCGAAGATTTCCAAATCATCGATAGCGAATTCTTCTCCCTCTTCCTTACTGCCTTTATAGGAACTTTCCAACTTTGCTAAGTCCTTGAAGATATCTCGTTTGAACTTTGCACGATATAATCTTGGAACAGTAGCAGAGGAACGAAATGCGACCTCTTTGCCACCAACATTAATTACTTTCTTCAGCATAATTATTTACCTCCTGTCGAAACAGATGATGCAGAAGCGGTCTTTTCTACGGGAACATAGACTGCCTTGTACCAATCGTTGTAGGTTGCATCCGTAGTTGTATCTCCGGTTCTGCTCTTTACAAGACCATCCTCTCTAGGATCTGCTGTCAAAGACAACTTCTCAGTACCAGGTTCAATGGTATCTTCCTTTGTTTCAGATTCGATAGAAGGACGAGATGCCGTGCAGTTATACATAACATGACGAATGCACTTAGCATCACCGTCAAATTCAAAAAGCAGTGCAAACTTCTCCATCTCCGCAATCTTGGAATTTTCTACAAGAACACCATTCTTATCAAGTTCTTCCTTAAGGATGTCAGTTCTAAACCATTCCGGAATAAGAGCAATCTCTAAATCTCCGCTATAACCGTTGTTAGATACAGAACGGAAATACACGATACCATCCGCATAAAACGGAGAAGTATCACCTTCTGCATCCAAGCTAATACTTACTGCACCTGGAATTGCTCTTGGTGTTTCGTAGGAATAGCCACCATCCTCTGTCCTTGTCAGCTTTGCTGCATGGACGTTTTTAAGGTTGTATTTTACTTTATTCGCCATAATCTAAGCCTCCATTTCAAATGAATACAGGACTTCATACATTTTTTCACTCTCAATCCATGTTTCCAAACGGTCATAAAAAATGCCGTGACTGTCAAGCACGGATTCAATTTTCTGTTCTACCGACAAGTCCTTCAAATCGGTATACAGTTCTATATGAACTTCGTTTACCTTCAAATACACTCTTCCGTCAGCTGCAAAGTTATCACTGTCGGGCAAGAGATAGCAGATAAACGGTGGATCTGGACTTTCTCCCTCTGCAAAATGGTCATATGCAAAGGGAATGTCCATTTCTTTAATAATCTGTAACAGTTCTTCCATCACATACCTCCAAGTGCTCTTGCAATTTCTGTTTCCAATGTTTCAATCGCATTCTCTTCTGCCTGAGCAATGTGAGGTCTTGCAGCCACTCTTCCACCACCACGTTTTGCGTGACCGTGTTCAAGAAGATGGGCAAGCTGATATCGGTTCTTGGAATGTACCGTCAGTTCAAGTGAATTTGAAGTTTCCTTCGTTTTCTTGACTGACCAGCTCTTCGCATAGGCTCCTGTATCCTTTGGGGCAGATGCAGCGATATCTTTTCTTACTGTGTTTCCTGCCTTCCTTACAGATTTTTTTAAATCATCCGTAGCCAGATCAGCATACTCCTTGAGACCGTTCATGATTTCATCTGCAAGGTTATCAATCTTTACATTTGCCATCACTATCTCCTCACTTTCTCACATTTCAGTTTCAGGCATTTCTTCTTATAGTTCATGTGGTCAATAGAAACGATGTTATAAAGTGAGCCTTCAAATATAACTCTGTGTTTTGTAACATCAAGACCTACAAGAGCCTTACAGTATCTGACCGTAAAAGAAATATCCGAATCATCTACAATAAGACCTGCCACACTCTTTTCAGAGCCGCCTTCGCCACTTACCGTTGCAAAGCAGGTGTGATAGTCAGTCCAGTTATTCTTATGATTGCCGATGGCATCTACAACAGTTTCATTCTTCTGCACGGTAATCTTCACATTCAAAAGAGCAATATCCATCAGAACACACTCCTTCTTACACCTTCAAGCAGTGAGCGAAGGGAAATGGTAAGCTGATGGTGGTCTGCATCTTCTCGATGTTCATACAGATAGGCAACTGCGTACATGACAGCAATCTTTGATGATGGAATCGCACCGAGTTCATCAACTGATAACCTGGCTATGTCTGCACAGAGATTCTGCCCAGTTGTGATGAAGTTCTCGATAAGTGCATCGTCATCATCAAAATCCACACGAAGGTAACCCTTCATCTCATCAAGATTTACAATCATTTCTATCACCACCTAATAATCTGTGACACCTTATGACTGGCATTCCCTATATTTATATATAGGTTTCTTTTTTTATTCCTATAGAAAAGGATAGTAAATAGCCGTCATAGGGTGTCACACTTAATTATTCTTAACCCTTAGAACTTGCAGTTTCTTGCTTAAGCTTTAAGATCTTTACTGCTTCAGGAAGGATAAGCTTACCATCGACTCTTTCCTTGGCTACATAACCGACCATGCCGTTACCAGCGAAAAGTTCACGAAGTTCTGCAAAAGAACGAGAACCACGATCACCGATGTTGTAGTAGCTGTAGTCACCGAATGCAATCGCATTTGTAGGTGCGAAAGCAGAAGTGTGAACAGCATAGCCAAGCACTCTGTCAGGTTCTCCTTCCTTGTAAGAAGGCTGCCAGATGTAGGCACCGTTGTTGTCCTTAAGCTTTCTAATAGAAGCAAGTGTGGCATCATTCATGATGAAAGATGCATTCTTACGGTAAGGTCTCTTAAGACCGTATACCAAATCGATAAGGTCATCAGACTTGATGGCTGCAGTAAGAGTTGCTGCAATCTGACCACCACCGTTTTCTGCGAATATACCAGTAGGCTTTCCAGTTCCGTTACCATTAAGGAATGCATCCTCTTCGGCATTTGCTAAAGCCTTACCGAACTGAGTGATGATGTAGTTTTCAAGACCGAAGGCATTGTCATAAAGCAATTCTTCAGTAACCTTGATTGCTACATGAAGCTTGTAGGCATCAAGATAGATCTGGTCAAATGTTGCATCACCAAAAGATAATGCTCCACCTTCCTCAATCCATGCTGCTGCAGGCTTGGTAGCTGCGATGTTGATTTTGTGCTGACCTGCAGTAGTAATCTTTGTAGCAAGGCTACGCATGATGTTCTCACCATCAAGCACATCGATAAGTCTTCTGTCATACTCTTCCGGCACAAGGTATCCACCATCGGCATCTACACCTTCCTGTAATACATTGCTTACATTACGGAAATTAGAACGCATTGCAGAAAGCATCGCATCCTTGTATGCATCAGAAGCACGTCCAGTCTTTACCTTATCTGCATCACCCATAAAAGGCTTACCTGTGATTGGAGAATTAACAGGCTTGGAAAGTTCCAGTTCTCTGCGTTCTGCTCTTGTTTGACGATCAATCGCAGCTGTCAAATCCTCAATTTCCTTTTCCATCTTGTTATAGGTCGCTGTGTCCTCATCGGAAAGCACACCGTTTTTATCCTCATGAGTTTCTACAAAGTTCTTTGCAGTATCCCACACTTTTGCTCTCTTTTCGATTAAATCCTTAATAGTCATAATAGAATTCCTCCTTAAATGAATTTCTTAATAAAATCAAGACGCTCCTTAATCTCTTTCGCAGGAGTGCCGTTACTTGCAGGTGCAGTGATTTCTGCCTGCTTGGTTACTGTCTTTTCAGGCTGGACATAATGTTTTTCCAGCTTGTTGATAAGAGCGTTGTTTACAGCCTTGCGTGAAAAAAGCATTGAATTGGCAGGAACTTTCTTTTCCTCTTCTTCAATGCTTTCATCTTCATCCTCTTCATCAGGATCTTCTGTATTCGGTTTTGTTTCTGCTCTTGTGATAATGTCATCAGCAAAGCCAAGTTCAATGGCCTTATTTGCATCCATCCAGGTTTCTGCGTCCATAAGATGTGAAAGCTTGGCTCTTGTAAGACCAGTCTTAATCACATAGGCATTGATGATGGATTCCTTAACTTCTGCAAGCATATCGATTGCTTTCTGCATTTCTGCGTGGTCACCGAATGCAAAGGTTGCAGGGTTATGGATCATCATCATGGATACAGGAGACATAAGAACTGTGTTTCCTGCCATCGCAATGACCGATGCAGCTGATGCTGCGATACCATCAATCTTTACTGTGACATTTCCCTTGTACTGTGTGAGCATATTGTATATCTGAGCCGCAGCCACACAGTCACCACCCGGAGAATTAATCCATACGGTAATATCTCCACTTCCGGCATTTAACTCATCCTTGAAAAGCTGTGGTGTGACATCATCGTCAAACCATGACTCCTCGGCAATCGTGCCATGCAGCTCAAGGATTCGTTCTGCGACTTCTTCGTTTGACTGGTTTAGAGTCTTTCGGCTCTTCCAGTTCCAGAACTTCTTGTTCTTCATCTGTCTTCTCCTCTCCGTCTGATGTATCTGGACTTGATGCAAAGATACCTGCATCTTCAAGCTTGGTCATATTGCCATTGATAAGGTATAGGTCACCACCCAACTCAGCAGGAATCCTGTCGAGATTTTCAAGTTCCCTTATGTCATTGGCAGACATCCAGCCATTCTGTCTTGCAGTGGCATAACCATTCATACGGCTCTGGTAATCACCACGAAGAAGTCCATCCACATTAAACTTGATAAAATAATTCTGTTTTTCCTCTGCAGATAACAGAGAACGAGCCATGTTCTGCTCCCACCTTGATACCCAGGGGTCAAGGGTGTATTTCACGAACTCAAGTGACTGCTGCTCAATATTAGAAAAGCTCGACTTCTCAAGGTCTCCTACCATATGTGGAGGCACTCTGAAAATTCGAGCAATCTCATCTATCTGAAATTTTCTTGTTTCTAAAAACTGTGCTTCGTTTGGAGAAATGGAAATCGGTGTGTACTTCATCCCTTCTTCCAGAACAGCAATCTTATGTGAATTTGCACTTCCTCCAAATGTCTGTGACCAGCTGTCCCTAACTTTTGATGGGTCTTTCAATGTTCCCGGATGTTCAAGCACACCGCTTGGTGCAGCGCCATTCGCATAGAACTTACTGCCGTACTCTTCTGCTGCGATTGCAAGACCGATAGCATTCTTGGCCATTGCAATTGGGGAGTAACCTACAAGACCGTCAAAGCCGAGTCCCGGAATATGCATCACTTCATCAGGTGCAAGTCTTACCGATGAACCCTTGTTAGTAGGTGCATCATCCTGGCTTACCTGGTATTCGTAATACAGATGTCCGTGTTCATCTCGGTCAACTCTCATTCGGTTCGGCATCAATGGATAGATTGCAATAATCTCGCCCTTACCGTTCCTTATGATCTGTGCATAGGCATTGCCCCACAAAAGTAGATGTGTCATGAGTGTTTCCCTGAAAACAAAGCTTGTCATTTCCGGGTTCGGCTCATCATGCAGCAATCGGTAAAGATTATGATTTAATGCTTTTTCTTTTCCACCATCTGAGTTATAGTGATAAACATGAAGTGGCAAACCTGCGATTGCTTCCGAAAGGATACGCACACAGGCATATACTGCCGTCATCTGCATAGCACTTCTCTCATTCACATTTTTTCCTGCAGTACTGCTGCCCATAAAGAACGAATAAGCACTGCCGCTTGTCCTGTTGGTAGGAGCATCTCTTGTTCTGAATAATCCTGAAAAAATACTCATTGCTATTCCTCCGTTTATTTTTATTTCCCATAGAAAGGAGTTGATAATTTATGTATTCATACGATTTCGTAAGAACCCGTGGCAAAGACAAGACCACTCGAAGACGTCCTCAAAAGGCTGACCGAACTCTTACTGTATCTACAGTCAGCGGATATAACAGCAAGGATGTTCCGGCACTTCGTATCAATGGTCTCTGGCTTGAAGACTACGGATTCCACAAAGGAGATAAAGTCTCTGTTCATTGCGAAAATGAGAAACTTGTCATCGTCAAATCAGAAGACAAGTAATCCTCTCGTATCGTAGACTGATTCAGTCACTTCATTACCACATCTGATTGCTCTATCAAGTGCCATGATTGTTGCAATGGCACCGTCAATCTTTTCAGTTGATTTTTCCTTATCTGCCTTGATGTTTCCTGCCGGGTCAGTACGGATAAAGATGTTATCCATGTTCCACCTTAAAACTGGATGACCACCGTGTGCTATCTTTTGTTCAAGGACAAGCTTCATCAGTTCCTTGGTTGGTGGACTCATATCCTTGAATCCCTGTCCGAAAGGCACAACGGTAAATCCCATGCCTTCCAGGTTCTGAACCATCTGTACTGCTCCCCAACGGTCAAAGGCAATTTCTCTGATGTTGAACCTCTCACCAAGACTTTCTATGAAATTCTCGATGTAGCCATAGTGAACAACATTACCCTCGGTTGTCTGCAGATAACCTTTTCGCTCCCACAGATCATAGGGAACGTGGTCTCTTCGCACTCGAAGGTCAAGGGTGTCTTCCGGCACCCAGAAATAAGGAAGAACGATATATTTGTCATCCTCATCAAGTGGTGGAAACACAAGCACAAATGCCGTAATATCGGTTGTACTGGATAAGTCCAGTCCGCCGTAACATACACGACCTTCCAGGTCATCTTCATTAACGGCAAAGTTGCAGGCATCCCACTTTTCCATCGGCATCCATCGTACCGACTGTTTTACCCACTGATTAAGTCTTAGCTGTCTGAAGGAGTTTTCTTCTCCGGGATTCTGTTTTGCAGAGTCACAGGCAGCTTTTACTTTTTCTATGGCAACTGTAATGCCAAGTGATGGATTTGCTTTCTTCCATACTTTAGGGTCTGTCCAGTCTTCCGATTCATCTGCGCCGTAGATAACAGAATAAAAGGTAGGGTCAACTTTTCTGCCTGCCTCAATATCTAATGCCTTCTGGTGTATCTCATAGCAGATGGAGTTCGTATCATTCCCGGCTGTTGTAATAAGAAAATACAACGGCTGCATACGGGCATCACCCGAACCCTGGGTCATTACATCATAGAGTTTTCGATTTGGCTGGGTGTGCAGCTCATCAAAGATTACTCCGTGTGTATTAAAGCCATGCTTGTTTGCAACATCCGCCGACAGAACCTGGTAGGAACTGTTGGTAGGCTTATAGATGATCTTCTTCTGCGATTCCAGTATCTTCACTCTTTTCATAAGAGCCGGGCAGAACCTTATCATATCAACGGCAACATCAAATACGATTTTTGCCTGGTTTCTGTCTGCTGCACATCCGTACACTTCTGCTCTTTCTTCTCCATCACCACATAAAAGAAGAAGTGCAACGGCAGCTGCAAGCTCTGATTTGCCCTGTTTCTTGGGTATTTCAATATAGGCTGTATTGAACTGTCTGTATCCGTTTGGTTTCAGCACACCGAACAGATCCCTTATAATCTGTTCCTGCCAATCTATCAGTTCAAATTTCTTTCCTGCCCACGTTCCTTTGGTATGGCATAGTTCCTCAATAAAGCTGACGGCATAATCTGCCATCTGCTCATCGTAATGAGAAGACTTCGCCATAAGCTTCGTGGGTTTATACTTTTTCAGTTTTCTCATTCGCCATCACCTCCACGAAAAAAGGACCCCTGGTGGAGTCCCGAAAAGTATTCTTTTTCAGTTGTTACTGTCCCATGCAGCTATGAATGGTGTTCAGGATTTCTTCCTGCTCATCCTTGTCCACACCGATGCTTTCAAGAGCCTCTCTGGTTCCACAGTCGGGGCAGATATAGGTTTTGTTGTCCACTCTTGAAAGAGCCGGACTTCCGTGATATTCCTTGCCACATTTAGGACAGATTGCAATTCTTCTGACTTCAGTCTTCATGTGTATCCCTCCTGCTGATTCTGATTGCATCGAACAGGTACTTCTCATCAAATCCAAAGGCTCGGTATCCGTCAAGGCAGGTGTTCACATAGTACCAGCTTGGGATTCCAAGTTCTCTTTCTTCATGCATGATGTAGACAAAAGCATCTCGTCTTCGCACCTTCTTTGTTCTGATGCCTATGATATCCAGGGTCATTTCCTTTTTGTAATAGAAGTTTGGATATCCTTCGTATCGGTCAAGTGCTTTCTCATCAGATTCAGTAACTTCCCATATTACAACGGGAACTTCAGCACCTTCCATCGGTTCAATGGTAAGGTAAGAACCTGTCTTACTGCCTTTGAATAAAAGCTGATAGTCTTCAATGACCGATGTTCCAATAATCCTTGCTCCCGGACATCGCATTCTCATCTGTGGGATGTTCAGGTTGCTGCCATAGGCAATGTAGTATCGTTTACTCATATGGTTTCCATCCTTTCTGAAGGGGACACCCTTCTACCACCTTAAGACCACCGAAGTGGTCGACTCTTTTAATTAAGGTGTTACAAGGCTATCTCCTTGCAGTTCTGAATGCTGTATCTCCTGCAAGTCTTCTTGTAAGAAGGTCTCTTGCTGTCTTGAATTCATCTCCGATGAACCCAAGTCTTAAGAGCCATGTTCTCATTGCGTATTTTGGATTTTCGTTCTGCTGTGGTTTTGGACTTGCTGTTCGGACAATCTTTGCCATCTGGCTGAGTGCCAGGCAAAGCTGAATATAGCTTTTAAGCTGTCCGGCATGAAGTCCGTTCTGCTTTCCATCAGCAGGTGCATCAAACTGGAAAAGTCTGAACTCGATGGTTCCCTTTGTGAAGGTTGCGTGGTAGTTGAGCATATGGTATCGACTGTCGTTGTAGTGCTGGCTTCTTCCGTAGTTGCAACCCTGTGTGCCGTACCAGATGTCTGCAAGCTTGCTCATTGTTTTTGGTTTCTTCTTGTTGAGCTGCTCTAAAAATCTTGGGTCAACCGTTCTGCAGTATCGGTTCATTCTTCCTCGGTCAAGGTCAAGTGCCTCGGCTATCAGACTTTCGTGGCTTGCCATGATGTTTGCAAGGTTTCTCATGGTCTGTGGTGTGTGGCCGTTTGCTCCGATGTGAATGTGAACTCCGCATCCTCTTGTTGCATCACTCTTGGCTCCTGCCTTGCGAAGCTTTCTGATCAGTTCCTGCAAGGTTTCCATATCCTCGTATTTAAGGATTGGGGTTACCATTTCGCATTTGTGTGCATCATCTCCGGCAATGCTGACATCCTTCTGGAATTTCCATTCTCTGCCTTGTCCATCCCATGCTGACCATGTGAAGTAGCCGTTTCTTGATGCTGTATTCTCGTAGCGTCCTGTTCCGAAGTATTCGGCTGCAAGCTTTGCTGCTCGCTCTCTTGTGATGCTGTTCATCTCGACCTCAACTCCGATGGTCTGCTTTTTCATTTCTTCAATCTGATGTGTGATTTTTTCGTTCATTCTATGTACCTCCGTTTGGTGTGTTTTCCCTTTTGGTAGTACTATATATCACTCTAAAAGCACACTATATCAAGTTAATTAGCACCATATACTACACAATCTTTTGGTAGAAAAACTGTGTATTTCTGACCCTTATTCTTCATTGATCTTACGGCATTTATCCTCACCGTAGACCACATTCAGACTGCTGCCGTTGTCCCATGCAACCATAATGCTTGCAGTATCATCAACACCTCTGACCGTACCCTTCGTTCCAATCGGTGGTGCCTGGAAATCATCCATTCTTACAAGTTCAACTCTTGTGCCTGCCGGATATTCCTTTTCACTCTCTCAACGATATCTCTGCTTGGAAAGAACATTATTCTTCGCCTCCCTTCGCACCGTTCTTGAAAGCTGCAGAGCCTTCAAGGTTCTTAAGAAGAAGTTTTCTGTCTGCCTTGTATTCCGCTCCGATGAATCCGAGTCTTAAAAGGAAACATCTGAATGCGTATTTCTCGTTGTCGACTTCCTTCTCCTTAGCCTGGATTCTTTTCTGATTCACACTCATCTCGCACAGTGCTGCAATGAATCGTGTGTAGGTCTGAATGCTGTCTGCATCCAGGTCTTCTGAAAACCAAGGGAAGGAAACCTTGTCTTCTTCTATCTCGATGCCAAGGTCTGTAATGCCAAGCGCCTTCTTGATGAGTCCGGCTTTGGAATCAATAAGTGCCGTAAGGTTTCCCACCTTCACTTTCTCAATTGGGATTGATACCGTAAGTCCTGTGGTTTCGCCCGTTGTTGCCCCCTTATTCGGCTCACAGTCGGCTTCTTTTGCCCCCATTTGATTGTTATCCCATTCTTCTGGGGAAGTGCCTGTGGCCATTACGCAGGCATCAATGATCTTTGCTGTTTCTTCCATACTCTCTCCATCTGCAAACTCAAGTTCTCCGTTTCTTCCTACCGTGTAGTTTCCAACCTCGTATGAGCAGCTTGGAACTCCAAGGTATCTGGCTTTAACACCGAGTTCCTTTTCGATTGCCTTTACCATTGCTTTTCGGCTTTCGCCCTTTACATTAAAATGCAGTACCATGTTATGTACCTCCTTCGTTTTTGGTAGTACCATATATCACTCTAAAAGGCACATATATCAAGTTGTTTGTGTGTAGAATAAGCAGATGTTATTCGGTCGGAAACTGTGAGTAGTACACAATGCCTGAAAGCACGAATACCACGTTAGGAAGTGCCACTCCGTTGCCCCACATTTTATATTCAGCAGAATCAGAATGGGGATTGATGAGCCATTTCCTTATCTGTGCATCGGTCTTCGGCTTGGTTTCCTTACCGAGAGCCTTTGCATGGGTATCAAAGATTTCTCTCCACTCTGCAATATCCTCATCAGTGGGTTCAGGAATGCCAAGGTCATCACACCACCAGTCGGGAAATCCCTGCAGTCTTGCACATTCGGTCGGTGTAAGTCTTCTTACGATATAGTCAGCTTCAAGGACTCCATTCTGAAATCCCGGATTTGTACCATTCACAAGGCATCCACTCTTTTCTTCCGTAAAGGTAATGCACTCGGCTTTCATCTGTGGATAGAATCCATAGCTTGGACTGTCATTTACGATTGGCGGATCCTTGTAGTCGGTTGCTACAAGTGTGTTTGCAAGTTCCTCTTCAGCTGACGTAAAGAACGATGCCTTTGAAGAACTGAACACAGGATGAGCCACACCACTTGCTCCTGCTGCAACAAGTGTAGGTTCGACTTCCTCTTCCACCTGGAAAGAGAACTGTGCGTTGTAACCCTGGTTCATTGCAGGTCTTCCGATTCCATACGCAACTCCATGCTGTTCTGTCGCATTAAGCGTGTACATCACATCGGATTCCTTATAGCAATCACCCTTATGAGAAGGTCTAGTTCCGTTTCCTTCAATAACAGCCATGCCACCCTGATTGCATGATGGATTGCCACCATTCCCATCAAGGCATCTGCTGGTAGTTGCCTCATAGAATCCACTGTTAGGATTTGATGACTTCATCGCATTACTGTCCTTGGCACAGATGCCATAGACCTTTGGCACGAATAAAGTCTGATCATTGTTGCATCCAAGAGTCGCTGACTTGTCTTCCTGAATCAAGGCACCCTTGCCACCACCTTCGCAGCCACTTCTTATTTTTAGAGTCTTCGGTGTCTGCACCACAAAAGGCTGATTATTGCCACCCGTTCCAAATGTGGAAAGGACGGTCTGTGCCACTTCAAGAGGACCAGTATATCTTGAGTCCTGTCCGTGGTTTTCAAACATTAAGCTGTTGCTGCCTGTTTCTCCAATGCTCTCTGCAGAACCGTTGGCAGTTTCTTGCCACGAACGGAAGCCCTGCGGAGAATACCCAGACAAGCCTTCTGACTCAAATAGTATTTTTCCGGCACACCAGCCTGCAAAATCTGCGACAAGGTAGATACGTTTTCTTCTCTGGGGTACTCCCCAAAATTGAGCGTCAAGCTGTCTCCATGCGACTGAGTAACCGTCTCCCAGGATTTTTCCTGCACTCTGCCATTTTGAAGGTTTAGGCACTGACACACATTCATCTTTGATTTTGCAGACCTCTTCGAGGACGGCTCTAAAGTCTTCTCCCTTGTTGCTTGAGAAGGCACCGGGGACATTTTCCCAGACGATAAATCTTGGATATCTGCCATCTGTCTTACACCTCATTTCTTTTATGATTCTTACCGCCTCATAAAACAGACTGGAACGAGAACCACCAAGTCCGTCCCTCTTTCCGGCAACAGACATATCCTGGCATGGACTTCCAAATGTAATGATGTCAACGGGAGGAATCTCGCCACCATTCATCTTGGAAATGTCACCGTAGTGTTTCATCTGCGGTAGTCTTTTCGTTGTTACACGAATAGGAAAAGGCTCGATTTCCGATGCCCACAAAGGGGTAACACCAGAAAGCAAGCCTCCTAAAGGAAACCCGGCAGAACCATCAAAAAGGCTGCCTAGGGTCAAATTATTCTGTTTCTCCATCCGTACCCTCCACTTCTTTTACCAGTGCAGAGTATGGGATCTTCTCACCATCTCTGATTACAAATACACCTTCTGCATCATCGGTATCCTCAACATATCTACGAAGGATGACGGATGCGTATTTCTCATCAAGTTCCATCGTATGACATACACGGTTTGTCTGCTCACAGGTCATGAGCGTTGAACCACTGCCGCCAAAGGTATCAATGACGATTGCATTTTCCTGACTCGAATTTCCAATCGGATAGGCAAGCAGGTCAAGTGGCTTGGAAGTCGGATGGTTCTTATTCTTTTTCGGCTTATCAAAGTTCCAGATGGTAGTCTGACTTCTGCCTGCATTCTTGCTCCAGTAATGCTTTCCGTTCTGTAAAAAGCCGTAAAGTACTGGTTCATGCTGCCACTGATAATCCGAACGGCCAAGCACAAGAGAGTTCTTTACCCAGATGCAACAGCCAGATAAGTGAAAACCTGCATCCATGAAAGCCTTTCTGAAATTAAGACCTTCTGTATCTGCATGAAATACATAAGCCGAGCCACCCTTTTCAAGATGCTCGGCCATGTTCTTAAATGCTGAAAGCAGGAATTCATAGAATTTATCATTTGCCATCTTATCATTTTTGATGGATAAGCCATCGGAACTTTCAAATGCCACGTTGTAAGGTGGATCAGTAATGATAAGGTTGGCTTTTTTACCATCCATAAGTGCAGCTACATCTTCTGAAGAAGTTGCATCACCACACATCAGTCTATGTCTTCCGACTGTCCAGATATCACCACGCTTTACAAAGGCTGCTTTCTCAAGTGCAGCTGACAAATCGTAGTCATCATCCTTTACCCCGGAAGTATCATCCGAACCAAAGAGATCTGCAATCTCGCTTTCGTCAAATCCCGTAAGTCCGATATCAAAGTCCTCACCCTGGAGAGCCTCAATCTCAATACGAAGTAACTCTTCGTCCCATCCTGCATCCATTGCCATTCGGTTGTCTGCCAGGATATATGCTTTCTTCTGTGCCTCTGTAAGGTAGTCCACAAATACACAAGGCACTTCAAGTATTCCTTCTTCCTTTGCAGCAAGGATTCTTCCATGACCTGCGATAACATTAAACTCTCGATCAATGATAACAGGATTGATGAAACCGAACTCACGAAGAGAAGAACGAAGTTTCATAATCTGTTCAGCAGAATGGGTTCTTGCATTATTCACATAAGGAATAAGTTTTGATACAGCTACAAGCTGCATTTCTGTAGTTGTCTTTCCCATAGTGCCTCCTTAATAAAGTCCCCACTCGGCAAACTTCTCAAAGCCACCGATGGAACAAATAAACTCTCTTGCCTCTTCCACGATTTCCTTATATGGAATACCATCAACGGCATCATCACCAATGGCACATACAAGTTCTACTGGCTTGCCAGTTCTCTGTGCCTTAAGGAATGCATGGATATTAACAGAAACATCTGCCTTTGATAAGTCCTTTCCATGAAGACCACCACCTGTTACGGAGTCTGCCATGTCAGAACCAAGCTTACGGTTGGTTGCTCCTGTATCTACATCAGTGCCACCAGTCCAGTCACCCAGGGGATTGATTTCTGCTGCAGGGTAGATTTCCTTTAAGTGTACTTTTTTCGCATTGCTCTGACAGATGATGAGTCTTGCCTGATCAAGAATGTACTTTCCATCAAACGGATACACCATATAGATGTCTCTTGCTATCTGGGATAATGCCTTCTGCTCTTCAGTAAGTGGCATTCCCTTGAAGATACCATTGTCACCACAACGGATGCTTTCTTCCTGGTTCTTTGCAAGGTGTGTATCCTGAGGAACTATCACAATATCTGCTCTGACATCTCCGGAAATTCTATGAATGGCTGCAGCGATGTCAAACTTATCAAGTTCAGCTGATGTTTCAATAATTACATGAGCCTGCCCATGACCGATAAGCACCTCAACGGCAACCTTCGGATTTTCTTCTTTTGCATAAGCCAAATCAACAATGGCACCTGCTATTCTGTCAGCCACCTTATCAGGATGGCATGGATTTACTTTTTCAATCATGTTATTTTCCTTCCCTTGCTCTTAGGAGTCTTTCCATCAAATCATTCTGTGGAGCAGCATCATCATAATCTGTGCTGCAGTTCTCCTTCACAATCTGAAATATTTCGTTCCAGAGCCTTACTGCCTGGTTCATATAGTTGATGCCAATGTTAATGAACGGAGATGGGATTGGTTTCTGTGTTGTTGGGTGCTTTGAAAGAAATCCCAGCTTGTTGGTCATCTCTTCACACTGAATCCATCTTGCAGAACACATCGCATATCTCTCCAACAGCTGTGGGGATACCTTCGATGAGCATCCGATCTTATTTAGCCAGTTCCATGTTTCCGTATAAATTTCGTGAGCCTGCAGTTCACTTCCGTCTCTCTGTTCTGCAGACAGGAAGTCGTGTGGCTTTGGCATCTCCACACCTTCCACTTCAGGAATATCCAGGACTTCTAATTTTCTGCCACCGGGATTTCCGTTCTTTGCTTTTTCGGATACAGCCGTTTTCTTGCGACCAGCACCTGGTCTTGCACCACCACGGCCACCGATATTATTCGATTTTGTAGGCACGTCTGCACTCCTCCTTTAATTACCCTTTTGATTTCGCATTTTTCACACGCAAGACCCCACGCCGTTCCACGGTGACGGTCATTTTAGAGATTTCGACCGCCCCTGGGTCTTTTTTTCTCATCAAATCGTGCTTTTTTTAATGTGTGACAGGGTAAGACTGTCATTTCCTATATTTATATATATAGATTATTTTTTAACCTCTATAGAAAAGGTATGTAAATACCCGTCATAGCCTGTCACACTTAATATTTATACACATGATGTTTTTTGCTTCCATGATAATCACCACGCTCGGCATGAATCTTTGCATGACATGACTTACATAAAGCAATGAGGTTAGACCTCTCATGCGTTCCACCTTCTGACAGTGGTTTGATGTGATGAACCTCATCAACAGGCACAAGGATTCCTTTCTCAAAACACAGTTCACAGAAAGGATGTTCCTTAACATACTTGTCACGGATTCTTTTCCACGCTCTTCCGTACCTACGGCGTACAGCTTTATCTCTGCCATACTTCTCGTAGGATTGGTTCATTTGTTTTTCATGTTCCCTGCAGTATCTACCTTCTGTTAAATTAGGACAGCCAGGATAGCCACATGGTTTCTTTGGTTTTCTTGGCATCTTTTTCACCTCCATCTGGACATAACAAAAGCCTCTGCGGGATTGCTCCTACAAAGGCTCTGTTGTCTTTATATAATTTTCTACAATACCATTCTACACCATTTCAATATGAACGGGGAGTGGCCTAGGGGTGATCTAGGGGTGTCCTCTTTCAAAGCTGTCCAATGCACGTCTATGTAGTTTCTTTGTCCAGCGCAGTGAGTAGTGCATTCGAACAGAAATATCTGGCATTGATAAAAATTCCAAGTACCTATATCTTAGAATCATCTGTTCCATTGGATCTTCCACAACATCAATTGCATTGTCCACTTCGGTTTTAATCTCTTCAAGCATTTTATAATCTTCAGCAATCTCTCGCTCTAGATCATCTATCTTTTCTAAGTAGCGAACAAAGGGTGCTTTTGTATTTGGATTGCTTGAGAAATGCTCTTCAAATCCCGGTGAAGATGGACTGCACGACAATTCTCTGTAAAATCCGAGCTTAATCTTCTTATCGTTGATTTTATTATTCAGAATAAAAGGTCTGTTTAAAAACTCATTGCCCTGCATCCACACCACCCCCGATTCTCGCCTTAACCGCATCGATAAGATCTGTCTGTGTTTTCTCTTTGAGCCTTAGTGCCTTCATCACATCTTCATCAATCGTATCCTTTGCAATAATGTGATGGATGACTACTGTGTCATTCTGACCCTGTCGATATAGTCTTGCATTGGTCTGCTGATAAAGCTCAAGCGACCATGTAAGACCAAACCATATAAGGGTCGACCCACCACTTTGAAGGTTTAATCCGTGTCCTGCACTCGCAGGATGGATTACAGCAACAGGAATATCACCATTATTCCAGTCTCTGATATCCTTCGAAGTCTTGATTTCACGAACCTTGAATCTTTCCCTGATTCGCTCCAGATCATGGTTATACCAGTAAGCCACAAGTACAGGCTTGCCGTTTGCACCTTCAATCAAGTCCTCAAGTGCATCAAGCTTACGGTCATGAATATAGAAGACCTCTTTTTCTTCGTTATAGATAGCACCATTAGCCATCTGCAGAAGCTTTCCTGAAAGAGCAGCTGCATTTGCAGCATCAATCTCTTCATCTTCCAAAGACACAACCATTTCCTGTCTTAATTCGTCATATACAGACCATTCCTTTTCTGAAAGCTTTACTTCCACTTCATTCATAATGCATTCAGGCATTTTAAGAAAATCTGCCGACTTCATGGAAATCGTAATATCCGATATCAGTCTGTAGATGGCATCTTCTGCACCAGGTCTTGGCTTATATGAAAATATCATCTGCTGATTTCGTTTATCCGGCACAAAGAAATTCATACGATAATGTGTGATATATCTTCCGAGCCTTTCTCCCATATCAAGGATTCTGAATTCTGCCCACAAGTCCATCAATCCGTTACTGCTTGGAGTTCCTGTAAGACCCACGATTCTTTTTACCTTTGGTCTTACTTTAAGAAGGCTCTTGAATCGTTTAGCCGATGCAGATTTGAAAGACGATAATTCATCAATGACAACCATATCAAAATCGAACGGAAAGCCACTCTTATTGATAAGCCAGTCCACATTCTCTCTGTTGATTAGATAGATACCAGCACTTTTTCTTAATGCCTCTTTTCGCTCTGATTCTGTACCTATAACAACCGAATAGGTAAGATTCTTTAAGTGATCCCACTTTTCTATTTCAGCAGGCCATGTATCTCTTGCTACTCGAAGGGGTGCAATGACCAGAACCTTTCTTACTTCAAAGCTGTTGTATAGTAACTCATAAATTGCCGTTAAGGTAATCACGCTCTTTCCCATACCACAATCAAGGAAGATTGCCGCCACAGGATGTTCCAGCACAAAGTTTGTTGCATATTTTTGATAATCATGAGGATTGTATTTCATCAATGACACCCCCAATCACATCCGTGTTATCAACCACATAGCAGGGAAAGCCTAAAGCTGATAACTGTTTCATTCTTCTTTTCTGTAAGGCTCTTGGTTTCTTGCCAGGAGCCTTGAGTTCTATAAAAGCTATTCTCCCTCTTGGAAGAAGAACCAGTCTGTCCGGTACTCCATCAAATCCGGGAGATGTAAACTTAAGGCAGAAACCTCCTGCAAGCTTTACAGCCTTTACAAGTTTCTGTTCTACTTCTTTTTCACGCATTCGTGCCACCTCCATCAATGTCAAATTTGATGGTGTGACAGGGTAAGACTGTCATTTCCTATACTTTATATATAGACTTAATTTTTTACTCTATAGAAAAGGATAGTAAATAGCCGTCATTAACTGTCACACCTACTGTCATTACTCTTCTTCCATAAAGTCCGTCTTGAGTCTTATGCCTTTAATGTATCTGCCTTTACGGTCACGGTATCTTTCAAATCCGACTGTTTCCAAGGCTGTGTAGAAATCTGTTGTACTTCTTGTAAACTCACCCACCTGGGTACAGAAGATTCGATACTCGTTATATACCTCACTCGACTTTGCCACATAGGCAGGGTCAAGTTCGCAGCGTTCACTTAAGAAGTAGGAAAGCCAGTCATTACTCTCCTTATAATGCTCAATGGCATCACGCACCTTCTGTGGCGGGTCAATCTTGTAGTTGTCTGCGATTACCTTTCTTGCACCTTCGATTACCCATGTAAGAATTGCACCGCCTGCCTTTTCAAACAGATAGTCTGCATAGTTCTTGATATCAGCACTTCCTTCAATCTTGGCATCAAACGGAATAACGATAAGTCTTCTCCAGGTACCTTTATCAATCGCACCGACCTTTGGCAGATGGTTGGTATAAAGCACAAGTGTATGTGTCGGAGTATATGAGAACGGGTCCTTATACTTCTTTTCAGCATATATTTCATCAGTTGAACAGAGCTGCTTTACATTGGCAGTATTTAATCTCATGCCTTCTTCAAGTTCTGCTGCGATAAGCATTCTCTTACCCTTTGCCTCTGCAAGTTCCGGCTTGACATTTCTACGGCATCCAACGGTAAGCATATCTGCAGAAATGTTTCCTGAATATGTTCCAAGGACTCTTGCGATAACATTCCAGAAGGTTGACTTACCATTGCGTCCTTCTCCATATGCGATAATGAGTGCCTCCACATACACCTTGCCGATTGCTGACAGACCAACCATTCTCTGAACATAATCAATAAGGTCGGTATCCTTTAAAAAGAAAGTATCAAGTGCTGCCTTCCAGATATCTGCTCCATCACTTGATGGGTCAACGGTTGTCTGCTTTGTAATGAAATGCTCTGGTCTGTGTTCCATTGGGAACTTTATGCCCTGTCTTAAATCATAGGTAAGAGTCGGTGTATTTAGCATGAATTCATCGGCATCAAGGTTTCTCTGTTCCACTTCAAGCATCGGACGAGCCTCTTTTAACGTGGCAGCAATGTTCTTGGTATCTCTTCTCTTAACGGCATACTTCTTGTATGCAACAGCATCTTCATACATCTCATAGGCATGAGCCTGCTGCTTGTTGAACATCTGCACAGCCTTTTTCGGACCCACGGATACAAGAATTTCCATGCCACCATTCTTTACAAGTTCATCCATAGCCTTCTTCATTTCGGTTTCAGCCTCTGCCAGCTGTCTTTCCGTCAAGTCCTGTGAAACACCCTGCGACTTTGGTTTTGACTCTTCCCAGAAACTGCCGTTATAGACCATGTAATCAGTAGATGGGGAATAGCGAAGAATGTCCTTATACTCCATTGCAAGAACAGTAGCCTGTCCCACATCTGAAAAGTCCATAGGTTTTAACTTACAATCTGAGTTGTACTGTTCAGGCGGTATATAACCATCCTGGTTAGAAACCTTCGTACCGAACTTTGTGGCACTATGCCATATCACCTTGAGTTCACTTTCAGGAAGTGGCGGATTACAGAGTTCTGATTTTTTAAGGAATATATGATAAGCCTCTTCTGTATTTCCATATCTTTTGATGATCTTGCCAGCAATATGGCTCATGGTACTGTTTCGCTGACCTTCCGGCACCTGGTCAAGACCTGCATCGAACTCTGCAAAATCATCCTCTTCCAAATATTCGATAATAGTTTTATCACCTTCATAGATTTCAACATCTTCACAGTCCGTACCATAAAGGAATCTTGCACTGTCTAAGGCATTGGTATCAAAATATGGAAATGCAGCTACAATCCTTCTTTTAAGATTTGTGTATTCTTCTTCATCACTAACAACTTCTATAGGAAAGAACACATGAAATCTTGGTCTTTCTGATTTATCACCTTTGACCATCATGTGGTGTCTACTATACGATGCAGCAAATGAAACACCCGGAATCAGCATTGCAAGATCAAATGGTGTAATCCACTCGTCAGGATTCTCTGAATGGTCATTGTCACAATCAAGTGGAATACAGTCTGAATATTCAAAGTTATCCTTACTGCGATAGTTTCCTTTGTACTTTGCTGTTACATGATCCGTCTTGATTGCTGCAATAAATGTATCTTTGTCCGTGACCTTCATCTTATGTGGGTACAGACAGTTACTGCTGTTACCCGTGCAGTCAGCTGCATATAAAGTGATATTAATCATATTCCTGAACCTCCTTCATCTCCCAGGTAAACCACCTGATCTTCATTCTTCTTTTCTTTGCCACACTGATTTCACGAGCCATTCCACGGCTCACAACACCACCAAACACCCACAACTCGGTACATTTGCCGAGCAATACGTAATTGAAGTGCATAGCCATCTCACGTTCCTTCTCGTTACTGTCATTCATAAACTGTGGATAAAGAAGATGCGGAGTAACCGGAATTGCATTATTCTCTACAGCAAATCTGCTATACTTCTTTGCATTTGACACGTTGTTTTCAACATCACCTGCATATGGACTACATACATACACCAACGGAAGATAGGCAGCCTTTTTATCAGCTGCCTTTTCTTCACGGTGAATATTGGTAAGTGCCTCATATGTAGTCGGGTCAAAGTAACCTTCATGATTAAACTTATCAATACTCATTTCTATTAATCCTCCTGTTCAATAAGCGGATAGATACCTTCACACTTCAAAAGGTCATAAAGGAATAATCTGCCCTTCTGTGTCCAATAGGTATGCATCACACTTCTGCTTTCATCAATTGCATAGGTACGTGATTGTGTATATCCGCATTCTGCATACTGCTGATATAAAAGCCATGTCTTTCTGAACTTGTACTGAACCCCAAGTTCATGAAGAAGTTCATTAAACTTGCGACCGCTCATACCATAGTCCTTTGCAATCTGTGTAATAGGAACTGTGTTCTTGTTCTGTAAAATAAGGTCATAGTAGCTTGCCTTTGGCTGCATCTCTGCAATCTGTTGACGCTGAATAAGCGTCTGACATTCAAGCTGTTTTCTTCTCTCACGCTCTTCCTTAAGCTGAGTGAGTGCTGCAATTGCAAGATCAGGATTTTCCAAAATCTCATCGATGGCATACATTCCATGCTTACGGATAGCCGGAAGTACCTCTGCAGTTACCCAATGCTTGAACTTCTTCGCATTAGGCATCTTGCTTGAAAGAATAAGACTGTAAAGACCTGACTCATTGATAATGATGGTTTCCTTATCCTGGTTACCATCAAAGAGCATGACTTTATGTCTGTCCTCTTCATCTACATGGCGGTTGATATCTCGACTACCGTTCTGGTACCCGAGAATATCCGCTACATCCTTGCCAACAAACATAACCTCGCCGTTTACAGTTGCTGTTCTTACAGAGCCAAACTCTGTGCTGTTAAATACTTGTAATTCCATACGAATTACCTCCTTCAAAATAAAATTTCTTTGGAGGTGTCACCCTCCTACCTGGTAGCCTTGGGAGAAGGGTTAAAAGGACGCTTTTGAAAAAACTTTTTTTAATTTTTTGATTGCACGTCTGTAACGATGACTGACATTGTTGGCATCCTCACCGATTGAGGCTGCATACTCGCCAACGGTGTATCCGTCAAGTACAATGGCAATGACCATATCTGCTACTGCAGGTTTAAGAAGACTTCTCAAAGTTTCACAGCATTCTTCGTATTCAAGCTGGTTATGTACTCCGTCAATAGAACTGTTAAATGCTGACTTATCAGCTGCTCTGTACATAATTGCTTCTTCTGTGTTGACCTCAACTGTTCCATCCTTGCTCTTCATATAAGCATTGCCAGTATGGCGGTCATGCTTGTGCCAGCTGTTGTAGTCAGGTCTGTTGAATCTTTCCTCGATTACATCCTGGATTCTCTGTTCGTAGTCTTCCTGACTCTCATCTTCTGAAATGGAGATATTAAGCCATCTCTCCAATTCCACGTTTTCGACCTCAAGGGTCTGATACTCGTTCTCATAACGAATCTTGATTTTCATAAAGTTCCTGCCTTTCTGCCTGGTTCTTGCAGAAGGGCAATGGGAACAAATAAAGGCCGGTGCTTATAGAAGTACCGACCCATGAAGCCTGAAAAAGGGCATAAGGAAATAAGGGTACCTCTATCACACCTTCCACAGATTGTCCTGTGGTTGATGTCGATATCTGTATCCCAATGCCCTTATAGCTAATCAGGCCTTGTGATATTTAATATTTGATATTTCCCCGAAGGGAGATGGACAGGTTGATTGTCCAATCCTGCTCTGTCCACCCTTATTGCCAGTATTACTTACGCTTTCCTGGTCTTGTTTGTGCTAATGCACTTCCAGCAACAGACTTTGATGTCTTGCTGAATCTTCCATCACGAAGAACTTTGCTTGCTTTCGAAGCAACTGTCTTGGATGTCTGCTTTGCGTTCTTGGTCATTGCCAATCACCTCACTTTCTTTTTAATTGAAGAATAGTATCAGAATTACGAGATTTTCTTCACAAACGCTTATTTTTAATCGAGTTGTGTAGATTTTTTCATATTTTTCTGATATAATGATGAAATAGTGTCGATGTGGTAGAACTAAACATTTCCACGTCCTATCTCACTCTTCACTTAAAAACCTATAGTAGCTAAGGTTACCGTCAACAGGTTTGAACCCTGTTTTGGTCTTTCTAAGCTTTCTAAGGTTACTATTTAAAGGAGGTTGTAAAGATGACCCCAACAAAGGTGCCTTATCTTTGCGGAGGAATACTATTTTCATTGATTCTTCAGGCGAGAAAAACACGAACTAAAGCTAGAGATAAATATCATGGTGGGTCAGACGGTCTGAAAGACACCGATGTAATGATGGGGTTAGTCGAAGTGGTTACTGGAGACAGTTTTGTATCAAGCCAGGGTAAAACATTTGGAAAATGCACTACGCAGTTCAAGACCTGTCAAGACTATGGAACTACATACATTCCTTTCACAGATTCTTCAGTTATTAGTTCTTTCACTTCTTCCGTAAAACAAAAAGACCCTGACCTTCTAAAAAGAATGTCAGGATTCATAAACAAATATATAAATGAAGTACGTTCGGAGTGGCTTGTAAAGGCCCTCTTTGAAGTCATTCAAAATGATAATGAAATAGACTCCAATACAACCTTTGCTGTTTCTTCAAAAAACGAAATATCAAAGAAAGATATGGATAGCATTCATGAAGTCGAATTGCCTGTTTTCTTACTTTCAGTCCTTTCTTTTATTCTAAATGAAAGAAAGGATAATTCTAAAGGCCGTCCCACATTTGAATCGTGGCATACACAAAGCGGTCCCAAAGCCCCTTGGAAGTATAATGCTGATGTGGGTAATTCAATAGAAAGAAGCATAACAGTCAAAACTGAATGCGAACCAACTGAACCAGAGGTCATTACTACTAATGTATCTGATTCTTCAACTACCGAAGTTCTGAAGAAATCAGCAACTGAAAGGATCAATGACAAAATATTGGCTGCCGGACAAGCACTCGCAGATGCTTGGGGCAACGCAATGGAAAACCTTGCAGATGAGTTGGATGGTAAAACCACTACAGAATCAACACCACCAAAATTGATAGTTGATAACCTATGTGAACAAGACGCCGTCTATCTCAAACAGTTTCGTGCAGAAGCAAAACCAATACTGAAATACTGCATTGAAAACGACCCTTCTGCCGGAGAAACAAAACTTATTTTATCGGATGAAATTAGTGAGCTTATTCGACATTGGCAGTTTGAGTATCGTGAGATTGAAGATATGGCTCTTCGCCTTATTGTAAAGGACACCATGCAGATTCTTGGAGATTACACATATTACATTTCAGATAAGTTCCTTCGTTTGATTCCAGACAGAGGAGTTCTGTGGTTTAGAAATGAATCCTGGGAAGAAGGCGAACAATTAAGGAATGTTCTTCGCCCGGAAACCATCAAGAAAAGATATGAAATGAGGGATTTATATCTTCGCTTGTACCCACTGCCAGAAAACGAAGAACCATCAAATCAGAATACAACAGTGATTCAACAACAAACCAATGTAGTTCAAAACGGAGATAACAACATTAATCTGACAAACAACGGAACGATAAATATCAAACTTTAGGAGGTAGGCAAGTGAATAAAGAAAACAATTCAATAATCAACAGCCCTGCTCCACCATCGATACAGCAAACTGGTCAGAGTAATGTTAATGTAACAAACCTTCCAGGAGGAAATGTCAATCTTATTCAAAACTCACCTGTTGAATACGATGAGAATGGCGTTCCATATACTCCTGTCAATCATGTCCGTTTTGATAGTCAAAACAGCATTATTTATTTAGGAAATGAGCAGGTATCTATACCTGTTGAACTGGTACAGCCTGGATTACTCAATCCGGAAGAGCTGCCATATGTAAACGCCCTATGCGATGTGTATGCAGAAAAATTAGGAAAAGCTGCTGGAGATATTACTCCTGATATGATTCCTACCCTTTCTAAAAATTTACAACGTCACTATTCCTCACAAAGGAAAGCTTACTATCAAGCGGAATATGTAAAACACGTTGCAAGAGAAACATTTGCAGATGGCGATTCACAGTTTACAGCATTAAAAGAAGATGCTTACACAGGCATCGAAGATACATATTATGACGAAGATCATGCAACAGGGTATGACAGACTTAAAGCTGTCCTTGATAGGATTACTACAATCTCGCTTACTAAATCTGCCCTAATTAACGTTGTTGGTCTTATTGGAAATCTTGAAAAGAAAGGCATTTGCCACATCTTGGTAAATGACGAGAAGATAAAATCGTGGGTAGATATTGATGAATGAGATATTTAACTCATCCTTTGAAACGGGTCTTCGTGTTTTATTAGTTCTATCTTCTATCCAACCCCAAGCTGCAACAGTTGACCGTATTGCGGCGTATGATTTCATAACAATCTATGGTAGAGATTTTGGTGTATCCCATATAAATCTACATGGAGATAGTAACTATAACTTCAGTGAACTGGCATCAAAAAGAGCCAGCTGTAACGAAGGAATAAAAGAATTTGTTCTGAGTGGTTTGATTTCTATAAAGCACTCAGAAGAAGGATTCACATACTTTCTTAATGATAAAGGGAAAAATTATGTGGATTCACTATCATCCGACTATGCAACACAATACCTCGAAATAGCCAAAGAGGTACACAGGAAATTTGCAGAATCTTCGGATGAAGAAATCGTAAAACTTATAAATTGCAAAGCAATTAAAGATTTAAGGAGGAAGGCATGAGCAAGTTTTATATAACAAAAGTCCTTGCTAAAGGCAGTGGCAAAACCGACTCCTTTGTCGAACTTCAACCGGGTCTGAACTTAATCCAGGGCCGTTCTAACACTGGTAAAACCTGCATCATCAAATGCATAGACTTCTGCTTCGGTGGAAAGAACAAACCTTTCGATGACAGTTTAGGATATACAACAATTGAACTAAGCCTGCATACCCCAAAGGGCAATATTCAGATTACACGTTCATTTGGTAAAAACAAAGTTGAAGTTGTTACCAATGTTCTCGGATATGATAGTTGTACTTATGATTTAAAGTTCAACCCAAAGAAAAAGGAGCCTGCTCCATTATTAGGAGATTTATTATTGGCATCCATAGGTATTGAGGATGACCAATATATTTATAAGAACAAATATTTTGACACACAGAAAATGAGCTGGAGAACTATTCTCCCCCTTCTTCTTTTCAGTGTAACAGATATAGTAAAGGAAACATCTGTAATTGAGCCGACTCAAGGAACAGAAAAAACTGCATTTTTATCATCATTGCTCTTACTCATATATGGTAAAGAGTTTGCAAAAATAGATCCTAAGACAAAAAAGGAAATTCGTGTAGCAAGAAAAAAAGCAGTTGAAGAATATGTAAACAAAAAAATAGTTGCAATATCAGAAAAGAAAAAAACTCTCGAAGAACAACTTGCTCTTTTTGATGGTATCGATGTAGAAGAAAAAATGCAGGAAATCATCGATAGCATAAAAGCAACTGAAGAAAAAATATCGGCAGCAACTTCCACAAGTAAAGAGATACTTGGACAGATATTGGAACTTCAAGAGCAAGCAGCTGAATGCAATCTTCTGCAAGGAAGATATGCTACCCTTCGAGGTCAGTATGTTTCAGACATAAAACGCCTCTCTTTTATCGTTAACGGAGAGGTAGAAATGAAAAATGTCGCACACAATACCATCTGCCCATTTTGTGACGGAACCATTCCTGTCAAAAATAAAAAGTCCTATATAAAATCCGCTCAAGCAGAATTACATAGGATTACTAGCCAAATGAATGGTCTTGTTGAAACAGAAAAAGAGCTTCTTGCCGAAAAAGAAGATATCGCAGCACAACTCAAACAGCTTGAAACACAGCGTGACGATATAGAAAAAATCATCCAAGAGGAACTTCAACCACAGGCGGATTCTTTAAAGAAAATGCACGATGATTATCGTGTATATATTCAGATTCAGCACGAATTAAGTGTAATAGCGGATTTTGCAACAAGCTGGGAAACGGATTTAAGAGAACTTCCTAGCGAAGAAGAATCTGAATCAGAATATCATCCAAAAGAGCTACTGGATAAGGAGTTCCAAGAAAAAATAGATAAGTTGCTTAAAGACTCATTAACCGAATGCAGTTTTCCGAACTTAACGACTGCAAGATTTAATTTGTCAAGTTTTGATGTAGAAATCAATGGTCGTAAAAAGCAGAATTTCAATGGTCAAGGATACACATCTTTCCTGAATAGTATTATTGCAATGTCATTCAGACAGTACTTATCAGAGAACGCTGTATACGACCCTGGATTCCTCGTGATTGATACACCACTTCTTGGACTAGATCAAGGTATTTCAGATGTTTCCCCAGAAAGCATGAGGGCATCTTTGTACACATACTTTACTAATCATCAGGACTGTGGTCAGATTATTCTTCTCGATAATATGAAAGATGTACCTAATATAGATTTCAAATCTACAGGGACAAATATTATCACATTTACTAAAGGACTAGAGCCAGGACGCTACGGTTTCCTTATGGATGTAACAGATTAAATGGAGATCAGACAATGCGAATCAGTTATAACAAATTGTGGAAAATGTTAATCGACAAAGAAATGAATAAAAATGATTTAAAGGACGCCGCCGGAATCAGTGCAGCATCTATTGCCAAGCTTGGCAAAGGTGCAAACATCACTACTGATGTTCTTCTTAAAATCTGTGAGGCTATGGATTGTAAGTTGGAAGACATCATGGAAACTATAAAGGATTGAGGTAGAACGAATGAATCGTAAAATGCCAGTTGAACTAACAAATATGTGTATGATCTATGATGGCCAAGGCAATGTACTTGTCGAAGAAAAGCTTGTACACAACTCCAAAGGATTAATTTTACCTGGTGGTCATGTAGAAAGCAATGAATCCGTGGTTGATTCAATGATACGAGAAATCCAAGAAGAAACGGGACTCACTATAAGCAATCTTCAGTTCTGTGGCATTAAGGACTGGATAGAATTTGATGGTTCTCGCTATATGGTTTTCTTGTATAAAACCAACACATATTCTGGCAGTATACAATCCTCATCAGAGGGAGAAATATTCTGGATGCCACTTGAAGAGTTAAAAGCAAAGGAAACCCTATGGCATTTAGATATGATGCTAGAGATTTTTGAAGGCAATGGAGTAACAGAATTATATTTTAATCGAAATCTCAATACTCCTAAGCCGGAACTAAAATAGGAGGTTCTATGTCGACAATAGTATTAGACGAAACATCTCCAGCCATACAGCACTTATGCAAGAAAGATAAACGCCTAGCAAAAGTCATTAAAATGGTCGGACCCATTACTTATGAAGTAGAACCCAAAGATCCGTATGCTTTTTTAGTTCATGAAATCATAGAACAAATGCTCTCTGTTAAAGCGGGAGCAAAAATTTACGGTCGACTAAAAGAATTATGCAATGGAGAAGTTCTTCCTGAAAAAATTGCTCAGTTGACCAATGAACAAATAAAAAGTATTGGCACTTCTTCTTCCAAAGTATCTTTTATTCGTTCTCTAACCGACAAAGTAATATCTGGGGAACTCAATTTAGAAACTTTTGAACACCTCGATGACGAAGAAGTGTATAAAAAACTATTATCCTTACGAGGGATTGGAAGTTGGACAGCAAAAATGTATCTGATATTCGTATTGGATAGGCAGGACATACTTCCCTATGAAGATGTCGCATTTCTACAATCATATGAATGGATGTACAAAACTAAAGATAGGTCAAAAGAATCTATCACCAAAAGATGTAAAAAATGGAAACCTTACTCTTCTATCGCATCGAGATACTTATATCGTGCATTAGATATGGGATTTACCAAAAGCGAGTTCCATTTATACAAATAATAAACAACACATAATAGCTGTACGTTTTTTGGTACATCAAAGATGATACAGTTAAATAAGTAAAGATTAAAGGAGAATAATTATGGCTTATTTATCATTTATTTCAGACGAGGATTTATTGCAGTGTATTGCTGAATTACACAATACTTACGAACAGTGTCAGAGAGCCTTTACTACCGCTGACTTTTACAAGAATAAAGTTGATCCCATTAAATTCCAGTTTGATATGGCTTTCAATGGTATCAATGACAATGACTACATTAAAGCAGAGATTACACGTCAGGTTGATAAAACAATTTCAAATGCAATCGGTGACTTCCATCAAAGATTATTAGGCTGTATTGATGGCCTCAATGATTTAGGTGTTGGTAACGGTTGTGATTTGGTGAATGACCAAAAGACAATTTTTGCCGAACTGAAAAACAAACACAATACCATGAACAGCAGCTCTTCGGAAGCTACAATTCAGAAGTTGATTCATTTTGCTGAAGAATATCCAAATGCTACTTGTTATTGGATTCAGATTATTGCCAAAAGAAGCATTGATGAATTATGGGAAGGATCTTTCAACGGTAAGCACTATGCTCATCCTAGAGTAAGAAAAATCTCCGCAGATAGATTTTATGCATTAGTTACTGGTATTCCAGATGCGTTTTATCAGCTGTGTGCTGTTCTTCCTCAGGCTACAAAGGATTATCTCGATAGCCTAAACAACAACTCACAAGGAAAAACTGAGTCTGCGTCAGTTTATTCTGAATTAAATACAAAGGCTCAACAAAACGGTAAAACTCTAATTGAGCAGATTATGGCTGACAACTTTGAAACCTATACAGGATTTAATCAGTAATGACTTGACTTTATGAAAATTAAGAGTGATATATAGAAATACCGTTTTAGGATACTACGATAAGAAATGGAGGTAGCCTTATATGGCTTTTAAATCAATTGAACTGTTTGCTGGTGCCGGAGGTTTAGCCCTCGGACTAGAGCAAGCTGGTTTTGAACATATCGGTCTTGTTGAATTCGATCGTTCTGCAGCTGATACCCTTATTCATAATCGTCCATCATGGAACGTTTTATGTGAAGATGTAGAGATTGTCGCTGCACGAGACCTTGAAACAGAATTCGGCATAAAAAAGGGAGAACTTGACCTGTTAAGCGGTGGAGCGCCTTGCCAATCTTTCAGTTATGCGGGTAAAAGATTAGGACTTGATGATGTTCGAGGAACAATGTTCTATCACTATGCTACTTTTTTACATAAGTTGCAGCCAAAAATGTTTTTATTTGAAAATGTTAGAGGCTTGTTAACCCACGATAAAGGTCGCACATATGAAACGATTCGAAATATCTTCAACGATGAAGGTTATACAATTCAATATCAAGTTCTTAATGCATGGGATTATGGTGTTCCTCAAAAAAGAGAACGATTAATTACTATTGGAATCAGAAATGACTTAGTAGAAAAGTGCTCTTTCAACTATCCAGCTAAACACGATTATAAACCTTTGCTAAAAGATATCGAGTTAGAAACAAACCCTACCGAATGTGGCAAATATTCTGAATACAAAGCAAATATATTTGCCTTAGTTCCTCCGGGTGGATGCTGGAGGGATATCGACCCTGATATTGCAAAAGAGTATATGAAAACTTGTTGGTTCATGGGTGGTGGAAGAACTGGAATACTTAGAAGGTTAAGTCTTGAAGAACCTTCACTAACCGTATTAACAACTCCTCAAATGAAACAAACTGATAGATGTCATCCTTTGGAGGTTAGACCTTTCAGCGTTAGAGAAAATGCACGTATACAGACCTTCCCAGACGATTGGGAATTCCAGGGAACAATCGGTGCTAAATATCGACAGGTAGGAAATGCAGTTCCTTGTAATTTAGCAAAAGAAATCGGATTGGAATGTATTAAGACTTTAGAAATGTTATAACCCCAAATACACAAAATAAGAGCCATCGATGTAATCAACCTCGATGGCTCTGTTATTTTATACATCATGCTTTACATATCATGCTGCTATCTATTAAATCGTATTCGTGCGTCACTACAAAACCATCCGCTTCTAATTTCTCTTCTAAATAAGCAAGCAGTTCTGTGTTTTCTATATAGTAATACATTTGCGGAACTACAAATTTACTCAAATCAGCTCTAAGCTGTTCCAAATCTATGGAGTTAGTTCTTTCAAATTTGTTTATTTCCATTGCATAATTATGATGCGACAAATATTCGTTGATTCGCTTTACGCACTCCGCGTCATCTTTATATTGTTCTTTCCACTTAAGTAAGGATGTTCTATTACTTAGATACATAATTCCACAGATAGCCTTTGTTGGAGCACTGACATAAATATAAGCCTTTACAGGTTCATCCGGGAATACCTTACGATGCTCATATATCTTTTCTCCTGATAACACTTTACGATAAACATCGTCCCTTAAACTCATTAACATTGTTCGCATTTCCTTATTACCTACCATTCAATATTTTTGTCTGCCCAACTTAATCTCAATATTCTTATCCACCCAACAATAAAATTCAGATAAATTTATCTGGGTTTTTCCTACTTTTTCAGACCTTGATTTCCAACTATCAAAACACCGAAAAAGCCTTATATTTCAAGCATTTTCACACTATCAATTATGTACTTTAGTCAACAGAACCACGCTCTCAACGTGGCTCGTAAATGGGAACATATCATAAGGATATACATCCTTGAAATCATATCCTAGTTTTCTAAATAACTTTAAATCTCTGACCTGTGTATGAGGATCACAAGAAACATAAACTATTTCTTGTGGCTTTAAAGAAACAGCTGCTTTAATAAATGTTTCAGTAGAACCACTTCTTGGTGGATCCATAATAATCACATCTACATCTACTTTCTGTTTTGCTGCTTCAACCATGAATTCAGTCGCATCCCCCTGAATAAATTTGATATTTTCAACCTTATTAAAAGTTTTATTCAGTTTTGCATCCTTCACGGCATCCTTATTAAGTTCTACCCCAATAACCTGTTTCGCGTTCTTACTCGCAATAAGACCTATTGTCCCAATACCACAATATGTATCCATGATTTTAGGATCCTTGACTGTAATAAGAGATAAAGCTTTACTATATAATGCTTCACACTGATCATGGTTAATCTGATAGAAAGAACGTGGAGAAATCTTAAAAGTCATTCCACATAGTTCATCTACAATAAAACCTTTCCCAAAAAGAACCTTTTCCTGTTCACCTAATACAATACTTGTCTGTCTTTTATTTGTATTTAAGACAATACTCTTAATAGAAGGAAAAGCTTTCACAAGCTGATTACAGAAGTTCTTTGAACCTTTGAAGATAGCTTCATTAGATACAATGACAACTAATGTCTGATTTGTCTTAACTGCACGTCTAATAAGAATATGTCTAATCTCCCCTCTTCTTCTTTGTGGATCATAGATAGAAACTCTATACTTTCTAAATAATACAGCTATTTTACTAATAATTGCATCTGTTTCCTGATCATGAATCAAACACGATTTATAAGGAATAATACGATGAGAATTCTCTTCATATAAACCATAGTTATATGTCTTATCAAACGCAATGATTGTCTTATTACGATAGTAATAAGGATCTTCCATACCAGAGACGGGGTGTACATTAACCTTTAAATCTTTAAAGATCTTCTTACACTCTTCATTCTTATATTCTAAAGACTTAACATATCCTTGATTAATAAACTGACAGCTTCCACATTTTTTCGCTATATCACATTTCATTATAATTCTCCTAGCCAGTTCTTTATGAAGTCATGGACTTCATAAAGTGTTTTGATTTCTAATCTTTCCTTTGGTGTATGGATATCAATACAGTTTGGTCCCATAGTCACAATATCCATATCTGGAAATATTCGACTCATATGACCTGTTTCTAATCCACCATGAGTTGGTACTTCTTTGAGTTCTTTATCATATGCTTTTTTATAAGCTTCCTTGTAAGACTTACGTAACTGAGAATCAGGATCATAGCTCCAACCATAATATTCATCAGTTGGTGTCACACTTAAACCAAATAAAGAAGCCAATGTTTCTACTTCATTTACAAGTAGTTTAAGATTGATTTCATTCTCACTACGTAATAATAGAATAAGCTCTACAGCCTTTTCTGTTGTTTCCATAATCCCCAAATTCAAAGAAAGAACTGGAAAATGATTGAAGTAATAAGAATACTTTTCTACACCATATGGACATAACGCAAGGAAATGAATAAGTGCATCACTATCTAAGATTACATGACCACTCTGTTCTTCTTCTAATGTGTAATCTAAAGGTTCTAATGGATAAAGAGCCTTCTGTTCTTCCATTCTTTCATGAATAAAAGTCTTCAATTCTTCTTTATTACTTGTAGATTGGAATGTAAATAAACCATCTCTACAGATTGCATTGGCCTTCTGTCCTGCATTAAGTGAAGAGAAACGGATATCAAAGCCATTATCTAAACATGCTTTTAGTACAAGTCCGGCAATCTTAATCGCATTACCTCTACCTTCTTTAATCGCATCACCAGAGTGACCACCTAATAACCCTTTTACATAGAACTTGTATCCCTGATCATGAGATTCTACAAATGTCGCATTCTTTCTAATAGTTAACTGAACGCCACCTGCAGAAGAAACATTTGTTTCTCCTACTACATCACCATCTAAAGAAATCATCTTGCGCGCATGAATCCAATCTTTATCTACATGAGTAATACCATCCATAGTTGTTTCTTCCTGAACAGTAAATAAGCATTCTAAACGAGGATGTTTAAAGCTATTATCACTTAATAATGCGAGCATGATAGCCACTGCCACACCATCATCTGCTCCTAAAGTTGTTTTTGTTGCATGTAAATAACCATCTTCTTCATAGATTTCTAAAGGATCCGTGAGGAAGTCATGGCAACTATCTTCATCTTTTTCAGCTACCATATCCATATGACCCTGTAGTAAAATAGGTGCATGATCTGCGTAGCCAGGTGTTGCTTCCTTATAAATAATAATGTCCCCTATTTCATTTCTAGCATAATCAAGTTCATGATTCTGTGCAAATTCCTCTATATAATTGCCTAGTAATTCTTCATGTCCTGAAGGATGAGGAATACTACAAATAGTTCTAAAATAGTCTAATACATCTTTTGTCATAGTGAGCTCCCTTATTTTGTAATAATATCTGTAATACCTGGATTCATGGATAATTCTATTCTTTGTACGTGAGGATGACTGCGATATCTTTTTCTCACCATCTGACCTAAAGTCTGTCCTTGATTATATCCATGGATAATTCTTAAAGTCAATGCATCAGGTTTCTTTAAAGCTGCATCTATCATCTTACGTGCTTCCTGCTGGGTATAGCCATGTATATCTATTTCTTTGATATATTTCATATACTACTCCTTGTGATGTCTTTTAAATGATTGATTTCTTCTTGAGTGAGTATTCTATATGTACCACTTTCTAAATCACCTAACGAGATATCTCCATACATAATGCGATGAAGTGATGTAATCTTATTATTAAGAGAAAGGAACATCTTCTTTATTTCATGATAACGTCCTTCTTCTAAAGTGATGATACCTTCATATTCACTTGTCATTTCTACTATTGCAGGTAAACATTTAACATCTCCATCAATAGTAATACCTTCTTTAAAAGGTGTAATATCCTTTAAAGGATTTAAACAAGTGAAGGCATAAGTTCTAGGTATATGAAATTCAGGAAGAGTGAGTCTTTTTCTTAATTTCAAATCATTAGTTAAAATGACTAGACCCGTTGTATCACGGTCTAATCTTCCTACGTAATGAAGGTTATCATCTGGAAGTAAAGTGATAAGACAGGGATCATGAGGATCCTTATTGGCACATACATATCCTGATGGTTTATGAATGATATAGTATTTCAAGGGATGAGAATCAAGAATCTTAGAATCATAAATAACTGTTTCATCAGTTATGTCCATATCTTCATCAACTATTTCATTGTTGACTTGTATCAGTCCCTTTTTAATGGCCTTCTTCGCCTGTTTCTTACTTCCGCATTTATTTAATACAAATATGTCTATCAGTCTCATTAATGAGTATTCCTTCCACGAGAACAGTCATTAGAACGATTATCAGTACTATTGACTATAATCACCTTGACTTTATCTCCTCTTTTATATGAAGGATCTTTTTCTAAAATATCACGTAAAGCAGTTAATCTCTTATTGCCATCTACACATAAATAGCCACAGCCTGTTTCTTTTACCTTAATAGGAAAAGAAAAGCCTATTCTAATAATAGAATGATAGAGATGATCTGTATATTCTGATGGGATAAAGTGAATGTCACTTAATGGTAGTTCTTTAATACGCATAAAATATGCCTGCCACTCAAAATGTGATTAAATATACTCACATCGAGATAATGTAAGTTCTCACGAACATTACTTACTATGTCATCGTGTATGCTTTGGATTGACCGAAATCATATCTACTCACAAGTTCATGTACACTCCATAGTCGTAAATTCCCGAAATAGCCTTCGGTACATACCTACGTTTGCGTTCATTTATGCAACTTCGTAAGTCGTAGCATCTCTCAGATTAAGTGCAGCATTGAAATCTCTGTCTTCGATATAGCCACAGTCACATCTGAAAATTCTATCTGAAAGCTTTAAATCTTTCTTGATATTCTTGCAGCAGTGACATGTCTTAGATGATGGGTACCATCTATCTACTATTCGAAGTTCGATTCCGTTCTCTTTGCATTTAGCTAGAAGCTTTGTTTTAAATTCATAAAACTTCTGCGAAGCAACTG